>Ga0316190_10004102_pt1 | contig 10587 bp, 5 predicted proteins | sample Eddworburrow2_MG_FD_204929 | JGI IMG/M metagenome (GOLD analysis project Ga0316190, IMG submission 204929) | Coastal sediment microbial communities from Maine, United States - Eddy worm burrow 2 | ecosystem: Environmental > Aquatic > Marine > Coastal > Sediment | place: USA: Maine | collected... | reverse complement strand
CCACTGATATCGTGATGCCCACGTACTTTTCTGTTTTTGGGCGATCTCGGTTCGAATATCAGATAAAGCGCTTCTCCGACCTGGACGGTATGCGCATCGGCCATAAAAGGGGGGCACGTCCAACAAGATCCCTGCTGGAAAAGCTTCCTTCAGCCATTCTTGTTCCTTTTGACAGCCATGAGTCTATGACCCAGGCCCTGTTGAGCAGGGAGATAGATGTCGTCGTTGCCTGGATGAGCTATGATCACTGGCGCAAGAAACGTATGCAGGGAACGATTGACAATATCTATTTGATTGAAGAATACCCCATAGAAATGGTCGCTTACATCCGTAAAGATTGGCCGGAACTGATTCCCATTTTAAACAAGGCCATTGCCGCCATCAAACAGGACGAACTCCCTCGCATCATCAACAAATGGTTCGGCGAATGGCCTGAATTATCTCCCGCTACTATCGCTCCTTTGACCTCGGAGGAACTTGCATGGCTCGCACAGAACCACAGGGTTCGTGTTCGCGCAGGCAATCATCCTCCCTGGTCGATGAACACGCCTGAAACAAAAGGCATGGCGATTGAATATCTCAACATTATCGGGGAGCTTTATGGAATCACCTTCAACTTCATTCCTGACAATGAGCCGTGGATTGAAGGGTTCAAAGACATTGTTGGTAAGCATCTCCGGTTCGATCTATATCCGATGGCCAACCGCACGCCGGAGCGACTGGAAAAGCTCGCTATGAGCCAACCCTACCTGAGTTCGCCGTGGGTTCTTTTTACGCGTGCTAGTTCGATGGACATACTGAGCGTCGAGGACTTGCGGGGTAAAAAGGTGGCTGTTGAGCGTGGTTACGTCATGCAAAAACGCCTTGAAGTGACCGAACCGGAGATCAAGCTGGTCCTTGTAGGAACCGAGAGAGACGCCCTTCTGAGCCTCTCTACCGGTGAAGTGGACGCTTATATTGGAAACCTCATCGTTACCAGTTTTATCCTACAAATGGAAGGCATTTCCAATATCAAAGTTGCCGGTCCGACACCTTATGGAGATCACAGCCAGGCCATGGCAACACGGAAGGAGTGGGCGCCGCTGGTCTCGATCATCAACAAGGGATTGACAAGCATACCCCAAGAGCAGAAGACCGCCATCCGCAACAAATACCTGTCGGTACGCTATGAGCATGGCGTCACTTCAGCAGACATTTTGAAATGGGTTTTGGTCGTCGCCGGAGCGGCTGCCGGTCTCGTGATGTTTTTTGTGGTATGGAATAAGGAACTCAGCCGCAAAGTAAAGGAACGCACCGCCGAGGTCGAAGAGAGCGAAACCAAATACCGCGGCCTGGTGGATAATTCCATCGTGGGGGTTTTTGCATCAACGATCGAAGGCCGCTTTAGATTTGTCAACGATGCCATGGTCCGGATGTTCGATTTTGACAGCCCCGAAGCAATGATTGCCCAGGGGTCTATTGAACGCTGGCGTGATCCAGGGGATCGTGCAAGAATGCTGGCCGAACTAAAAATGCACGGCAGGGTGACAAATTTTGAAGCGAAAACCCTTACCCACACCGATCGGAAAATCGACGTACTCTTCTCGGCAAGACAGATTGGCAATGATATCGTTGGGATGATGATGGATATCACCGATCGCAAGCAGGCCGAGCAGAAGCTTCTCGACTATCAACAACGGTTAAAGGCCATGGCATCTCAGCTGGCCATCGTCGAGGAAAAAGAGCGGCAGCGCATCGCCGTCGACCTGCACGATCATGTCGGTCAGTCGCTGGCCCTGGCACGCATGCAGCTTGCCTCAGCGGGCAAGTCCGCCACTGAGTCCGCGCTTGCAGACAAGCTTGACGACATTTCGGATACTCTGTTAGAGGCCCTTGAGGATACACAACAGCTCATGCTGGAACTGAGTTCTCCTGCAATGAATGAAAGCGGTCTTTCCGCTGCCATATCCGAGTGGCTGGAGCTGCAGATTGGAAGCCGGCATGGCATAAAAACCGAGTTCATCGATAATATCCCCGACGATTCCGGAAAAAAACTTGACGCAAAGGTGAGGACCATAATATTCCGCAATTTAAGGGAACTGCTGTTTAACGTGGTGAAGCATGCCCGGGCGAACAAAGTCCGCGTTCGTTTGGAGGACAGGAATACAGTCATGAGAATCATTGTCGAGGATGACGGTATGGGTTTCGAACCGCACGCGGTAACCGAGGCAGGCGGCAAAATTGGCGGCTTCGGCCTGTTTAGTGTCAATGAACTCATGGCAGACCTGAACGGCAGCTTAAGGATTGTATCGGAGCCGGGCAAAGGTTGCACTGCGATCCTGTCTGTTCCCTTCGGCAACGATGACAATCAGGAGAAAAGTTAGCTGGGGGGGATGAAAATCCACCGGTAAATTAGCGCACCTGCCCAGTTAGCAGAGAAAAATGACGACCGACATATTCGTAATAAGATAGAAGGTGTTAATCGAAGCCGTGGGGAAGCAGCAGAACCGATACATCATCTTTTCATGGCCAAATTGAAAAGTTATATCACTGAAGAGCTATACCAGGAATATCGAGAACGTTATAAAAGGTGTATTCGCATGCTCAACGGCCTGGAAAAAACTCTGGAGCGAAAACTTCCGGAGCGGGAGCAACGATGGCAGGTCAAAGAGGGATCGGCTATGTATGGTTCAAATGATGAACTTCTTTTTCAGGGCTGGCCAATTGACGTGGAGTAGGTTTCAATGCCCAGGTATCAGTCTTTATTTTGTTTGCCTGAAACCCGACACCTGACACCCGAAACCTTAAAACAAAAAAAGACAATAGAATAGCGATATTTAAGGTTCCAGATATGAAAATTTCGACCAACTTGGGAGTAAACCATGGCAACTACGATCCTTCTGGTAGACGACCATCCGCTTTTTAGAAAAGGGCTCCGCCTCCTGCTGGAAGAGCAGGCGGATTTTCGGATAGTGGGTGAAGCCGGAGATGGCCGGGAAGCCATTGAGCGTGTGCGGACCCTTTCTCCCGAGGTGGTAATTATGGACATTACCATGCCGGAATTTAACGGGGTCGAGGCCACGCGGAAGATTGTCTCCGAGCATCCCTCAGCAAAAGTGATTGCACTTTCCATGCACGCGGGAAAGAGTTTCGTCGAAGACATGCTGCAGGCCGGCGCTGCCGGATACATCCTCAAAAAAAGTGTTCCGGAAGACGTGGTGAACGCTATAAGGATGGTGATCCAGGGAGACATCTATCTGAGCCCGGCAATCACCGGCATCGTGGTCTCAGAGTACAAAGAATTACTGGCCAAGTCTCCGGCAACAGCTCAGATAGAAGACGCCTCACCGCTCCTGCGCACCAAGCTGCAGCGTCCCGTGCTTTCCCCGGATCTTCTGACGCGATCAGACCTGGTGGCGCGATTGGATGAGCTGCGGCGCCGGCCGTTAACGCTGGTCTCCGCGGCGGCAGGCTACGGCAAAAGCACGCTGGCGAGCCTGTGGCTGGAAGCTTGGGAGGGTCCCTACGGCTGGCTGTCATTGGACGAGGAAGAAAATGACCTTCGAATCTTTATACATTATTTGTTGGCCGCAATTTGCAATTATTTGCCCAAGGCGTTCAACACGACCCGATCCGCTCTGAAGGCTCCCGAACTTGAACCGTTTCCCGACCTTGTCAGCCATATAGTTAATGATCTCGACAAAATCGAGGAGCCTTTTATTCTGGTTCTGGACAATTTTCACAAGATCCGGGAGGAAAAAGTGATTGATCTGGTGGGCGCTATTATCAGGCACCCGCCTCAAAAGCTGCACCTGATGCTGCTAACCCGACGCGACCCGCCGCTGCCTATCAATACAATGCGTGGCCGGGGTCAAGTAAATGAAATCAGGACAGCAGACTTGAAGTTTAATGCGGAGGAGATAAAATTATTCTTGGAAAGTACCCTCCGGATTTCGATCGGAAAAAAAGCGGCTGAAATCATACAAAACAACCTCGAAGGGTGGCCAGCCGGTATTCAACTGATGACAAAGTTTTTGAAGCATTCGGGCGATCTTGATGATATGATAGCAAGCCTGAAAGGAGGCTTCAGAACCATCGTCGATTATTTGATGGAGGAGGTGCTGTCGAAACAGCCTTCGGAGATGGCAAAGTTGATGACCGCCTCAGCAATTCCGGACAAATTTTGTGCATCTTTGTGCGATGCACTATGTGAACTGGACGCCGAGACCTGCAACGATTTGATTAATGGCGATGAGTTCATTGTCAGGCTTCAAAAGGATAACCTATTCCTGATTGCTCTGGATACGAAAAACCAATGGTACCGATATCACCATCAATTTCACCAATTGCTGCAGGACCAGGTGCAGCGGTACTGGAGTCCGGAAGAGATTGCCGCCCTCCATTCCCGGGCAAAGGCCTGGTTTGCCGAAAATGACACCGGCGACGATGCAGCCAAACAGCCCCTGGCCGCAGTCAGCTATGCTGAACGCGACGTTGCACCGGGATCAGTTGACCGCCCATCGCGCTCCCGCCAGCCGCTGGTTGAACCGCTGACCAACCGCGAGCACGATGTTCTGGAGCTGCTTGCCCGGCGACTGAGCAACCAGGAAATTGCCGACAAACTTTTCCTTTCCCCCTTGACTATCAAAAGCCACCTGAAAAGTATCTATCAGAAACTCGAGGTCGGCAAGCGCCGCGAAGCAGTTGAGAAGGCAAGGAAAATTGGGATTCTTTCAGGGGGGATGTAGAAGATCAAAAAACAAGGTTTGTTAGATGCCTATTTTATGAAGCCCATCAGTGATAGGGGTTTCTTTCCGCTGCCGGCTTTTGGATCATTGGACCGGATTCATTCTTTTTCTTTATTAAAATCAGCCCTGATGTTTTTATAATATTTTCGATTTTTCATATCGACCAAACTGACACGAATTGACAAAAAGTCAGAACTAAATGTCAATTCGGTATCATTTAGTCAGTTCCCCGGTCTCCCCATCTGTCCGGCCTAGTGTCATGTCCCACTAAAATGTTACAAAAGTCATGTGGTATATTTTAGTTCAGTTGAGTGTTTTAAACAACACCGGGTCTATGGTTTCGGGTGTCAGTGTTCAGGTGTCAGCAAAAAGATGACGGATGACGGAAAACAGCCTGCCAATTGTCTTCTGCGTTCTTTTTTATGTGCTTTGTCACCTGTATCTTCCTGACACCCGACACCCGACACCTGACACCTGAAACCTACTTTTTCATGACACATAAAATAAAACCGTGTTTTGTAAGTTACTTGCGGGACACGACACTAGCTTGCAAAGCAAAGAGGGATCACCCCACCTTTTTTTCAATCCAAAATCTGAAATTCCAAATCCAAAATCGATAGATTCCCCCTCCTTTTTCCCCCAATATCCTCCTTTTTCACTCCTTTTTGGGGGTTTTTTTGCCAAATGGGAAAGTATATGATTCCGGGCAACCCTGACAATTATTTGCAATATTCCGTTGAATTACTTGCATTTCTGAAAACCAGCTTAAGCCCGGGATGAAAGATCAGCAATGAACCAGAATTCAAACGAAAAACATATCAAACTTTGGACACCGGCTACCTATCACATTGAAGTCGAGGGGCATTTGGCTGACTCATGGTCCGATCGCCTGGCCGGTATGCGCATCACCACACGTGAGCGATCAGATCAAACTACGGTGACATCCCTGGTCGGCCGCTTAAGGGACCAGGCCGAGCTGTCGGGGGTGCTCAACAGTCTCTATGGCCTGCATCTGTCAATTTTGAAGGTGGTGGTAGTGGACGATGAATAACCGCTTTTATAATTTGAAACGCTCAATCCAGGTGCTGGTTTCGTAAAGGATTGAGCAAACCAGACAACCAATTGAGAAGGAATGGCGACTGGATTCACTATGAATCCAACAAACCCAATAAACACCAAACAAAGGAGAACCAAAATGACAACACCCTACGAAGAATTTAATATCGAATTACCCGAAGGGTTTCCAGAAAAAATGATTAGCCCCCGCGCGGCCAAGGCGATTGTAAAAAGCGAGTGCTGGACGGATGCCAATCCGATGCTGAATCTCTCATCCTTCGTGACCACATTTATGGAGACTGAAGCCCGCGAGATCTTTGCCGACGGCTCGTTTCGAAACTTTGCCGACCCGGACATGTACCCCCATACCAAGGATACGGAATTCAAATGTGTCAAATGGCTGCACGATCTGTGGAACGGGCCCAAGGATGCGGTGCCTTATGGTGCTGCGACAATCGGATCCTCCGAGGCCTGCATGCTGGGGGGGCTGGCGCACAAATGGAACTGGCGCGAAGCGCGGGAAAAAGCCGGCAAGGATGCCAGTAAACCCAACATGGTGACCGGCGGCAACGTCCAGATCGTCTGGAAAAAATTTCTGAAATATTTCGACGTCGAACCGCGCATCGTTCCTTTAAAACCCGGCAATTACCGCCTGACCGCGGAGCATCTCGACAAGTATGTGGATGAGAACACCATCTGCGTGGTGGCGATTGCCGGCCAGACCTTTACCGGTGAAGATGACGACATCCAGGAAATCCATGACTGGCTGGATGAATACGAAAAGAAGACCGGCATCTCCATTCCGATGCATATCGACGGGGCTTCCGGTGGTTTTGTGAACCCATTTTTGTATCCGGACTACAAATGGGATTTCCGGCTGCCGCGGGTGCAGTCGATCAATGCCTCGGGGCACAAATACGGGCTTGTCCCGCCCGGTCTGGGCTGGGTCATATTCAGGGACCGCAAGGTGTTCAATGAAAACCTGGTGTTCTACGTAAACTACCTCGGTGGCGAAGCCGCGACCGCGACCCTGAACTTCAGCAAGAGTTCGGCGCCGGTCCTGGTGCAATATTACCAGTTTTTACGGCTGGGGCGTGAGGGATACACCCGCATTATGAAGAGCACGCTGGAACATGCCGAATATATGCGTGACCGCTTGGTCAAAACCGGCAAATTCCAGATCATGAACGAGACCCAGCGCATCCCGGTGGTTGCACTGACGCTGGACAAGTCCGTGACGAAGTACAACGAGTTCGACATCTCGAATAAAGTCCGTGAGCGCGGCTGGATTCTGGCGGCCTACTCGATGCCGCCCGAGGCCCAGGAGGTCAACAGCCTCAGAATCGTGGTGCGGCCCCACATCAACCGCAATGTTGCCGAGTTGCTGGCCGACGATATTGAACGGGCCTGCGAATTTCTGGAGGAGCACGGCGGCAATGCGACACCGCCGGAGCTGCACGCGGCCCACAAATCATCACCGGCCAAATGCTGATGTGCTGGTAAATCTAAACAGAGCTGATGGGTTGATTCAAGCCTCATTGGCTGAAATGAGTCGGTCGGCCCGGGCCCAACCGGGCCGGCCGACAGCCATGAAAGGAGCATAGATCATGGATATCTGGATCCTGAACCTGATACGAAAGCGGTTCCCAACGGCACCAATCCTGGTCGGGGTTGGGTTGTTCACCATCCTGGCCCTAATGACCGTTCTCGCCGTCGGAACCGCCCAGGCCGCTGATAACGGTGCTAAAGGCAGCGGCATCCTGCTGGCCGCCAATGACGCCCATGCGGCGGATGCGGCCAAAAAGGATGCCAAAGCATCCGATCCAAAGGCCAAGCCACCGGCTAAAGAGGCTAAAAAATCATACGGTCCGGTCGGTACAATCTTCGCGTACCTGGGCTCAAACTTGTTCGTATTTCTCTTTTTGTCCATTTCCCTCGGCTATCCGTTGGGCAAAGTCGCCGTTAAGGGGGTGAACCTGGGTTCCACGGCCGGCACCTTGATCGTGGGTATCGCGATTTCGCTAACGGCCTTTATGGCCTTTGACATTACCTACACGGCGCCGGGCCTGGTCTCGACGATATTTCTGCTGTTGTTCATGTATGCTATCGGCATGAAGGTCGGTCCGCAATTTTTTTCCGGCATCGCACGCGGGGGACTGGATTTCGTGGTCATTGGCCTGATCGTGGCCTTCTCGAATTTCCTGATCTGCTTTTTCGGTGCCAAGCTGGCCGGTATGGCACCCGGGTATGCCGCGGGTATCATCTCCGGCAGCTACACCATCACGGCCGTGATGGGGGTTGCCCAGGGGGCAGTTGCCAGCGGGGCCGTCACATTGCCCCAGGGCGTGACAGCGAATGCTGTGGGGGCCAACCTGGCGGCCGGCTACGCGGTTGCCTATGTTCTCTCGTCGATTTTTACCATCCTGGTGATCAAATACCTGCCCGTTGTCTGTGGCATAGATCCGGTACAAGCCGGCAAGGATGCCGAGGCTTCCTTCGGTGCCGGCGAGGGCGAAGAGGCCCTGCCGGGGACGGTCGGCACGTCGGTGGAGGGCGTATCGCCCATGGACATCCGCGCCTACCAGGTCGAACACGATGAACTCGTTGGGCAGTCGGTTGAAGATCTTTTCCGTAAATACCCGCGCGCGGCTATTCTCAAGGTCCTGCGTGGTGATGAGGTGATTGACGCCTCCGATAACCCCAAGTTGGCGATGGGCGATGTCATCGGGGTGCGCGGGCGGTATGCAGGACTTATCGAACGGGGTGAGAAGCTCGTGGGCACGGAAATCGACGAGCCGCGTGTGCGCAATGTGATAGTCGAGGTGGCCGATGTGGTCGTGGGTAAGACCGAGTGGACCGGCAAGACCGTTGAGGAATTGGGCAAGGCGATCGGCTTCGGGGTCTATCTCAAGGCGCTCTTCCGATCGGGTAACCCGATTCCCCACTTGCCGCAGACCGTCATCGAAGCGGGTGACGTGATCCGTTTGGTCGGTCCGGAATGGACCGTGAACATGGCGGCCAAAAAGTTTGCCGGCCGTCCGATCGTGGAAAGCGCCGTCACCGAGACCACCTACCTGGCCATCGCGATGGTCATCGGCTATATAGTCGGTCACTTCAGCGTCACGCTGGGTGGGATCCCGTTTGCGCTGGGAACGTCCGCCGGTTGTATGGTCGCCGGGATAATTTTCTCGTGGTTGCGGACCCGAAATCCTGCCTTCGGGGGACCGATGAGCGAGGGCGCCCGCAGCTTCATGCAGGATATCGGTCTGAACCTGTTTATCGGAGTGCTGGCGGCCAACGTCGGGCCCAAGATCCTGCAATCCTTCCAGGGTACAGTAGTGATCTGGATCGCGGTGATCGGACTCCTGGGGGCGCTGGTGCCACCCATCCTGGCATGGATCTACGGCCTCTACTTCCGCAAGATGAACGCGGCGCTTCTGCAAGGTGCGGTCGCGGGGGCACGTAACCACACGGCGTCCATGAAGGCCGCCCAGGAGATAACCCAAAGCGATATCCCGGCCGTTGGTTACCCGGTGCCGTATGCCGTAACATCGGCGTTGGTCCTGGTTCTGGGTTACCTCGCCATGGTGTTGTGAAGCGTTATTCATCTGTGAGATCCCCTGCCCGATCGGTCGCAACGACCGATCGGGTTTAATCCTTTGAGGCGCTTATCCGGAAAGTCCAAGTTACCATAAAAAATACCTGTGGGAGCGGCTTCCAGCCGCGAAATTAAATGATCGCGGCTGGAAGCCGCTCCCATAGCCAACACAACTTGAATCACTTCGGGTTGGTGTTGAAATTTAAATTGTATTTTAGAAGCTGTGATGACAGAGGAAAAATCTAATGTCTGAAACTCTGAAGCCGGTGCGTGTAGCTGTCAACGTGATGCGCGCACGCCTGACCGTGATCGGGTTCAACATCGCGATCGTTTCGTTTCAAATCACTCAGCTGTACAGGACCTCGGGCGGTCTCAGGGTGCCCGGGATAGATCACGCGGTGCACGTCGAGGCCGATATGGCCCTCTTTATGGCCCTGGCACTTTCCATCATTGCGCTGGTGGCGTTCATTATGTCCAGTGAATACGACGAGGTGGGCGTCTGTACCCACTGGTCGCTGGTGGCCGGCGACTTGTTGATGTATCTGGCGCTTGCACACACCGTGGCGGGCTTCTTCCAGCCGTGGAATGCGGCCCTTGGCATATTCGCTGCAAAACTTCCGGAGCAGGCAACGCAGATCGCTACCCTCAATGCAGCAATGGCAATCGCCGGGGGGGCGGCATGGTTTCTGGCGGCCTACGCCGGACCGGTGGTTGCGCTGGTTCGATCCCCTTTTCAGCGTCACACCAACATCGCCCTCGGTTTTGGGTACCTGGTGTTGCTGTTTGTGCTCGCATATGTTAACGCCACGGCGGTACGCGTGGAAGCAGCCGGCGCCGGTGACGTACCCGGATTGATTCATAGTGTTTTGCGGGAGTTTGTGCAACCATTCAGGTGGTAGTTGCTTAAGGAAACGCCAATTTGCAGAAGTCAAATAAACATTAAATCTCAATCATCGAAATTGAAAATTGTCGTTGGCCAGCGTGAATGCTGCGGGCCTTGACACTACGAAAGGACGGAATATTATGGACATTCTATTAGTCCAAATACGGAAACGGTCTACCGCTGCTCGAATCTTGGTCAGTATGGGCACTTTCATCGTCCTGGCCTTTATAGCCGCGTTTATCACGGGTAACGCTAGGGCTGCCGGAATCGAACCGCACCCGATTGACCTTTCCGGCGATGGAGATAACGCCGGGATTCTGCTT
>Ga0316190_10004101_pt1 | contig 10589 bp, 10 predicted proteins | sample Eddworburrow2_MG_FD_204929 | JGI IMG/M metagenome (GOLD analysis project Ga0316190, IMG submission 204929) | Coastal sediment microbial communities from Maine, United States - Eddy worm burrow 2 | ecosystem: Environmental > Aquatic > Marine > Coastal > Sediment | place: USA: Maine | collected... | reverse complement strand
GACGATCGGAATATCAGGAGCCGGTCGCGGATAACACCTACAAGGGACTGGTATTGGCAAAAAGCCGAACCGTTGAAAAATTGAGCCGGGACATTGCTGCTGCCATCAAAAAGGTCTTGGCAAAATAGAGACGGCAGAGGGCAGAAGACAGAAGACAGAATTCGGAAGTGTGAATGCGGAATGCGGAAGGGGAAGAAGGGCTGAAGGCTCAAAGCTGAAAGCTGAAAGTAGGGGACAGAGAACAGAAGGCGAGAGGATGAGAAGGTGGGGGAAGAATAAGGGCTGAGCGATTAGGACTGAAATAGGACTACAATTATTTGTTATTAGTTATTACGATTTTTTAGTATTTTCACATTTGGGCATTTCGGGAAATCTTTCAAAGAATCAACTGCATCATAGATCGTATTCTTAGTCCGCTGGTCTTTGGTTTTGCGAATTTGCCTCAAAGCTTTCTGTTTCCATTCAATCCGTTCCATGTTTCGACTATAAACTTATAATATAAGATAGTCAAGAATGGATATCAGCAACCTTCAATTCCCAAATTAAAAAATGCTCCATTTATACAACCCCCTATACCCCTTTTTAGGGCTATTGTTGTGCCTAAAACGGTATTAATTTGTAGAATGAAATTACAAGCCCTGAAATTTTGTTTTTGTGCTTTTTGCGCCTTTTTGCGGCCATACCAACGTTTGACGTTCGATGTTCGACGTTGATCTTTCAAAACAACCCTGACCGGCTTAAATATAACCTGTAGCCCCGCAGAGATCACAGCGTTTTTCTTGTTTTTCCTGCGTACTCGGTGGTCTCTGTGTGAGTTTAAATGGCTCAATTTTTAGGGCCATGACCTTTACGAGCAACCAGCAAGCATAAAGGAAAAAATATCCCGACAAAAGTAGGAAAAACGAATGGCGGATACAGATGCCCATATCACCGTAAAAGATCTCACCCTGGCTTACGGCAGCTACATTGATGTAAAGTTAAACTTGATAAAATCGCAAAAAGTCCTTTGAAATACTGGATACCCGCCTTCGCGGGCAAGACGGTCACAGCTGAATTCACCATGGGTGCATCGGCCCCAACCTGTAATCCCTATCACACAGATCATACAGCGTGTGGTTCCTGCAATGGATGGTATTTTTCCTGTATCAAAATCTTTGGATCATGAAAGGCTTTTTAAGCTTGCCAGACACTTGGCGAGGCTGTTAAAGTGGCCTGTAGATTGAATTTATTTGGCGCTTATATTATGGTTTTTTTGCCATAAAATGTTGTAGATCCGCCTCTGGAGGGCACAAAAATTCTTTTTAAGTGTCTGCTAAGAGGCTGAATGCCAACGGCTAAAGGTTGCTGAGTTCTCATATGGATCGTTTGATTGGCGTATTTCTGGTTGCGCTATCTGCAGCCTGCTTTGGCACAAATGCTATTTTTGCACGCATCGGGTATGATGCCGGTGCAGACGCAAGCACGTTTCTCTTCATTCGTTTCGCAATTGCCTCGCTGGTCATGTTCTTAATAATGACGGCACGAGGCCTTAATTTCCCGAGGGGGAGACTATTGGTCTCTCTGGTTCTGATAGGCGGAATTGGCCTTACAGGAGCGACGCTTTCCTTCTACACAGCGATACAACTGGCTCCAGTTAATTTGGTGATAATCATCGCTTACATGTATCCGACGATGGTAACCCTGCGTGCGGCAATGTTCCTCAAACAGCCGATTACGAGCCTTAAAATAGTAGCCTTGCTGATGACGCTTGTTGGAATTTTGTTGGCCATCGGATTGGATAGTGGCGGATATGTTTTAGGAATCATATTAGCGATCGTGACCGCAATCTTTTATTCTCTTTATCTTGTATTCGGGAGCAAATCCATCCAAAGGGCGGGGCCTTTTTCAGCTTCAACGGTAATTATTCTCTCCGCTGCTGTATTTTATAGTCTACTTGTTGGTATTGAAGGGCTGCAAATGCCCAAGATACCTTCCGGCTGGTTGGCGGTAGTTGCCAGCGCCTTGTTTTCAACGGTTCTTGGTATTATGGCCCTTTTTGAAGGGCTTAAAAGAATTGATACGGCGAATGCGGCCATTATATCTACTTTTGAAGTTGTTGTTGTGGTTGTCTTGGCAATTCTTTTTCTTGGGGAAACCATTACCTTGCATAAAATCTTTGGAGCATGTTTGGTAATCGGCGCAGTTATAATTCTGGCAAAGAGTGAATATAGAATTGCTCAGGCGCAGATTCGCTAACTCTGTTTTGGCTTTCCAAAATGGCAGCGCAAAGCCTGAAAATATACCTCAAATTGCTTTTGGCTCATCTTGCGGCAAAACATTAAAGCAGCCGACATTCATATAAAATTTTCATTTATCACTACCGTAAAACATCTCATTTATTTCCTCATCTTCCGCCATTATATCATCAGGCACTTTTAGCTTTCCGCAGAGAAGCCCAAGCGTTCTTTTCCCTTCAGGCTTATGGGGCACCATATCGACAAGCGGTAAATTGTTTTTTGCAATGACAACCTTTTTACCATGATAGGCCATATTGACCAATTTCGAGAGATTTGTTTTTGCTTCGGAAATATTAAAAATCATAAAGTATACCCCCCAGTTTTGAATTATTTAACTGGTGGCGGATTTGCTCATTTTCTCAATTGAAATTACAATCTAAGGATCGGGTTGATTTTGTCATGTTGTTTACCCTTAAAACAGCGCGGCAACCGTATATTTAATTTGGTTGATTTTCAGGACTTCAGCGCTTCGACCCCGCGGCGGATGCGGCCGAGACCTTCCTTCAACTGATCTACGCTCGCTGCAAAAGAGAGGCGCACATATCCTTCTCCCGCTTGGCCGAATATACTCCCAGGCACAACGGCCACCCTATGTTCCTTAACGAGATATTCAGCAAACTCCCAGGACGAGAGCCCAAAAGATGAAATATTCGGAAAAGCGTAAAACGTCGATTCCGGTTTAAGACATTTGATCCCGTCGATGGTATTTAGGCCCTCATGGACGATAAATCGCCTTATATCGTAGATCTTCACCATTTCCCGAACACAGTCCCGGGGCGCCTCGATGGCGGCCAGTGCAGCCCGCTGCGCCACCGCCGTCACACCGGAGACCATATGTTCCATCAGCTTTTCCATCTCATCGATAACTGCCGGAGGAGCAACGGTATACCCGACACGCCATCCCGTCATGGCGTAGGACTTGGAAAGGGTAAACGCCGAGATGGTACGCTGCGCCATCCCTTCAAAGGAACCGATGCTGACGTGCTGATTTCCATCGAAAAGAATATGTTCGTACGGTTCATCCGAGAGGACAATCAGGTCATGTTCCATCGCTAATCGGGCAATGGCCCCCAGGCTGTCAGCCTCAAAGATGGCTCCCGTGGGATTGGAGGGGGTGTTGATGATCATTAACTTGGTTTTATTTGTGATGGCAGCCTTGATATCGTCCGGATCAACTTTGAAGCGGTTTGATTCACAGGCGGGCACCGGTACGGGCACCCCGCCGAAAAGGCGAATCTGGGAGTAGTAATCGTATCCGGGATCGATCACAATCACTTCATCGCCCTTGTTCAGAAGGTGCAGGCAAGTGTTGAAGATCACCTGCATGGCGCCGACGGCCACATATATGTCGGTATCGGGGTCGGCCGCAATGTTGTTTTCCCGCTTGAGCTTATCGGCAATAACCCGCCTTAAATCTTCAAAACCTTTCGCCGGCGGATAGCGGGTAAACCCGTCGTCCAGGGCCTGTTTGGCTGCATCTCTGATAAATTCAGGCGTATCAAAATCGGGTTGGCCGATCCCCAGGTTCACCACATCCGGAATCTCGTCGGCCAGACCGAACATGATGCGGATGCCCGACCATTCGACCTCATGGGTGCGGCTGGACAGGTGTATGTCAAACTTCATTAGTGGTCCTCAAGGGTTTTTATTTTGGAAACGAACCGATGCCGGGGTCGTCAAGCTATTGTTTGAAAACAAAAATATCGACTCTCGACGACGATTTAACTGAATATAAAACAGACAGAATACAGCGGCCATCCAGCATCCAGTATCAAGCATCTTGTTGCACTTCAGGCAAAATACTTTTGTTCAAAAAGATGGCCTTTATTGCGAATAGATAGCGCTGTCAGAATTTATGATAGATCGATACTTTCTCTTTAAACCGCTGCACGCAGTTGATATCAATATCAAGCAAGCGGGCAATATTGAATTTGGCCTCCATACACTTCGGGGATCCGGCATGGGGATGAAGCAGCCCCAGGTTCAGATCCTCGCGCACCTCTCTCATGATGATCGGATCCGTCAGATCCGGCACGCTGACACCCAGCCGGTCGGCCACATAGTTTTTGGCTTCCCCGATCTTCATTCCCCGGGCAATTTGCATGCGGGCTACCAGATCTCCGGCAGTCCGCATTCCGCCCATTCCCGAGGCAATCGCGTGGGTGATAGCCATGCCAAAAGGATCACCGACGCCCACCTACAACCCGTCCAGACGGCATATCTCGACCATGGCTTTGGATGCTCGTGAGGCAACATCCAGCGGCGGATGGTCGTGCACGGTCATGGCACCGACACCCATGCCCATATTCACATGCACCGGAATATTGGCTGCCTCGCAGCAAGCTTTCATAAACGTGATGGCCCGGGAAAGGTTCCAGGGGGTCGATTCGTTCGTGTTGGTGTTGCACACCGGCCCAAAGATGGTCACCCCGGCTTTTTCCGCCATTTTAACCTGTTCGTGGGGATACATCCCGGCCAGACGGTCATCGTCGTAGAACAGATCGCCATGCATCCCCAATACGAATTCTCCGGCCATGCCCAATTCGATACAAATTTCGGGATATTTTTCTTTGAGAATCTCCGTCGCTTTCAGGCCGGCCAAATAATCAGCATCACCGGCGGCGCCGACGGTATCCAGGATGATGGCATCGGCGCCGGACGTATACATGGCGTCGGACACATAGACGATATCCCGGACGGCGGCCTCAACCGCGGCCTCATAGGAACGTTGGGCTTCTTCAATTTTGCCTTGGGGCAGCAACTCCGAAGGGTTGGGGAACGGTCCGTCGGGTTGGCTGTAGAGGCCCAAATTGGGCATGGCACCATAAAACACCGGTGCTGTTGTCACCGCCAAAATCTGCTCTAAAAGCGGTTGTTCATAGGTTACCACCGGCTTGATCGGCTTAAAACTATAGTCGGTAGCGCCCATTTCCAGGGTGTCGGCACCCATAAGCTTTTCATAGATTTGAAGACACTGGAGCCGATCCACATTGACCTGGGCGCGTTTCATTTTAATCGGCGTACCATCGTAGGAGAGAACGACTTCATATCCCGGCTCCACCCCGATGAAGCGATGCGGCGAACTGAAAATATCAAAAAGATGCTGCAACTCCTCCTTGGAAAGCGCCGGGATGTTGCCGCGCTCGGCGGCCTCCCGGGTACCTTCCTCCAAATCCCGTTTTAACTCGTCTGCACTTAATTCAACGGGAGAGCCATCGCCGAAACGAGTCCATATTTTCTCCATTTGATCCTCCTTGTTAACATGGGTAACCTGAAAAGCCACATTTACCAATCCCCAATCAAATTTTCAATGATAATTACCCGGTCTATCCTAAAGATGTTTAGGAAAAATCTAATGAAGTCGGGGTTTGAGTTTGAAAATGAATAAACCTAACTCTATAGCAGAGGAGGATGGTAATACTATGGCCAATTTGGAAATATGAGGGATTAAATTCCTAATCGTGATCTCATTTTAAAAACTTCAACAAATCAAATGCAGCGCAAAAAAAGATTGGTGGGGTTAAGTATCTCACCCCACCGCTGAAGTCTATCGCTCAATTTGGGTATGAATAAGGTTGAACTATAGGACACGGAACTTACTGTTAAAGTCCTTTAGACGAGCCACCAGCGCTCGATAATTCTGCGGCCATCAAAGGGCGTAATCCCCGAAACTTTACCGTGGTTCACCTTGTCGGTTCTTGCATCGATGGCGTTGGCGAACATCGGTACAATGGCACCTCCTTCGTCACGCAACATACGCTGCATTTCTGCGTACATTTCCCGGCGCTTGGCTTCGTCCAATTCGGCCCTGGCCTGGGTCAGCAATTTGTTGAATTGTGCGTTTTTCCAATGGGTATCGTTCCAGGCCGCACCTGCTGAATAACCGGTGGAAAACATCAGGTCCTCAGTCGCATAGCCGCCCCAGTAACAGGCGCACCAAGGTTTCTTTAACCATACGCTTGACCAATATCCGTCATTGGACTCGCGCACCACCTCAATATTGATCCCGGCTTTGGCTGCATGCTCCTTGTAAAGAACGGCGGCATCCACAGCCCCGGCAAAGGCTGCATCGGCTGCGCTCAGTTTGACCGAAAGTTCGCTTAATCCGGCTTTTTTGAGATAAAATTTCGCTTTTTCAGGATCGTAGGAAATGGGCTCGAGCTCCTTGCTGTAGTAACGATACGAAGGCCCAATCGGATTATCTTTGCCAACGGTACCATGGCCCTTTAAAATATGATTAAGCATTTCCTCCCGGTTAAGTGCGTATTTGATGGCAAGTCGGACGTTGTTGTCGTTGAAAGGCGGAACATCCATAAGCATGGGAAACGTATAGTGAAGTGGACCGGTAGTCTCTTCGACATGCATACCGGGCCTTTTGGCAAGCAGATGCGCGGTTTTGGGATCCACCTGATCAATTACATGGACTTCATTTGTTACCAGCGCGCTAGTGCGCGCGGAAGTATCTTTGATTGACAGGAGTTCCGCAGCATCGACGAAAGCCCGGTCTTCTTTCCAGTAGTTTGAATTGCGCTCGAAATAAGCCCGAACCCCCGGTTCGAACTTCTTGAGTATGTAACCACCGGTTCCATTTCCTGATTTCCAATCGAGGCTACCGTCATCCACTGCAGGATAGACACCGAGTCCCGGCCGGTCGAGATTGTAGGGGAAATCAGCATTGCCTTCGTTCAATTCGATGACTAATGTATATTTGCCGTCGGCTCTTATTGATTTGATCGGTTTAACGATCGGCTTGACCGACGATTTTGTTTTCTCACCCCGGTGATAATTAATGGTCGCAACCACGTCCTTAGCGGTCAAAGACCGTCCATTTTGAAATTCAACGCCTTTTCTTAACTGAAAGATCCATTTAGCCGCATCAGGAGTAGATTCCCAGGATTCCGCAAGACTCGGCACCAGCTTGTTGTCAGAGTCTATTTCCGTAAGCGTATTGTTCATTGCTCGCGTCATCACGGTCTGAAAGCCGCTTGCCAGCGTTGCGGGATCGTAGCTCTCTGTTGTGGAACCATGTCCCATGGCCAGCTTTAGAACCCCCCCTTTTTGGGGCGCGGCTGCGGCCTCAGCCGGTTTTTGGTTGAGTGTGATGGGCAGGGCGGTAACAACTCCTAATGCCGCCATTTTGGCAATGAATTCACGCCGGTTGATTTTTCCCGTAACAAAGATCTCTTGGAGCCAATTAATATACTCATTATGATTTTGCCCGTTCATGTCTCCCTCCTTTCTTTATATTGGTAAATTGAAAGCTTACCTAAAACTTCCCATATACTTTTTACGGCAAAGGCTATCTCAACTTTGCCGCATTGTCGGAGCATAATATTTTTTAAATCTAATATATTATGTATTTGATGGAGCAAATGAACTAATTACCGAAAAAGATGTTGTGCGGAATGAGCAATTTGTATATACACATACACTATATGTGCGGATTATATTTGATTGTTTCACATGTCAACCTTTTTTTAAGGAAGGGACTTCAATGCACCATCGAAGAATAACCGCTACCGGCAGCTCCTATGCGCGGGGTGAATCGATCGGCAAGAGATGGCGCAATAGCATCATAACAATATTGAAATCACTTGAAACTGCGGCTTTAGCTAAAGATGGTATGACATTGCAGGACTGGTTGCCCCGCGCCAGAGGATTACTGCCGTTTATTCAGGAATATGCCCCGATTACCCTGGAGGAAATGAAAGGGATGGCTGCAGGCTCCGATCTATCCTTGGATAACATTCTTCTGCTGACGTGTGCTTATGAAAAATGGTTTGACTATCACACCCCGGAGCACTGCACCGCTTTCGCGGTGATGGGTGAGGCCTCAAAAACCTCCGAGCTTATTTGCGGGCAGAACAACGATGAATGTCTTCATCACTGGGCGGCCGGCCAGTTGGACGGCGTCATTCATCATCGCGCCGAATCCGGCCTGGAAACCCTGATTTATACACACCCCGGTATCCCCGCTTACATGGGAATGAATTCTGCAGGCGTATGTCTGCTGTGGATGGCCATCGACAACGGTGAACGTGCCGCCGGAATCCCAACGAATGTTTTGATCCGCGAAACACTGCTGTGCACAACATTGGAATCGGCCGTCGAGTATATGAAAAAAGTACCAAAAGCGCTCCCGAACGCTTTCCTGCTGGCTCATCCGGACCAAGGCATCTGTAGTGTTGAATGTTCTCCTTCTTTATTCTACCCGGAATACAGCCGCGACGTATTGTATCATGCCAACCATATCCTGAATGAAGAAATGGTCGTCAACGACAAGAAAAAAGATGATCCCGCCTCTTCGACAATCTCACGTTACGCAGTCATGGGATCCCTGATCGAAAAATACTATGGCGAGATAGACATTTCCCTTGCCAGGCAAATGCTATCCGACCACACGAGTTATCCGGAATCCATTTGCGCTCATCCACGTGTTGAGGCCATTTATTCTAAAACCCTGGCCAGTTTGATTTTCCATCCAAAATCCGGCCGCATGGAGATCGCCTTTGGCAACGGCTGCGAAATGACATACAAGACCTATTCATTATAAATTTCTTAATCTGCTTTTTGAATTAGTGGAAATTCAATTCATTTTCCATAGAGGCATTTTGAAAATTCGATTTCAGAATGAAAGAGAAGAAATATAGGGGAAGAAATGTAAAGGATTGTTGTGGAGGGTCGAACGACGGAAGGGACTGCCCATCACCGGACTGTTAAAAGGAATCAATTATCGCAACCAAACCCAATTTTGGGGCACCTTTTTGCCGTATTTTTTAAGAAGATCTTGAATAGCCTCTTCCAAAAGGTCATTTTGTCTTTTATCCTCTTTAGCTGCTAAAATTTTAAGATTTTTAACAAGCTCAGCATCAAAAATGTTATTGTATGGTACTCGCTTTTTCTTTTTCATTTTTAGCTTCAAAGAAAAATGTACACCTGCCCCCAAGGGGAATGCACCTGTCCAGATTTTTTTTATTTGGCAAATGTAACTAACTTGGATTATTGCGTATGGTCAGGTAATCATTGGCGAACGCAAGATATATGCCAAGATTTGACGAGGGAGCTATTTGAAGTGAAATCAGTATGATGAGTTATAAATTCTGCTGGAATTAAAATGACGTATTATGAAAAAACATATATAAAATAGTGAAAAAAAATTCACAAATTAACCATCATGGATTAATAGTTGTTAGGACACCCTTATAATTTGCCGCACCCTTCCCGTGCCAATGCCATCAAGTATAAGGGCCAATAAAACGATAGTTCCCCCGATGACTGTAAGCATACTCGGAACTTCATGGATTCCGAAGATTGGCAGGTAGACCCAAAGAACCCCCCCTATAACTTCCACCATCGACAGCAGGGTCAGCTCAGCTGCCGGCAAAAACTTGGCCCCTTTGGCAAATAAGATTAAGCCGACTCCGACAATAAGACCATGCAGCATGCTCAGGTAAACGTTGCGCAGCGGCATTACAACCGTGCTGTTTTGTGAAAAAAGTATCAACATCGTGATGAGAACACAAATTATGCCGCCAAGTGCGATGGTCGTAAATTGCGGTGTTTCCTTGCGCCAGCGGAGGCTTACCGAAAAAACGGCGAAGCCTGTTGCCGAAATAAATGCAGTGATGTTGCCAAGAAAATTGCCTTTCTCCAATCCCTCCAAAACCATGGTGAGAATCCCTGCCAACGCAATAACCATTGCCGCCCAGGTGAGCTGACGCACTTTCTCTTTTAGAAACACAATGCCGAGGAAGGCAGCCACAAAAGGTGCCGTAGCCAGCATGAATAGGGAATTCGCAACTGTTGTCAATGTAATCGACCATATAAATCCGATAAAGGCGACCACGAGCCCGCAGGCCCCAAGCAGCCCGGATGCTCCGTTATGTCTAAAACTTGTTATAAAGCTTTTGCCTTCTTTTACCATGAGATAGGTTATTAGAACTGTCGCGATCATCAGGCCCCGGTAGAACAAATATTGCCACTGGTAATTTCGGGCCTCTACCATGTATCGTATGATCAGGGCGCCAAATGACCAAAGCGTTCCAGCAAAACAGACCAGAAAAAAACCTTTCAGATGATTCATATCGCTATTTTTTAGCATGTTGTCGCTTATCCCTTGACTTTAATTGGAAACAACTTACTTTATTCTAATTTGGAGAGGCTGATTCATCGAAGAGGGGCCTCCTAAGGGGCAGCGGTTTTGGCTAAACCAGAACCGGTCAAGCCTAAATTGCCGTTAAATTTGACTTATCATGAGATGAGGTAACAATGAGCATCAAAAAACAATATCTAAAAACCAAACCGCTGTGCAAA
>Ga0316190_10004098_pt1 | contig 10591 bp, 10 predicted proteins | sample Eddworburrow2_MG_FD_204929 | JGI IMG/M metagenome (GOLD analysis project Ga0316190, IMG submission 204929) | Coastal sediment microbial communities from Maine, United States - Eddy worm burrow 2 | ecosystem: Environmental > Aquatic > Marine > Coastal > Sediment | place: USA: Maine | collected... | reverse complement strand
CGATCTGTATCAAGGTAATCGGTCCACGGCCTTCAAAGGCACGCAGCACCGGGATCGACACGCCGTGATCGCCGCCCAGAACCATCGGAAATGCACCGGCACGCAGAATCAGGCGGATAGCTTCTTCAGCACGGCTGTAATGTCGGCTAAGATCCCGCGCGTCGCCTGGCACATCTCCGCAGTCGACGACACGCACCGGCTTTCCGTGAAGAAGCGTACTGCCGAGATCAAAATCCCATCGCTCCAAACCCCCGCTGATTCGTCGTGAAGCCTGCCGGATAGCGGTCGGTGCGTTGGTCTGGTCGTTTGTGACCTCGTCGATATTGTAGGAATCACCGTAGGGTAGACCCAAAATGGCGATATCGGCTTCCAGGTGTTCAAGGTCGAGCGCGAGGTCGAAATCCATGAAGGTCCGGCGCATTTGGCGCGGCGCAACGGTCAATCCTGTTTGGGTTGCGCTGGATTCTGTGTTGCTTGAAGATACCACGGTCCTGTTGTTCATAAACCCTGCCTTTCATTGTACACTGGCTACTAAAAAGAAATGTCGCATCATTTTAAATGGGTTGGACTTCTTAAAATCATTAATCTTAAATTCAACATTTTCCAAATTGGGATTATTCCCATTCCCAAGGTCTCGGATTCACCTTGGCACGATCATGCCTTTGTTATCCCATTTATTTTGGAGTTAGCGCTTTTAAACCGAAGTGTTTCTCGATAGGAATAAAATCTCTGTCATTATGTAAAAGTATGATATCGTTTTCGATTGCAACCGATGCTATCATGCAGTCTACAGAATTTCTAATCGTAATTCCTTTGCGGCGAAGCGTCCTATAGACTTCCGCAGCAAACAAAAAAACCGAGTAAGGCATAGGCAGGAAAATCATGGCATTGAAAAGTTCCTTTGTTTTTCTAAATTCACCTTTTTCCCGAATACCTTTTATATCATTTTAGCCAATCCCTCCAATGCCAGCATGTAGCCATAGGCACCGAAACCGGCGATCCGTGCGGCAACGATATCTGCGATCATTGACTTGTGTCGAAACGGTTCTCGTTTGTTAATATTGGATAGATGGATCTCGACAACCGGGATATCCAGCATCGCAAGTGCATCTCTGATAGCAACACTGGTGTGGGTGTAGGCGGCCGGATTGATGATCATGCCGTGATATTTGTCGCATGCTTGCTGGATTTCTTCGACGATGACCCCTTCACGATTCGATTGAAAGGTCTCGACCTCTAATCCAAGCTCAGCTCCACGCTTCAGAAGTCCGGCATCGATCTCAGCGAGACTTTCATGACCGTAAATGTCGGGCTCCCTTTTGCCGAGCATGTTCAGATTGGGTCCGTGAAGGATCAGGATTCTTTTCTGATGAGATTTGTCCGGCATTGGTTTTACTCCTTCCCCGTTCTCCATTATAAGGTATGAATATTACAGCTCAACTTAATCAACCAAATCAACCAATAAACTCAATCAATCGACTTAGTCAACCAAATCACCCTGCTCCAGTCTGGCATTAATTTCCCTCATGACCTCCATAAAGGCAACCCGTTTCTCTTTGGCATAGGGATTGTAGTGGTGCATATCCAGAAACAACTGCCAGGTATCTCGTTCGACGACTTCCAGAATATGCAGCAGTCTCTTGTAGCCTTCCGTATCGATATCAAGTTGCTTGGCGCCGTATTCGGACAATGTTCTGCCGATGAAATGGGTCAGGGAAAGACTGGTGGCAATCTGCTCGTCATGCTCCTGGGCAGTCGCTTCAATCACCACCAGCCCTTTTGACTCTAAATAGGCCTTGATATTTTGGTAGTTTTCATTTGCGATTCTCACCTTGCACAAACAAATCTTTCTGCCCTCCAGCGAATCGGATGCACTGTCCGGCCCGAACATGGGGTGTGTTGCCAGGATCGACACCGTATGTGGCAGGATGTCCGTCATCAGACGAACGGGATATTCCTTGACCGAACACACATCGACGATCAGGCCACCGGGTCTGAGCAGCGGTGCGATGTCCTTCAGGACCTCTTGGAGCACGCAAATGGGAACACAGGGGATGACAATATCCTGCCGGCAAACTGTTTCGAGAGGTGCTGCGCGGGCACCGGTGCGGTTGATTTCCCCTGATTTATCGGTCCTGTGGTAAACAACCACATCAAATTCTTCGGCCAGATAGTGCGCCGTCAGTTTTCCAAATCGACCAAATCCGATGATTCCAATCATAATGCCTCTGCAATTTTATCAAATCCGCTGACCAGTCTGTCCTCGGAAACGGCGTAGGATATCCTGATGTATCCGGCCATGCCGAACACTTCACCAGGGACAACGGCGACCCCGGAGTTTTCAAGCAACCGCCCGGCAAATTCAGTGGACGTCATGCCGTCTTTCAGATGACGCCTGACGTCGGGAAAGATATAAAAGGCGCCCCGGGGTTTTAGGCAGTCAAATAGTTCTGCCGCCCGCTGGTAGGCGTAATCTCTTTTACGCTCCATGGCGGCGCGCCACTCCTCCAACTTATGATCATCCATGCCAAGGGCGGCCAGGGCGCCATGCTGGGCGAAGGTGCAGACATTGCCGGTCATATGGCTTTGCAATCGGCCAACGGCCCGGATAAATTCATGCGGAGCGGCAATATATCCGACTCTAAACCCGGTCATCCCGTAGTTTTTGGAAAAGCTGCGGGTAATGATCAACCGGTGCCGAATGTCTTCAAAGCTGAAAAGGCTCGCGGCTTTATGCCCGTCATAAACGAATAAACTGTAGGCTTCATCCGAAATCAGGTACAGGTCGCGCTCCAGGGCAATTTTGGCAATCCCGGCAAGGTCCTCTGTCGGATAAACCGCACCGGTGGGGTTGTTGGGTGAGTTGATCAGAATGGCACGGGTTTTTGGGGTGATGGCCCGTTTAATTTTTTCGCAGTCCAGCTGGTGGTTACAGGTATCCACAAATACCGGGCGCCCGCCGGCAAGCTTAACCTGCTGGGGGAAACTCACCCAATAGGGTCTGGGTATGATGACTTCATCCAATGGATTACAGATGACTTGAAACATGGCGTATAAGCATTGCTTGGATCCGTTGGAAATGATGATATTATATGCATCATAACCGTCAAATTGCCGCGCCAGACGGGATTTTAATTCCGGCAGTCCCGCCACCGGGCTGTATTTTGTCTTGCCTGCATCCAGGGCCTGTTGGGTGGCCGCAATGACCCTGCCGGGCGTATCGTATGGCGGCTCGCCCACCGCCAGATCGATGATATCTCTGCCCTGCCCTCTCAGCTGTTGAATGAGCTGGGTAAAGTGTACCGTGCCGGATGCTTCGATTTGATTTATGCGATCTGATAATTTCATTATATCTGGCTACGTTTCGATGGTTTAGATCGTTTAGTTCGTTTTGATCGTTCCAGTGAACTTTGCTTTGTATATTTCAAAAGAAAAATAGATAGGATTCCTTAATTCATCATTCGTCATTCGTCATTACGCTATTCCCTCCTGCCTCTCTGCTGCAGCGCCAGATCGGCGATAACCAATGCGGCCATGGTTTCAACAATCGGCACGGCCCGGGGTACAACACAGGGATCATGGCGGCCTCTGGCTTCCAATGTCACCTCGTTGCCTTCAAAATCAACCGTTGTTTGGGCTTTGCCGATGGTCGCCGGCGGTTTAAAGGCCACCCGAAATAAAATCGGCTCCCCGTTTGAAATCCCGCCCTGAACCCCTCCGCTGTAATTTGTCGCCGTCCCCAGACGTTTTCCTTTATTCACAAAAGGATCGTTATGCGTCGATCCGGTCATCCGGCTTCCCGAAAACCCGGAACCGATTTCAAAGCCCTTGGTGGCCGGAATCGACAGCATGGCATGGGCCAACCGTGCTTCCAATTTGTCAAAGACGGGCTCCCCCAGTCCGGCCGGAACATTGCGGCAAACGCAGGAAATGATTCCGCCCAGGGAATCATCGGCTTCTTTGGCATCCGCGATTGCACGCATCATTTGCTCGGCCTCGTTTCTGGTGGGACAGCGTACCAAAGTTCCATCCACCTGCTTGCGGGTGATGCCGGTTTCATCGACGCCGGCAGCCGCAATGGTGCCGACTGAAGTCACCCAGGCCACGATTTCAATCCCATACTTCTCAAAAAGAAATTTTTCGGCGATGGCACCCGCGGCCACGCGCCCGATGGTCTCCCTGGCGCTGGACCGTCCTCCCCCGCTTAACGTTCGGATGCCGTATTTCATCTGATAGGTATAGTCCGCGTGGGACGGACGGGGAATGGATCGCATGGCGGCATAATCCCCCGGCCGCTGGTCCTTGTTGGCCACACACAGTCCAATCGGTGAACCTAGAACCCGGCCGTTTTCGACACCGGACAAAATCGTGACCCGGTCGGCTTCATTGCGGTCGGTTGCCAGTCGGCTCTGACCGGGGCGACGGCGGTCAAGCTGAGGCTGGATATCCTTTTCACTGAGAGACAATCCGGGGGGACATCCGTCCACCACCGCACCGACACCTTTACCGTGCGACTCACCAAAAGTTGTTACCTTAAAAACGGTTCCAAATGTGCTTGACATATATTTTATCTCCAACGAAAGGGTATTCGGGATTTGGCCTTCGGCAGCGGTTAAAGGAATTTTCGTATAAGATGCAGTCAAGTCTCATGGGGAATTATTGCTAAATCCCAAATCCCAAGCATCAAAACCCAAATAAATCCCAAATCCCAATATTCAATGACCAAAACATGCAAAATAGAATTTGATTCTTATTTTTTGTGCCTTCGTGTCTTAGTGGCTGAACTTTTACCAAAATCTTTATTGGGACCCAGTTCAACCGGATCCGGCTTTTAAATACCCGATAATAAAATCACAAATCTCATCAACCCCGCGATGGTCCGTATCCACTGAGAAATCCATTGCACGTTGGTAAAGCGGCGCTCGTTCCGCCAGTGTTTCCTCGATTTCGGAAGTACTGTCTGTTGAGGTCAAAGCGGGGCGGAGAGTCTCTGAAGCCTGATCCTGTAACATCCTGGCCTTTATGGTTTCCGAGGATGCCCTCAACCAGATGATCCTTCCGCTTTTTTTCATCAACTTGACGTTGTCGGCATCGAGTACAATCCCACCGCCGGTTGCTACCACCCGCCGGTCTATGGTGCAAACCTGCTGCAGGGCGATGTGTTCCAGTCGACGAAAGGCTTCCCAGCCCCGGCTGATCACTATATTCCGGATGCTCATGCCGTTTTCCGACACCACCAGTGAATCCGTATCGATAAACGGCCAACCCAGCTTTGCGGAGAGCAATTTTCCCACCGAAGATTTTCCCGTACAGCGGTATCCGATCAAAAACAGGTTAGAAGCGTTCATAGGTTCAACGTTCAGACTCCGACCCGGAGGGGGTTATATTTTTCTGGTGTTCAGAAGTTCAGGGTGCAAAGGTTCAGGCTAGCATAGGTGCCCTTGTTAAAGTAACAATTAATGATTATAGCCACCACACCCGCGAAAAAACACGAAACATAATTTTTATTTTAGTATGATTTAGTGGTTTTCGTGGCCGACAATACCGTTTATACCCAATACCCAATACCCAATCCCTAATCACGAACCATAAAGCCCCTCAAACACATTCCAGAAATTCGGAAATGATTTCTCCACACAGTTTTCATCCAGAATAAATGTTTGCGGGGTGACAAGTCCGGCGACTGCAAAGCTCATGGCTATTCGATGGTCCCCGTAGGTTGCGATTTCGGCCCCACGAGGTTTGCCGCCCGTCACGATTAACTCGTCAGCGCTGCAGCGAGCATCGATTCCCATTTTGACGAGTTCATTTACAACCGAGGCCAGACGATCACTTTCCTTGGCTTTAAGGTGAGAGACATTTCTGATGATGGTCGTCCCTTCGGCAAAGGCGGCAACCACCGCCAGTGTCGGGACCATATCCGGCATGTCACCCATATCGACATCGGCTGCCCGCAGGTATCTGCCGGAGACAGTGATTCCGTCAGGTTCGGTAGCAATTTCACAGCCCATCGTTGCCAGCAGTTTCGCAAAATTGACATCCCCCTGGCGAGAATTTGCAGTTACCCCTTTAACTTTGATTTCTGTGCCGCAGACAGCCGCGGCCGCCCAGAAATATCCGGCCTGGGAGCCATCGGGTTCAACCGTATATGCTCCCGCCCGATAGACTTGTTGGCCGGTGACCTTAAATCGATCGTAGCCTTCACGACTGACGGTCACACCGAACTTATCCATAACATCTACCGTCATATCCACATAGGGTCGCGATACAGGCCCTTCATTAACCAAGATTTCCAAGCCCCTGCCGGTATAAGGAGCGATCAAAAGCAAAGCGGAAAGATATTGACTGCTCGTTCGGCAATTGATGTGGACCGATCCGCCACTCACTTTTTCTCCTATAATTTCTACCGGCGGACAACCATTGCGATGCTTTGAACGAATCCGGACGTCCAACTGCTCCAGAGCGTCGATGAGATCCTGAATCGGCCGTTCAGCCATCCGGTCGGTCCCGGTTAAGGTAAAAGTCCCTTGACCAAGCGCTGCAACCGCCGTCAACAGACGCATGGAAGTACCGGAGTTGCCCAGAAAGATCGGATCCGCACACGGCTTGAGCTTGCCGCTGCCGCCGGAAAGGATGATTTGATCGTTCGATGGTTCATCGATACGAATTCCCATCTGTCTGAGGGCTTGCATGGTTAAAAGAGTATCCTCACTGAGTAGAGGATTTCGAATCCGGCACTCTCCGTCCGACAGAGCGGAGGCAATTAAAATCCGGTGGGTATAACTTTTGGAACCCGGTACGACGACCTCACAGTGTGGTTTTATGTGTTGTGACTTTATTTCAATCATAATTCAACTAAAAGATAAAAGTTATTGGTTATTGGGAAAAGTTGATGATTATCTCAATTCCTAATTCATTTAACTAACACCGTATTTACGGTGTTGCCAGTTCATCCAGCACCGCCCGACGCATGATCTCCAGCGGCGCTCTCTTGCCGGTCCACAGCTCGAACTGAACGGCCCCCTGATGCACAAACATAGCAAGTCCGTCTACGGTGGTACAGCCAATTTTTTCTGCTTTCGCTAAAAAGCGTGTTTCCAAAGGATTGTAAACCATGTCCATTACGACCATCCCGCCTTCCAGAAGATCGGTGTTCAGCGGGACGCTGTTATCATAGGGAGTCATTCCGACCGATGTTGCATTAATAATGATATGATAGGGCAGCTGCTTTACTTCCGAAAGGGGTTTGAATTCACAATCCAGATCCGATGCAAGTTTTTCGCCTCTTTCCCGGGTGCGGTTAATGATGGTGAGTCTACCCCCTTCTTGCTTGATGCCGAACCCAACCGCCCGGGCCCCTCCACCGGCACCGACAACCGCCACTTCCTTGCCGTTGATAATCGTTTTATCAGTCAGGGCTTTGATAGCACCGGCACAATCCGAATTATAGCCATGCAGAATACCCTGGTGGTTCACAACCGTGTTGACGGCACCAATTTCTGCGGCCAGGGTGTCCACCTGGTCCAGATATTTCATGATACTAATTTTATGGGGAATCGTAATACTGGTGCCCCGGATACCCAGCCCCCGGATGCCATTGACTGCGGCGGCGATGTCTTCAACTCTGAATGCAAGATAGTAACCATCGAGGCCTGCCTGGGCCAGGGCGCTGTTGTGCATGACAGGACTTAAGCTGTGTCCTACCGGATCTCCGAAAACAGCGTAAATCGGCAGTTCCCCGGCACCGCTTTGCTGGTTTTGAACGCCGCGACCGGCAGCGATGATTCCTCGGAATATGCGATAAAGCGAGCCGGTTTTCAAGGCACCTTTGTTCAAAGATAGAAGCCTTTGATAAATTTCACTTTCACGCCGGTTATCGACCACCGTGATACCGGTCTGTTGTTTGATCTGTCCGATTGCCTGTGCGGTCGACAGCCGCCGGCGGATCAGCTCAAGGATCTGATCGTCGATATCGTCTATACGGCTCCGCAAGGCTGCGATATCCGCGCCAGAGTTGGATGTTTGTTTCGCGTTCACGTTTGATTTATCCATTGATGGCCCAACATTTCAACTAATTCTCCACAAGTGCTTCCAGTTCCTGAATTACGATCTCCTCAACATAGGCATTGCCTATTTCACGGAGCAACACAAAGTATATAAGGTCCCCTTCCCTCTTTTTGTCCATCCTCAAGGATTCGAGTACCTCATTGCCGTCAAACTTAAGCCGGACGGGAAGTCCATAGTTGTCGAGCAAATCAGCAAGTCGGTTCGAGTCTTTTAGCGCAAGTGCTTCTTTCTTTACGGCCAGCTCGGATGCAAGTACCATCCCGGCGCTGACAGCCTCACCGTGTCTAACTTTGGTGATTTTCTCAATTGCATGACCGAAGGTATGACCGAAATTAAGTTTGCGGCGCTCTCCCTTTTCTTTTTCATCCTGATTCACGATTTTAGACTTGATGATCACCGAATCGTGGACAAGTTTTTCGATAACCGGCAACTCCAGCGCCAGGGCCTTGTCACGATTTTCTTCGAGGTATATAAATAGATTTTTATCGGCAATCGCGCCGTGTTTTATAATTTCGGCAAAACCACTCAAAATTTCCTTTTGGGGAACCGTTTTTAAAAGATTGAGATCGCAGATGACAAATTCGGGCTGGTTAAAAACACCTACGATATTTTTGTAGCCACCGAAATTGAATCCGTTTTTGCCGCCCACACTCGCGTCGACCTGTGAAAGCAGGGTGCTGGACACAAACCCGAATCTGACACCGCGCATGTAGGTTGAGGCGACAAATCCGGCAATATCACAAACGATTCCGCCGCCGATCCCGACGATAAAAGATGAGCGATCCGCCTCAAGTTTCAGCAATTGCTCATAGATATAACGGACGGTATCGAACGTTTTTATCTTTTCGCCGGTTCCGATGGTAATGACATCACCTTGCGGAAAATGCTTGCCCCAGCACTCCTGGACATTGGCATCGGTGATGATTATCGGGGTTTCAACCGGTACGTATTTTCTCAGATTATCGAGCCTCTCACCGATCATGATCACGGAATCGCGTGGATGACTTTTGATGTTGACTAGTTTCATAAAGTGTTCACCCACCTATCGGAACTGCCCCTGTTGGAAGAATTTACCAATTTTTCGGCGGCCGACAGCAGCAAGCGTTCGGTAGTCTCCCATGAAATACATTGATCCGTAATCGACACACCGTATTTGAGGGTTTTCAGATCTCCGCTGAATTTCTGGTTGCCTTCGAAAAGATTACTTTCCAGCATGAAACCGATTAAGGCATCATTGCCGGCGATATATTGATCGATGACGTTTCTCATGACGATTGCCTGACCCTGATATTTTTTCATTGAATTACCATGTGAACAGTCCACCATGATGGTCTCAGGCAGGTTTTTTTCTATCAGATTCAAACGGGCTTGTTCAATACTGATGGGATCATAATTGGGCCGGTGCCCTCCGCGCAAAACGATGTGGGCCAGAGGATTCCCGTTGGTCTGGACAACACAGGTACGGCCGTTCTGGTCTATTCCCAGGAAACTTTGCCCTGTTTTGGCAGCCACAATGCCGTTTATGGCTGACGCCATATTGCCGTCGGTTCCGTTCTTGAATCCCACTGCCATGGACAGACCGCTCGCCATTTCACGGTGGGTTTGGGATTCCGTTGTCCTGGCGCCGATACAGGCCCAGCTGACTAAATCCGCTACATACTGGGGCGTGATGGTTTCGAGAAATTCGGTGGCGGCGGGAACACCAATTTCATTAATCTGAAGCAAAATGCTGCGAGCTTTGCGCAGACCTTCCAGAATATCACAGGTACCGTCCAGCCGTGGATCATTTATCAGTCCTTTCCATCCCACGCTAGTCCGGGGTTTTTCAAAATAGACCCGCATGACAACAATCAGCGCTTCGCTCAGCTGATCACGAAGTTTTTGTAGTTTACCGGCATATTCGTAAGCGGCCTTTTCATCGTGAATGGAGCATGGACCGACAATCACCAGTAGCCGTTTATCTTCCTTACGCAATATTCCGTCGATGGCGCTTCTTCCGGAAAGGACGGTATCATGCGCCGCCGGGCTTATCGCAAGTTCTTGCTTCAGCATACTCGGTTCCATGAGCTGTCGATAGCCTTTAACACGTAAATCATCTGTTGATTTCATTTTTTTTACCTCTGAATAAAAAAACCGTGAGCTTTTTGGTCTGCCCACGGTTTAGAATGCTTGTTTTATTTTCTATTTCTTTTCAGCGCACCCCAGACAGACCGATACTATAAGAATAATACCGATAATAAAACGCAAAGCTGTCTGAAAAATTATGCACCTCTTAGTAATCCTTTCAATTTTCTTTGAAGGCGACAGTATAGAATTGGTTATTGCCTGTCAAGCTTTTTTTTAGCGCCTGGATTTAAATCCTTGGACCTCTAGTCACTGAATCTCTGAATGGTAATTAAAAAACTATTGACAGTTAACGGAGATCTTATGTATTGTCGTTTCAATTGTCAATGGGAACTTTCGCATGAAAATAATTAACATCACAAAAGGGTATTTTAATTTCGGACGCTTCTTTTTTAGCTTT
>Ga0316190_10004095_pt1 | contig 10592 bp, 13 predicted proteins | sample Eddworburrow2_MG_FD_204929 | JGI IMG/M metagenome (GOLD analysis project Ga0316190, IMG submission 204929) | Coastal sediment microbial communities from Maine, United States - Eddy worm burrow 2 | ecosystem: Environmental > Aquatic > Marine > Coastal > Sediment | place: USA: Maine | collected... | reverse complement strand
CGACACCAAACCTACACGTCCCGAGCCGAGACGGCTCCGGCTCGCATCAACGCGTCCCGAAACAAACCACTTGACACAAAGAGGCTTCGATATGGGCGGTGTGTGACGTTGTCCTCTTGGCCGTGTTGGTCCGGCGTCCGACCATGTGGTGGGGTCTTCGAGGAGGTGCGGCAGGTGCGTCAGATTCGCGACACCGTCCATATCGATGCCTCGCCCGAAGAAGTGTGGTCGTGGCTGGCGGGACTCGCCGACCACTACACCGATTGGCACCCGGATCATGTCTCGGCCGCGTGGGTTGAGGGTGAACCGAATGGGGTCGGATCAATCCTCGAGGCTGTGGAGTACATCGGCGGTCACAAGGAGACGCTCCGCTTTGTGATGACGGACATCGATGCTCCACATCTCATGGAGTACCGGATTCGGGGCCTGCACTCGATGTTGCTGCCTGGCGGTGGATTCTCGATCGCTGCGGACGGTGATGGTTCCGCGTTCACGGCAACGATCGACTACCGATTCGGCGGCATGCTCGATCGGTTCGTACCCCGACGGGCCGAGGCGCTCCGTACCCATATGCGTGAGGAGGGTGCGAATCTGAAGCGCCTCGTCGAAACCGAGACCTGACGCGATCGACTGCGCGTATCGGCTCAGCACTGGCCACCGCTGGCTGAGCGACGCATGGCGCCCCAGCGATACCATCCTCTGAGGCGGACATGTGCGGGTGAGGCACTGGAGCCGGTCGCATCCGGTTCGAACAGGAACACCGGCTTCGGACACTCGCGGATCTGGTGTGCCCTCTGCTAGTTCCGGTCGCATTTGAGATCCGCCAGATCGTGAGCCCCGACTGAGCCGATTCGGAGTACAACTCGATTCCCCTTCTTCGGCGCTCACCGCCTGGGAAAAGCGTCGGAAACCGCGGGTATTGCGCCGCGCGAAACTCCCGACATCTAGACACGGCATCGAGTCCCTGATATACATTGTAGTGAAGGGGAGTATCCCCTAATCAGCGCAGCCGTCAATACGGCCTCTGAGCCCGGCGTGCTGAGCCTCTCCGGGGCGGGAGAGACCTTCACGAGGAAATGAAGTGTTCTCCCGAGGTCTCCGGAGGCCGCAATGGCTGCCACGACGGCATGCTCTGCAACGAGAGCCATCTTCGTCCTCGTTGACTTGCCACCGAACCGCCGAACTCCGACGATCCAGAGCGAAGAGCCCTCGTTCTGTGCCGTGAACCGAGCCGAGAGCTCGACGACACGCGGATTCGGCACAGGCTATTCGGAACGGCTGCCGCGATTCGCGTGCTTCGCAAGGCAACGCCAAAGCTCGACCGGGCCAACCGGGTTCTCGCGGGGTTTGGTGAGCCAACGGAAACACAGCCGATGGGCCGGTTGATTGAGGAAGGGGTGATGTGATGGAGAGGTTCAAGAACATCCTGGTTGCGACGTCTCCGGGACGACTGGATCCGCCGATTCTCGGCGCCGCTGTGAGTCTGGCTGAGACAAACGACGCTCGTCTCACGGTGATGGACGTTGTGGCGCCGCTACCTGCATGGAGAAAGAAGATAGATGTGGAGGGCCGTGTCGTCGATGTCGAAGCAGCGATACTGCGCGACCGGGAGGAGCGACTTCGGCAGCTGCTCGAGCACATCCGGGGTGGAGCGGATGTCGAGGTTGTTGAGACTGTCGGTGAACCGTTCATCGAGGTGATCCGGCGGGTCCTGGACCATGCCCACGACCTGGTCATGGTTGGCGAGCCGGTCGCTGAGAGGCCGGACGAGCCGCATCTCAGTAGTGGTGTGATGCACTTGTTGCGCAAGTGCCCGGTCCCGGTATGGGTGATGCGTTCCGGTCGATCCGGCACTGGTCGGGTCCTGGCTCTGGTCGACCCGGACCCGGATGATCCAGTTTCGGACGGATTGAACGACCTGATCATGGAACTGGCAGCGTCGCTCGCTCGTCGGCAAGGCTGGGAGCTTCACCTGGGCCATGCTTGGAGCCTCGCCGGTGAAGCAACCCTGCGCTCGTCTCCATATGTCGAGCTTCCAGGACCGATGGTCGATGCCATGGTTCGGGACACCGAATCCCTCCGGCTTGGACAGCTCAACATGCTGGCAATCCGTCACGTGACCAAGTCGGAGCGTTCGATTCACATGGTGGCCGGCACGCCCGGTGCCGTGCTGCCCCGCCTGGCCGACGATCTCGATGTTGATCTCATCGTCATGGGCACCGTCGGTCGAACCGGACTGATGGGCCTGGTCATAGGCAACACCGCCGAAACCATTCTCCGATCGGTCCGCTGCTCTGTGTTGGCCGTGAAACCCGAGGGATTCATCACCCCGGTCAAACCCCAGCGGCAGTCGCATCGAGCCATGAAGGAGCCGCCGTGACCGCTCGTTCACACGGAGGATCTGATCGTGCCGGATGAATCACTCGTTGGAGAATTGGCACCGCGCTCACCCTGGAAGAGTTGCTGGTTTTCGCTCTCACAAACTTGGTTCTGGGCATGTCGGCGTCTTCCACCGAGACATGACTGGAGGCCCACATGTATGGCTACACGGATGGTGTGATCCTCGTTGGTATCGACGGATCCACGGACGCCGCTATCGCAGCGGCGTGGGCGTTCGCGATTGCGCGACGAACGAACTCGGTGGTCAAGGCGGCGGCGGTGTGGACGAAACGCCCCACGCCCTATGTACCCGGCGTCGACGATCTCGTCTCTGAGATGCACACGCGGACTGTTGATGTCGCGAATCGGTCCCTTCTCGATGCTGGACTCGACGGCATTGAGGTCATTGCCATGCGGGGACCGGTCACTGAGGCGTTGCTCGATACTGCCGACGCGTTGGACGCCTCGATGCTGGTAGTGGGAACACGCGGTCTCGGGCCGCTGTCCGGGTTGCTGCTCGGTTCGATCAGTCGACGTCTGCTATTCACCACGCACCGACCTCTCGTCGTCGTACCTCGCGAGTCAACTCTGAACCCGCCGGCGTTGTCCCGGGTTCTCGTCGGTGTCGACCGTTCGACGGTTGCCGAGCGCGTTCTGTCATGGTCGGCGACGTTCTGCGCAAGTCTGGGCGTGCCGGCGACGATTGTCCGCTGCGCCGACCCAGGTTGCGAGAAGCCACCCGGACACGTCGCACGTGTCGACGATCGAGTCAGAGCCGAAGCGGAAGAAGGAGTGGGATCGTTCCGCGATCTTGGCGTGGAATACGACGTTGTGGTCGCCCACTGCGATCCTCGCATCGCGCTCCTTGAGACCGCTGCAAGCAACGAGACTGACCTGATTGTGGTCGGCAGGCGGGGAGAGGGCCAGTTCCGTGGACTCGGTGGCACCGCCTCCTACCTCGTCCGCCACTCGCCGATACCGCTCGCTGTCATTACCGACTCGTCCGACGAGGCCGTCCCGTGAGATCACCAATCGGCGACGCGTATCCGGTCGAACGCTGCAATCCGCGCTCTCCGCGACCGAGCCGGACCCGCGGCGGCCTCTCCCGCGTGCAGAGTATTCGCGCAGCGGATCTGGCGCGACTAGCGGGCAACCAGTAGGGAGCCGAATGGAGACGATCCAAGACAACACGATTCCGTTCCACGTTCTCACGGTCGATGAATGTCTCCGTGCGTTGGACACTTCACTTCATGGGCTTGCAACTCCAGAGGCGATCCGGCGCCTTGTCGCGGTCGGCCCTAATGAACTCGAGGAGCCGGAGCGGACCTCGGCGTGGGAGCTGCTCGCAGCCCAGTTCAGGAACGTCCTCATCGTCATCCTGCTGATCGCCGTCGCGCTGTCTGCGGCGTTGGGACACGGGATCGAAGCGGTCATCATCGGTGTCATCGTCGTGTTCGCCGCCCTCCTCGGCTTCGTCCAGGAGTATCGTGCGGAGAGGGCGATCGAGGCGCTCCGGGAGATGGCGGCTCCGACCGCACGCGTGCTCCGCGACGGTGACGAGTCCTTCATCCGAGCCCGCGATGTCGTTCCCGGCGACATCGTGCTCCTCCACGTGGGCGACCGGGTTCCCGCCGATCTGCGAATCCTCGAAGCTGCCAACCTACAGGCCGACGAGGCCGCGTTGACCGGCGAATCGGTGCCAGTCGAGAAACACGCGTCTCCGATCGCGGACACCAGTATCGCAATCGCCGACCGGCGCGACATCGCGTATTCCGGAACAGTCATCACCTACGGCCGGGGCCGGGGAATCGTCACCGCGACCGGGATGCGCACCGAGTTCGGCAAGATCGCAGGGATGCTCCAGACCGTTGAGGTCGGGAGAACACCGCTCCAAGAGAACCTCGACCGCGTGGGCAGGGTGCTCGCCGTCATCGCCCTGGTGGTCGTTGGACTCATCGTCGCTCTCGGTGTGCTTCGAGGCCAGGACATCCTGGAGATGTTCCTCTTCGGGATTGCGCTCGCGGTCGCCGTGGTACCTGAAGCGTTGCCCGCGGTCGTAACGATCTCCTTGGCGATGGGAGTGCAGCGAATCGTCCGACGTAACGCGCTCGTTCGACGCCTCCCCGCGGTCGAGACGCTGGGAAGCACCTCCGTGATCTGCAGCGACAAGACCGGGACTCTGACGCGTAACGAGATGACCGTTCGGAAGGTCTTCGCCTCAGGCGTGTCGGCGACGCTCCTCGGTTCAGGATACGAGCCGACGGGGGAGGTGACCGTCGATGGGGTAGCAGTGGATGTGCCTGACCCTGTCATCGTTCTGCTCCGCGTGGCAGCGCTCGCCTCCGACGCGACGCTCGTCCGCGTCGCCGAAGGCCGCTGGGTCATCCGCGGCGATCCGACCGAGGGCGCGCTCATAGTGGCGGCCGCGAAGGTCGGATTGGCGAAGAGAGATCTCGAGGTCCAGTGCCCGCGCACGGCGGAGGTTCCGTTCAGCTCGGAGCGGAAGAGAATGACAACGCTGCACGAGAATCCGGAAGGCACCACCGCCTGCTCGAAGGGAGCGGCTGAGATCGTCCTCGACGCGTGCACGACGGGGCTCGATGACGGCAACATCGTTCCTCTGGACGAGACAGCGCGAGCGGAGATCCTCTCTCGTGCCGAGACCATGGCCGCCGAAGGCATCCGGGTCCTCGGTGTCGCCAGCAAGGCTGACGCCGATCTGGCCACAGCCGAGGAGAACATGACGTTCCTCGGGCTCGTCGGTCTCTCCGATCCGTCCCGACCGGAGGCCGCGGCTTCGATCGGCGCTTGTCGTAGCGCGGGCATCGAGGTCGTGATGATCACCGGGGACCACCCCGTGACAGCGATGGCCATCGCCAGAGAGCTCGGAATCTTCGCCGACGGCAGAGTCATCGCCGGTCGAGAACTCGCACAGATGACGGACGACGAACTCGCTCGCGACGTCGCCCAGGTAGACGTTTACGCCCGGGTTTCGCCGGCTGACAAGCTACGGATAGTCACGGCCTGGCAGAAGCGAGGAGCAGTCGTCGCGATGACCGGCGATGGCGTGAACGACGCCCCCGCACTCAAGAAGTCGGATATCGGGGTGGCAATGGGCATCTCCGGTACCGACGTCTCGCGAGAAGCTGCCGAGATGATCCTCCTCGACGACAACTTCGCCTCGATCGTTGCCGCGGTCGAGGAAGGTCGTGGGATATTCGGGAACATCAAGAAGTACCTTATGTATCTGATCTCGTCCAACATCGGGGAAATCCTCCTGATGGCCGGCGCGACCGTTGCCGGGATGCCCCTTCCCCTCTCGGCGGTCCAGATTCTCTACGTCAACCTGGCGACCGACGGGCTGCCCGCCCTCGCTCTCTCCGTTGACCCTCCCGAGACGGACCTCATGCGGCGCCCGCCGCGAGATGCCGCTCGCGGTATCTTCACCAGACCCGTCGTCACGCTGATGTCCGTCGGCGGGGTGTGGTCGGGGATCGTCAACCTAGGAGTCTTCGCCGGCACCAGGGCACTGGGCGGCACTGTGAAAGAGGCGATGGCACACACGTTCGTCTCCCTCGTGCTTATCCAGTTCTTCAAGGCCTACAGCTACCGCTCTGACCGCCGCTCGGTGTTCCACGATCCATTTGCCAACCGATGGCTGAATCTCGCGATCTGTTGGGAGGTGCTACTCCTCGCCATGATCATGTACGTGCCGTTCCTCCAGGATGCCTTCGGCACTTCTGCACTCAGCGTCGCCGAGTGGCTCGCGCTCTTCGGCGTGGCCGCATCGGTGGTTCCGGTCGTCGAAACAGCGAAGTGGATGGAACGGCGCGGCTGGTTCGGCGAGATGGACTAGTTCCCGCTGTCGGGAGCCTTTGGAGGGATCCGGCGTAGAGCGACCGCCGGGCCGGTCGGTGCGTCGGATCGCACACACACGACAACTCGCGTCGACCCCGGGTCTTCTCGCTGATGGCCATAGATGAGCACCGGAATCCTGTCCAACCCGGCCAGGATCAATCGTCAATTCAAGTCGCCATCGATCACCACAGCCACGTCGAGGGCCTCGCTACGCAACTCGGATCGGTATCGAGACGATACGTCGACGCTGCCGCATGAGTCACGAGCATGGAGTGCCACGAGGTGGCGAGGGAAGCGCGATCGGGGACGGCGTCGACCGCGTGCTTCCGAGCCTCGTCGCCCAACCCTCGGCTGGATGACACCACTAGACAATCTCGCCGAAGCGTTGCACCGACCCCTTGACGCGACAGCCGATATGGGCGGGTCGAGGACGTGTGCGTTGTGGCGGCAGAGTTGTTGATTTCGGGCGGGAAGGTCAGCGACGCTGGTCGAAGGTTCCGGGTCTTCCCGGTCGCCGTCCGTGTTTGCCGGCCGTCCATAGCCTCTATCAGACGCTTCTCAGTCGGTAGCGATATGGCCACCTTTGTTCTGGTCACTGCGGATCAACTCGCTGAGCTCCGCCGGGGGACCGCAACTATCCTTCTTCTTGCCCGAACGAGGAGCGCTGATGTCGGACGCTGTGAGAGAACCGCGACTTCCTCCACGATGGTTCATCCGTCTTGCCTGGCGGGTCCACCGTGGCCTGTACCGCATCACCGGGGGTCGGTTCGGGCTGAGACGCCCGAAGGGTGACCGCTACGGACTGATGCGCCTCACGACAACGGGGCGGCGCAGCGGTCAGGAGCGAACTGTCATCGTGGCCTACTTCGAGGATGGAGCGAACCTCGTAACGATGGCCATGAACGGTTGGGGTGAAGCCGAACCCGCGTGGTGGCTCAACCTCCAGGCACAACCGGAAGCGAGCGTTGATCTTCCGGCGGGCGAACGCAAGGTCACCGGGCGCGCCGCCGATGGCGACGAACGGGCCCGACTATGGGACCGGTGGCGCGAGATCGATTCCGATCTGGATGCCTATGCGTCGCGCCGGCCCACCGAAACCGCGGTTGTAGTGCTCGGGCCACTGCCGGGAACCAACGAATAACCCCGCTCTGGGGCGGGCTGCGGTTCCGGCCCAGCCGGCGACCAGTTCCCCGCGCTCTTCTCGCGCCGCCACTGCGATCTGGTTCACCTTGGCCAGCTCGGTGCGGGGCACCGGCTGGAGCGGGTTGCGGGGGATACCGGTTCACAGGCTGGCGGCGCCGCACATATCGCCATCGCTCCGGGACATTGTCGAGCACCCGCCTGCGCTCAGTAGCCGGCGATATGGGCGGCCGATGATCTGGCCTTCTGTGCACGGTGAGAGGCCGTTTCAGCACGAGTCGCGGCGGTTCCAACCGCAGGCGGTGTCAGGTGGCAATCCGCGGCTGCTACCGCGACGATTTCCGACGGAAGCGGTAGAGTCGCCGACGCGTTCGGCGAGAAGCGCATGTCTGGACATCGGCAACGCCCCAGCCCGTTCAATCCCGAGCCATGTCCGGCTATGTGGGCGATCTCCGGCGTCCGTTCTTGCCGCCCGTATGTGCCGATATGGGCGGCCCCGATGCGGTCTCAGGGTTCTCAGGGTTGTAGTGGGGTGATGCCCGATTGATCTCCGGGAAGCGGCTGGGCACGATGTGGATCATGGAATCTCAGATCCACAGTGTCGCAGTTCGGGCGGGTGGCTTCCTGATGAGTCCGCTTGTGTGGGCCACGATGGCGGCGAGTTTCTTGGCGCTCATGACCGGTTTGGCTGGACGCGTTGTTGTTTTCGTAGAAGACGTCCGCACCGCCCGCATCCGAGGCTCGTTCGAGCCGCGACATCGAACGGCCTCCCGGCCGTCGCCCGAACGTGACAGCCGACCACGAGTGCAGTCATGGGCTGGGCGCTGTGGGCATCCACGGCCCGTCGAGAAGGGATGCCTCCGCGTTGCCTGGCCGGGGCGGCATCGCGATGCACAGAAGCCGCAGCGGTTCAGCCCCGGTGCAGCGGCACTGAAAGGCAGTACAGACTGGGATGTCGATCGAGACACCCGACTCCAGAACGGCCACATCTTCCCCACCCTCGTCGCGTCGCCACATCTCCCCCCTGCCGGACAGGACATGCCGGAACTCGCTCACCGCGGCATGGACGGTGGCCCGGTTCACCTGGCCCGGCGGGACGGTGGAATGGATCATGTTGCCGGTTGCGCCCTCCATCAGGTAGCGGATCTCCACGCCGGCCGGGGATCGGGCATCGGGGGTCTCAGGAAGCGGGCGGGTCCGCATGGGCGCTCCTCTGTAGGTTCGTCCACTGCCTATGTCGGCGGTGAGGCGATCGTGGCGGTGGATGAGCTTGCCGATTCGCCTGCCACTGGTAATACGCGTGGGCAGTCTCGGCGTCCATATGTGCCGATATGGGCTGGTTCGACAGATCCAGAGACGAGGTCGAGTTCGATCGTCTGAGTAGGGTCTGGGTGATGAACGAGACCGTTTCCGTTCCTGATTCCTTGGCGGACATCGTGGCGTGGGAGTCAAAGGCGTTGGCCCATATCGCGACGATCGGGCCGGACGGTGGCCCTCACTCAAGTCCCGTCTGGTTCGATTGGGTGAGCAACGAACTCAAGGTGAGTCTCTACGACGGTTCCCAGAAGATGAAGAACGTGAAGAGGGACCCGCGGGTTTCGGTGTCGATTGTCGATCCGGCTGATGCGTACCGGTATGTCGAGATTCGTGGCGTAGTCGTGTCGTTCGAACGTGACATCGGATTGGAATTCATCACGAGGATGGCCGGCAAGTACCTTGGACTCGACCACTACCCGTGGCATGAAGAAGGACAGGTCGAGGTAACGGTCACGATCAAGCCAACCCGCATCACAGGGATGAGCAGCCAGCCCACACCAGCCGCCCACGTGTGCCGTTATGGGCGGGTCTCGGTTGGTGCGGTTCGGTGTTGTTCTACTGGTGGACGACGATCCAAACTGCGATGTAGTGAGCGGCGAATGCGGCGATTGTCAGTGAGTGGAACACTTCGTGGAATCCGTACCTTCGTTGGGAAGGGTTGGGCTTCTTGGTTGCGTACACGATCGCTCCGGTGGTGTAGAGGATGCCACCTAGGGCGATAAGCACAACCACGCCCGCACCAGCCCCTTCGATCAGGTCGGGTATGAAGAAGACAACAATCCAACCAACGACCACATAGAGCGTGGTGGATAGCCAACGGGGCGTGCCGATCCAGAAGACTCTCATCGCCACACCGATCAGCGCACCAGTCCACACGATTGCCAGGAGCACCCTGCCTTCGTCTTGTGGCAGAGCAAGAACAGCGAACGGCGTGTAGGTACCAGCAATGATCAAGTAGATATTTGCATGGTCCAAACGTCGCAGTAGCGACTCGACGCTGGGTGCCCACGTACCTCGGTGAAGAAGGGCACTTACGCCGAAGAGCAACACAGCGGTCGTTGCGAATACCGCAGAGCTGATGCGACCAGCGGCCGTCGGTGCTGTGACGACCAGCGCCGCTCCGGCAACGACAGCGATCGGGAACATCGCAGCGTGTTGCCATCCTCGCAGTGTTGGCTTCACCGTTCTTGGTGTCGTTTCAGCTTGCATGGCTACTCGTTCCGTTGATACCGACGTGGAGACACGAGGGTATCGAACGCACCGACACATTCTCGACCCGCCAACAACCCACGAGGGGGCATGAAGCGGTTGGCGTCACACGCCTCGACTGCGCCGCCCATTTGTGCCGACATAGGCGGGTTCCTCGGGGCGGCGGCTACCGGGGTGCGGTCAATTGGGGCGTCGAGGTCTGACTCGGTAGCATCCCGGCAAGCGCACCCGCAGGCCTGCTGTATTGGGGGGAACATGCCAAGTCGGCGGGTGCGTTGACGTCGGCGGCGTAGGGTTCATCGAAATGCGCCCGGCGGTCTGGATTTGTCCCCCCTTGTCCTGGCCGCCGGGTGCGCCTCCGTTGCCGTCTCGGTAGGGTCCGACCAGTGCACCCAAAGGCCCCGGCCCATTGTCCAAGGTCTGTGTCGCCCGGCGTGCTCTTGCACGGTCAGCCCTCGACCAGTGCCAGTCCTCGGCAGCCGCCCATATGCGCTGTGGTCTCTGGGGGTGAACGCAACACTTTCGGTGGGAGCTGTGGTATCTCATCGAGGAGGTTGTTGTGGCGGTGTTCACTGAGTCGGAGCGGGTCGAGGTGTGGGATCGGCGGCAAGCGGGTGAATCGAACCGGTCGATCGGGCGTCGGCTCGGTAGGTCGGCGGCGTCGATTCGGGCGTTCGTGGAAGCTTCGG
>Ga0316190_10004094_pt1 | contig 10593 bp, 1 predicted proteins | sample Eddworburrow2_MG_FD_204929 | JGI IMG/M metagenome (GOLD analysis project Ga0316190, IMG submission 204929) | Coastal sediment microbial communities from Maine, United States - Eddy worm burrow 2 | ecosystem: Environmental > Aquatic > Marine > Coastal > Sediment | place: USA: Maine | collected... | reverse complement strand
CTCTGATGGCGTCTGGTACAGCCCCACGGGTCGTCAGGTACTGATACAGGGATATGCGATCCTCTTCGGACGCATTGTTGAAGACGTCGCCAACCTGCTTCGCAACGTCGTTGGCTTTGGAGATGTCTCCCTGCGTCAGCATGCGCTGCTGCTCGTATTCACTCAGGGCTGGCAGGGAGCCAAGCGGATCAAACATCTTGTTGACGTAGTCCACCGCCTTCTGGGCGCGCTCGCGGTACCACCCCATGATTGAGGGCGGTGCGGTGGCTGCGCCCTGCCGGTTGAACCGTATGTCCGCATTGCTCGGATCGAAGTTGCCGTTGTTGCCGACTGCGGACTTGATCTGCTCAGGGTTGAAAACGATGTGGCTGTCTTCCGGAGTTCCGAAGTCGCTCTCGACTTTGTTTTCGTAAACGATGCCGTCGTACCCGGCGAACTCAAGCAGAGACTGAAGCTCCCTGAGAAGCCGCTGGTTGTCATCGCTCGCGGTCCAATCTGTCACCTCCGGGTTTGTTGGGTCCAATGCGCCATCGTCATACGTGTCCTGAAGCTCCTCTGCTTCCGAGACGAGGTCTCCCAAATCGGTAGACGAAACCCCCTTGATGCTGCGGATATTTTCCAGCATCCCGCGAGCAACCGTCACGCTGTTCCCCCAGTTGCCGACGTCATTCATCATCAGAGGGTTTTCAATCTTCAGATAAACGGGCAGCACGTTCGCGTCATTGCTTACCTCGTTCCTGACTTGACCGCGACCAGTTGAGCCTATGGCAATAATCCCTCGACGCGAAACCTCCCTGTCGAGCACACGGTTGTTTGCCTGAGCCGCCGATCCGAAGTGGGCGCCCATGCCGGAAACATCAAACTCTCTAATGCCGGTGGCATGCGTGGAGTGGTAACGAACAAGAGGATCGCCACCCTTGCCAACCACCTTGCTTTTCCCGAACCACCTCTTGAACTTCTCGGTACTGATCTGCTTGCGGCTGAATGTGGCTGCTCCCTGCCGGTTGAACTTGGTTCCGCCATCCTTGAGCACCCTGAGTTTGCTCAGAACTTCGGACGGCTTCGCGTCTGACGGGAAGTATTCACCCATCACCGGCACGATGTCATCGCGAGGGTTCGTCTTCGACTCGCCGTACGTGCTCATCTGTACCATTGCCCGCGCAGGGACGTGCGTGTAACCCAGCTCCTTTGCGGCTTGCACCCGGTGATTACCCTCGCCAACGATCGCAGTCCTGCTTTCCTTGCCGACCATGATCAGCACCGGCTCGCGCAGCCCGCCCTCCTTCGAAATCTCTTTCTTCAAACCCTCGACGCTCTTGCGCATGCCAGCCGGGTCTGTCTTGTCTCCTCGCGTCACAGTGTTGCCGCGCATCGCGATCAAGTCATCGACGTGGACATAATCAACGTCGCGCTTGTAGTTCAGGTACCGCTTGCCGTCATCGCTCTTGGTTCCGATGTATGGCAGGGCGCCCTTTGGAGTTTTCATTTCGTCAGCCTTCGCGGCGTTAAGGCTAGATGCTTCTGCGTCTTCCTTGCGGCTGAATGTAATCACCGGGGCGCCGGGGTCAAACGCACCGTTGTTGCCAATCGATGACTTGACCTGACCGGGCTTGAACACAACCCACACACCACCGGGGAATTTGATGCCGTCGTGGCCCTTGACCTTTGCCTTGTCAACGAGAGTCTTCTGCGCGCCGCGATAGCTCGTCGCCTTCTGGTATTCCTTGATGTCTGACGGAGTCATCACGTATGGATTCTGGATCGACAGGTACACGGGGATTACCCGAGCAGAGGTGTTGATCGACTTCAGCGACCACGGCCCACCGTCCGGGTCTCGCACCGTACGCATGCTGTCGTTCTCGATCGCGTAGCTGGATGCTGCCTCCGGGTCGGAGGTGAAGAAGGTTCCACGTGTGCCGACATTGAACTTGGCAAAGTCCATGTCCTTGCTGGTGCCATGGTAAACCTTGAGCGGATCGCCGCTATCCTGCACCACGGCGCTCTTGCCGAACCACTTTCGAAAGTTCTCGGAGCTGGTGCTGACCATCCTGTTCTGGATGTCGCGCAGAAGACCACCGGCTTTTGCCGGTGGCTTCCTGCTGTAAAGAATGTTTCGTAGAGACTTGTCTAGCTCAGAATTTGACTGGCGTAGAGCTGCTTCCAGAATATCTCGCCTTCTTTTTTCGCCTTGTTCGCGTACCAAGGTACCGAAGACAACTGCTCTTTTAAGCGTTGTGCTCCCCGCGCTTGCCTTTCTAGCTCCCGCTTTCGATCCTTTGTTATCACGGTCTGCGAGGTCTCCAAAAACTTCGTCAGTGATAGTTCTTCCATCTTTGATACTCTCGAATTTACCGGACTCGAAATTATACACTACTTCCCGTAGAATTGGTACATGCATGGAGGTTAAATTCCAGACCTCTTTGATCATGGCGTTCATGTTCTCCGCGTCGTCTCCGTGCTTCCACGCGAGGAACTGGGTTGGGTGCGGCTCAATGTGTCTCGTGGTGCCGTATCGCAGTGCGCTGCTGATCATGTGGTTCAGCCGTCGATTGTATGCCACACTGCTAAGACCAGCAGGGTCACCCATGAACGTGAATCCATTGTTGTATGCGTACGTCGCCACCGCTTGGTAGACATTGCGCCCTCGATGAATCCCTTCCTCGAAGTCGCTGACGTCTACCCACACCTTGTCGCCCTCATTAATCATGAAGCCGATCGCCGTGCGACCGCCAGAGCCCTTCAAAGGGGGGACTCTCATGCGAAACTCTTTTCGATCCTCCGGAAGAATCCCGAACTCCGGCTCGCCAAGCGGATACTTCAACTTCTCGATCTTGATGGAAGGGTCGATCTCTTTGAAAACCTGAGCCAAGTCTTTTGACGTTGGAGTTGGGAGTTGAAACGCCGCCTCTTGTTGTGCGAGTAGCTTCATCACCTTGACGATGAACGTGTCGTCCTTGTCGTTTAGCTTTCCCTTGAATGCTGGGCGAGAAAACTTCGTCTTCGGAACATCGTCCGTTACAAAGCGAGGGGTCTTGGTCGTGGCGAACTCGGAGTTTGTTGACGACAGGTTGTCGAGGAATCCGGACAGCTTGTCCAGACTGTTGCTTGCAACGAACCCCTTGAAGTTGCCGCTGTCCCAGAACTGAGCCACGTGGTTGAAGTTGTCCTTCAGTACGCGCTCTATCTCTGCCGGTGCGACCATGAGTTCGTCCATTCCGACAGCCTGTCGCTCTGTCTCCCTCGACATCAGAACGGCCTTTTGCTTCTCGTCGATCTCTTGTTTCGAGAAGTATTCGTTCTTGAAGGAGTCCTTCTTCGCCTCGTTGTTTTCGAACTGACGCTGCGTCATGCCGTCACCGGGGATGAACTTCTCCTCGAAGATGGCGATGCCATTGTTCTTCAGTAACTCAGACACTCGCTCGATCTGCGTCTTGCGATCGCCCCCCATGAACTGGAACACCATCGCCTCATGCACGACATCGAACTTTCCGTCAGGCTTGAAGTAGTTGATCTTGGTCCCGGCGTAAGGGTTGGGCACGTCAGGGCCGAGACGAACAGACATCATTTCGTCCTCGACCCACGCCTGCTTTCCTTCCTGAGACTTTTCTCCAAAGGCGTCCATGGCATACGTTGCACCGGGAACTTTTGAAACCTTGTTGAACGTGTCGCGCATGGCCGGGCTTGGGTCAAGAGCAACGGTCTTGATATTCCCGCCAGACAGCTTGGCGATCGTCTTCGCCAGAGCGCCCTCGCTCGCGCCGATATCGAGCATTGACCCAGAGCCAATCGAGTCAATGATGGCTTTCCCTACGATGGATTGTAGGTCTCTGAACCCCGGGATAGACGCACCAATGTGCTCGTCAAAATTGCCCCGGTGTTTGTCGTACTCGGACACAAAGCCAGAGACGGGCTTCGTGTCGAGTACAGACTGGTACTTCTTTCCGGTTGATGGTTTGCCGGTCTTGCCAAGCGTGATGCTGGCAAAGAACCCGGTGTATTCTCGACCGTCTCCTACATCAGCAAGTCGAAGAGCGCCGCCCTTTGTTCCTGCGACATCCCCGCCCACTTCTCTTTCATTGTCAGCGGTTTTTGATCTGCTGAATTTTGTGCCCCACCCTTGGTCTTCGGCGAATTGCCTCTGCGCGTCCCTGAGACTTTGCTTGCGACGATCGATCCACGTGAGTAGATCGGATCGTCCGATTTCGCCCAACCGAGATCGGTAACCTTGCCCATTTTCTTCCCCCTCAACAAGTGCGCCATCGGCGCGAAAGTCTTTCCTGATAGCATCGATGTTGGTGCCATCCATGTACCCATCTACTACCTCAAGTAGTCTACGCGAGAACTCGCTGTCCGGCAATCCAAATGGCTTGCCAGTTTCAGGGTCTCTGAAGTTGATGAACACGTACTCACGATCACCAAGGCGGGTAAACTCCGCGCCGGGAATCTGTTTGCCTACCGCCGCATACAGATCGTCCTCCTGCTTTTGCGACAACGTCTCGCTAAACACGAACGACGACCCACGCGCAGCGTTCCGACCAGTCAGGGTTGGGTCGGCCCTGAACCACGCAACGCCATCCTGATCGAACAACAGGCCAAGCGCAGCGGAGTACGCCGTGACGGAATCCCTGTCGTATGCCACCTCGCTCCTGCCTTTTTTGTTCCTCGGCAGAATCATTGAAGAGACGATGTTTGGGTTTATCGCCCCCTCCCAAGAGCCAACGGAAAGCTCATTGAAATAAAGCGGGGTGGCACCAACAAGCTCCATCAGCTCATCCCTGCCGGTGCTGTCCAAGATGATCTCTCGCGCAATCTTGTCGTACATCCCCTTCTGCGCCGCAGTGGCAGAGTGAATCTCTTTCAAGACCGGTGACTTTGTGCTTGGTATAGTTTCATACGTGACTCGAGCGGCCGATCTGTTGATGTAATCAACAAACGAAGTCGAGTCCGGCGCGAACTTTTTGCCCAGCTTTTTAAGGCGAGACTTTGCGTTGTCAAAAATGTTTACGGCATCTGGATCAGTGTCCCCATCGAAAGCCTCGATGAGGGTTTGCGCGGCCAGCTTGGTGTTGTTCCAGTCATCCTTTGCATCGGAGTTCTTTTTGTACGTCCACAGCACAGCCTGAATCTGGCGCGGTAGCAGCCTCTTCCCCGTGCGCTTCTCGTATGCATCGGAAATCTCATCGATGATGTGAGCCGCATACTGGTACTGGGTTTCAGAAAGAGAACTCGCACCGGCGCCACCTTCCTCGTCATCGAATACCTTGTACCCGAACAGGCGCATCATCCACTTGTCGATTGTGACCGCGTCGGGGTATTTGTTTTCACCGAACGCAGGGTCGTGCAGGTTGCGATAGAAGTTGACAATCTTATCGCTGGCCCCCGGCAGGTCGAGGTTGAACTCTTCGGCAGACAACAAAAGCGGGACGCGCTTCGCTGTTGTGTTTGGGAACCTGCCAGCCTTGATCTCGTCGTACCCCTTGGCTATCTGGTACACACTCTTGACCGTGGCAGTCACGTTGCCGCCGATCTGATTCCCCTGCGAGTACAAGGCAAGCAGCCTGATGGTTCTCTCCATCAGCTCCTCATCTCCATGGGTGATACGCCTCACAGCCTTACCAACGTCCTCGTACCACTTCGACGACTTCTCTATCATGGACAGCGGATCATCAAGCAGGCTCATGATCCTGCGCACCATGTCCTTCAAGTCAGACTCGGAGCCCATTCCGGGAGGGGCGCCTATCACCTTGCCAGTAGACGTCACCTTCGGCTTGCGGCTGAACTTGGTACCACCGCCAGTCTCGTCACCCATCTTTGGTTGGCTCTTCATCAAAGAGGCAAGCTCGCGATCGAGAGCGCGCAGGTTCTTCAGGTAACCCTGAGAGCCCATCGCATTCTTCGGCACCCGGCGAAGAACCTTATTGATGAAATGGCGCACCACGCGAGCCAGTCTCTTGAACGTCGTCGGCTCCTGACTGGCGAGCTGCCCCCAGAAGTCTGTGCGCATTGCTGAATCACCAACAGCATCGGCGAGCATCTCCTCCATGGCTCGATCTTCCAGAGCTGCGCGGCGCTCCGGGGGTAAACTGTCTGGTGTTGCCGTGTTGTCTTCCCTGCCGCGATCTCGAAGGAAGTCCCTCAGCTCTTGCGTAGCCCGGCCGCCAAGCTCTGGACCGAACCGCTTGCTTGCGCGGCGAAGCACCGCCTCCTTCAATTTCTGGTACAGCTCTGGATTGCCAGAGCGAATACGGTGCAGTATCTCGTGCGCGGCAACAGCCTCGAACGGTCTTGTCGATTGGGCGTTCAGAAACACCACGCCCGGGATCGAGCTGTTGAACATTCCGTTTACCGGGACGCTATCGTTGTCCTCATAAAAAACAACGCGGGTTCCGAACAGATTCTTGATGGCGTTGACAACGCCACGCGCAGCACTTGGAACCTCTGTCGGGACCAGCGTCACTGGGCGGCCAAGCTCTTGGCTCAAAGCCTCTGACTGTCTTGCAACAACCTCGGTGTCACTGGTGTTGGCCGGGTTGAACAATGAAGGTTGCTTATTCGACGCGCTTTCTTCTGCCGTCTGGAATGCCGGAGCCCTGTTGTTCTTGTCCTTCTCGACCAGCACAGACCCGTCCGGAAACTGAATGGCTCGCGATCCGTCTTTCGCTTCAAGCAGGCGAGCGCCGCCCTGCGTCTCGCCGACCTTCTTCCATCCCCGCCCTTTCCTCGTGACGGAGAACTGCGATCTGGTTCTCGGCGTTCCTGTCTCTGCGCCAACAGCATCCGCAGCCGCTGCAGCTTGAGTCGTCTTGATCTTTGACGGCCTGCCGGGACCGCGCCTTTCTTTTTCGGGCTGCTTCTCTCCGCCGCCTTCCTCGCTGGGAATAATCGGGCTGGCGTTCTCTGCCGCACCGATTATGTCATCGAGAGTCTGCGACACCTCATCAAGGTTCTTCGCATCCTGCTCCGGCGTCGCCTCCAGCTCCTCCTCGGTTTCGAATGTTTTGCTTGGATCAAGCGTTGGCTCGATGCGTTTGGGGCCGAGCTTCGCTTCCTCCTCCAGTGTGTATCGATCTCCAAGTCTATTGCCATCGACCTCTGGAAGAACCTCCCTCTCGCCAACCTTGCGCGGCTGCGGCGTCAGGCCACCCTCGTCCTCGAACCGCTGAACGTCAGGGTCGGATGACTCCTCCGGGTACTCGAGCACGTCTTCCTTCTGCAGCGTCGGCTCTGCCTGCTCGTCAGCAACAACAGGATCAGCCGTCACGCCCGGCTCGTTCACCTCCTGCATCTCCGGGAGAACGTCGCGCTCACCGATCTGCGGGTCAACAGCGGGGGCGCCCTCGGCCTCCATCTCGACTTCTTCTGGAGACTGCTCACGGTACACAGGCTCAGTCTTGATGCCGCCCGGCTCAGTCCTGCCGTCAGGCTCTGCTCCCGGCGCCTCTTGCTTCGGCTTTGCTGCCTGCTCTTTCTCGAACGGCGTTTGCTTCTTCTGCGCAGCCGGGACTTCCTTCCCCAGCTTCGGCTCCGTTTTTGCCTGAGATGAATCCTGCTCCGACGATGCTTTGCCGGGCATGGTGGTCGCGCCACCCATCGCTCCACCCGCAACCATGCCAGCCATGCCAGCGTTGAACCAGTCTATCAACGCCTTGTCGGTGATGATCGGATCATCTGTTCCGAACTTTACGGCGATATCCTTGAACGCCTCCTGACCGGCTTCGTTGATGAACTCCTCGAACGCGTTGCCGGTTATATTTTTGCCAACCCTTTTCAGGTACCCCTCTGCCACGCGCTTGAGAACGCCGGGGCTAACCCGACGAAACAGTCTGCCGGTCGGCCCAAGAAATTCTAGGAGTGCGTACGGTACGGCGCCGATCAGTGATCTTTCGTTGCCCTCCCACGGATGACCCTTCTCAATGAACTCACCCTTGATGTCGCCGACACCCATCGTGTAGCCAGCGCCAAACAGACCGAGAGCACCACCAACGGGGCCGCCAAGAAGAGTGCCAAGAACGCCGGACATGAATGACACAGTCATATACGGGATAGCTTGGCCGATGCTCTGCTGCGCCCAGTCGATGTAGTCTTGAACGTCATTGGCGTCAGTGAACGAGATGAAGTGACCGGACTCTTTCATCCGCTTCTTGCCAAACTCATGCCAAGCACCAACAAGCTCTCCCACCAGCCTGCCATTAGACTCGATGATCTTTGCTCCGTTGGAGCGCAGCTTGTCCCTTGTCTCTTGATCCTGAGCCGAACGGTACGCCATCATCCTTTGTTGAATCATCGGGGATAGCTGGCCCTTGGCCTTCAGGTCTTTCACGATGTCCGGCAGCTCGACGCCTTTATCGATCTGGTCGTACACATGCTGCTCGATCGCGATCTGCTTCCCCTGACCCGTGGCAAACGTCGTGATAGCTGCAATAGCGGCGCCGGTTCCGATCTGCTTGGCACCCTCATACCCAGCCTTCACCCCCGGCCAGAAGTCACCTTTGTCCGCGTCTGCCGGTTTGTTGTGCCACTGAAACTCGTAATAGTTCGACGGCCCGGGCTTGTCTTTGTCGCCAACGGCCTTGGGTTGAAACCCTCCGGGTGCGGCTATGGCCGTCTGCTCCGGCGCAGAGTAATCGCCACTAGAAGTAATCTCACCCGGCTTTGGCTGCGGGCTGAGTGATTCCTTGGTCTCATCCTTCATGATGCCGACAGCTTCGAGAACGCCTCTGCCAACAGATAGAACCTTGTCGGAAGTGCTGCGCTCCGTTTCGCTGGAGAACTGTTCCCATGCGGGGACTATCTCCTCAGCGGACAGGTTTGGCGCAACGAACTCCCTGAAGTATTCCTTGCGCACGTCATCGTAATCAGAGTTGCCGAGGGACTTGATCTCCTCCTTCTCTGACAGCTCCTTCCACGTCGGCAGTCTTGCTCCACCCTGAGATTGCTGCTGAGGCGCCACCTCAGGCCCCATGGCTGCCAGCATTGGCGGATGGGGTAGGTTTACCTGCGGTGACGCTGGAACGCCCTGAGCGGCCGCTGAAGGGCTGTCACCGGGTGGCAGCGGCATTGGCTGCGCACGAAAATCAAGGGTGTCCTTGCCGGGACGGTTGACGCCGGACAGGTACGGGACGGCGCCGGACTGCTCCTCGAGTGGAGCGGACGGTACTCCGACCTGAGCAGCCGGGTTGCTGTTCAGGAGCTTGGGTCTGTTGGGGCCAAGGATTCCATAGCGGCCAGCGGCCGGGGCATCTATCTGCGGCTTGGCCATCAGTAGTTCCCGCTTCCCATCGAGTTCCGCAACGTACTTCTCGCGGCTTCATTTGTCTCGCCCAAGGCTCCATTGAGCGCGCCGTTTCTCTCAAACTCTTGCACGGCGATACCGAACGCTTCCTCCGGGTCCATGCCTTTCCTGATGAGCGGACCAATCGTTTGCCCCATCATCTTTCCGTAAGCCTTTTGCGTCTCCTCATCAAGCTCAGCGAACTGGCTCGACTGCCACAGGTACCCGCGAATCATGGCGTCAGCCTGCTTGACGCGACCATCGAGATGCTCCTGCTCCTTGCGGGTGAGCTTTCCACCGGCAGCGCCACCACGCTGCTCTCCGGTGAATGCGTTGTACAGGCCGCCAGTCTCTGAGTTGTCGTACCACTCCCGCGTTGGGGCGAAGGACTTCGGTATCCGACCAACGAGGGTCTTGCTGCCGTCGGAGTCGGTCCTGTAAACGGCTTCGCCTTCCTTGTAGGTTTCATATGTTGCGCCACCTTGATTGTCAGCCATTGCCTTGAGGTCTGCCATCGGGACCGGCGTGATGCTTTCGTCCGGGTTTACCAGCATGATGGTGTCAGCCTGCTCCGCGTCCTGCACTGGGCGATCGGTGCCGGTTTCATCCTTGGCGGTCATGTAGATGTCTTTGTACTGAACATCACCGAGGATGAGGTCGTTGTTGTTGATGTCATCAAGGACTGCCTTAGGCCCGGCGAGCTTGAGCTTTTTGTAGAGGAGCACGGTCTGCCTCATTTTCAACGAGTCCTCGTCCGCCTTGGACTGGATGTTCTTAACATTCATGCCGCGAGAGGCGATGTCAAGTTGCGTCGGCTGATGCTTCTGCGCCCACTCGGACTGCAGCTTCTCCATCTGGGAGTCGATGTCCTTGATCGACTCCTCGGTTGACTGCCGTCTGGCTTTCCCCTCGAGGCCGGTCTTCGCCATCCCTTGAGTGAGCGGGCGAATCTCTTCACCGAACTGGTTGTCCCTGAACGCAGACTCGAGCCCGGCTTTCACGTTCCTTGCGCGAAACGGAATGACCCCCTCCTCAGCGGCGATCTGCTGGGCACGAAGGCCGCGCTCTTTGTCTTGGGCGGCGCGAGAAGACTTCAGCTCCTGCTGGTTGTCATACTTCTGGTTGGTAAGTCCGCCTTCAATGATAATGTTTCCGAGTTCCATGTTTGCCCCTTAGGAAGGAATTTGCCAGCCGTAGCCTGTGGTCGGGCCTTGCTTTGGTGTGGCGGGCGTGTTGCTTCTGTTCCGAATCCAGCTACCAGCAGCCTTTCCAGCCCACTCTCCAATGGCGCCTGATACAGGGGCAAGACCTTGCCGAGCCTG
>Ga0316190_10004093_pt1 | contig 10595 bp, 7 predicted proteins | sample Eddworburrow2_MG_FD_204929 | JGI IMG/M metagenome (GOLD analysis project Ga0316190, IMG submission 204929) | Coastal sediment microbial communities from Maine, United States - Eddy worm burrow 2 | ecosystem: Environmental > Aquatic > Marine > Coastal > Sediment | place: USA: Maine | collected... | reverse complement strand
CCGTCGTTCCCTGCCCATTATTGATGACCCACAGCTAGCACGCTATATTCAGTCATTGGGGCAACGTCTATCCACACACGGAAATCAAGCACCGCAAGATTTTCATTTTTTTATTGTCGACGATACCAATATCAATGCCTTTGCCGGACCAGGCGGCTATATAGGCATACATTCCGGACTCATACTGGCGACTCAAAATGAAGATGAGCTGGCCGCCGTTATCGCCCATGAACTGGCCCATGTAACTCAGCGTCATCTGGCTCGAGCCTATCAAAGCGCAAACAATATGACCCTGCCACTCACTGCCGCCATCATAGCCGCCATCGTTCTCGGCGGGCAAGCAGAACTCGGTCAACTCAGCGAAGCAACGCTGGCCAGCGCCGTTGCCGGCAGCGCCCAGCAACAAATCAATTTCACTCGCAGCAATGAACAAGAGGCGGATCGCATTGGCATGCAGACACTGGTTCGTGCGGGTTATACCAGCAACGCCATGCAACGCTTCTTTAAACGTCTGTTACAGGCCAGTCAATATCAGGAAGATTCAGCACTGGAGTTTTTACGTACCCATCCCTTAACCACCAACCGTATCGCTGGAAGCAATGACCCTCTGGCAACGCCATCACCAGACCACTCTGGTGGACAAAAAAAAATACCGGGAATATCAGATTTTGAATTAATTCAGGCCCGCATCCGTGTTCTGACCTCCACCGAAACCAACCTTCTGGCTCCATTCTTTACAAGCCAGACAAGCCCGACCAGCGTTAGACAATATGGTCTTGCCCTTACCGCCATACGCCAACGGCAGTATACCCAGGCCCGTAACATATTAAAAAAACTTATCAAACAGGCGCCGGATAAAATCACCTACACTCTGGCCAACATCGAAAATGAAACCCGTAATGGTTCGGTCTCACAGGCATTGGCAATTATTGAAAAGACCCTCCCGCTCTATCCCGATGACCATCCATTAACACTACTCTACGCCCGCGCCTTATTGAAGGATCAGCAATACAACAAGGCCCGTAGTCTGTTACGTCAGCATTTACACACCATCAAACCCACCCCGGTGCTGTATGCCCTACTGGCCGAGGCCGAAGGGAAAAGTGGTGATCGCACAGCCACCCATCAGGCCATGGCTGAATTACACTTCTTAAATGGAGATAATAGCGCTGCACTCAAACAGATACAGCTGGCCCTGCAACAAGGCGAAGATCTTAATCACAATGAGAAACTCCGACTTCAGTCACGCTTAAAGGAGATTCAACAGATCATTGCCGCTGAAGCCAGACACTGAGAATACCGGGGAATCGGTTAGTTACAACAACCCTTCAATATATCCTGAAGGGCATCACTCTCGACGGGCCAGCACAGAACCGAGCCAGCCCCGGAAGAACGATAATCCGAGGCAAATGATTGATCGCCTTGTTCAATCAAGGCAATAAAATTCACCTGATACTCTACGTTCATCGTTGATGCAAGCTCACTCAATTTGACCTTGCATGCCGCTGGTGTCAAACCACGACAATCAATCAATACACAGCCATAATAATGACGACTACTGGCTGTAATCAGGGACGACAAACTATTAACATGGTGGCCCCGATAACCCAACCCCTGCACCTGCAACAGTAATTCTCTTTGCTCCAGGGGATTTTCCAGCATCAATAATACATGGTCACGCTGTGACGCCCGGTTATCGGCCAGGCTATGCCGTGTTATCAATGTTTCCTCATCGTCGTCGGCAAGACTTGTCACCGCAGAGATACATTCATACAACTGCCCGCTGCTCACCGGCGTGGTAAGATACCCCATAATACCAACACGCCGCACCTCTTCACTATCACCACGATAACCTGTCGTAGCAACCATAATCATCCGCGTCGATGCTAACAAGGCGTCCGCCCGTATCATTGCCGCAAGCTTAAGGCCACTGATTTCAGGAATCATCATATCAAACACAACCAGATCAAACGGTTCATCCTGATCAACCGCCTGACGTAAGATATCCAGCCCCTGATGCGAGTCCATCGCCAGATTGACAATCATATCAATGCTTTCCATTTGCTCTTTCAGAAAGCCGCTCCAAACCTCACGGCTATCAATAATCAACGCCCGAAGCCCCTGTAATTGACTATATTGCGGACTTAATTCACGCGCCACCATTGATTGGCAACGCAACGTCACATTCATCCAGAAGGTACTACCGACATCCTGCTCACTGTCTATGCCAATCTCACCTTCCATCAACTTCACCAACTTACGTGAAATGGCAAGCCCAAGACCCGTGCTACCGGGACGATATTCCCCGCTATCCGCAAGCTCTTCTTCTGAGCCTTCAAGAATACTACGTTGCGCCCGCGGAGAAAGACCAATACCGGTATCAACAATGGCAAAATGCAGCACAACAGCGCCACTCTTTTCCTCGGCAACAGAGACCTGTACCGTGACACTGCCCTTATCAGTAAACTTAATTGCATTATCAACCAAATTGACCAATATCTGCCGGATTCTGGCCGGATCACCAACCAGGGCCGTAGGCACATCACCGGCAATCATATGAGCCAGACTAAGCCCCTTACCGCTGGCATTGGCATGTAGCAAACGACAAACATCTTCAACCATCTGTTCCAGATCAAATTCAATTAAATCAAGCGCAAGCTGCCCTGCCTCCAGACGGGAAAAATCGAGAATATCATTGATAATAGTAATTAATGCCGAACCCGAATCATGAATAACACCCACATATTCACGCTGTTCATTGGACAAATCACTATCATTAAGCAGATTAATCATGGTCAACACGCCATTCATCGGACTGCGAATTTCATGACTGATATTGGCAATAAACTCAAACTTGGCCCGCGCAGCTTCCAAGGCAACCTGCTGTGCCTTACGCAGTTCATTTTCGGCATGTTTACGCTCGGAAATATCACGGGCAATACCAATAAAAAGTCGCTGACCTTCCAGCACCATCTCACTGACATCCAGCTCCATAGGAAATACCCGACCATCTTTGTTTAAACCACGCACTTCGCGTGCAGAATTCATCAGGCGTTTTTCACCCGTCTCTAAATAACGGGAGATATAACCATCATGCTCAGTAGCATACGGATCATCCATTAAGACATTAACATTCTCACCGATAATCTCTGACTGGGAATAGCCAAACATTTTCTCTGCCGAGGCATTAAACGACTCAATATCACCATGGATATCAATAGTAATAATACCATCCCCGGCATTCTCGAGAATGGCCTTAATCCGACGCTCTTTTTCCCTTAAATTCGAGGCCTTATCTTCGGACTCATTTAATGCCGCCTGTTTTTCAGAATACAACATGGCCAGCTTACGCGACATTGTATTGAAGGCATTGGCCGTCTGAGCCAGTTCATCCTCACCCTTCATATACATCTGGTAACCAATATTTCCGGAGGCAATACTGCGCGTAGCATCACGCAAGCTTTTCAGCTGACGGGCAAAATAATTACCCAGTAAAATTGCCATAATCACAGAAATACTCATACCAATGACAGCAATCGTGGCAATCTGACGCCGAGCAGCGTCCATAACAGTTGAAATTTGAACCGTAGACAAGCCTATTTCGACACGCCCTAGCATTGCACCATCAGGCTCAGTGACACTGGCATAGACATCAAAGACGCCATCATCGACATCCTCAATCATAAAGTCTTCATTGAATGGCAAGGAGATATATCTTGACTCACCCACTTCAATGCGAAAATCACCGGCTAGTATACGGGCATAGACAACACCCGGCTGACCAACCATAACCCTGGCCTCTGCCAATATCGCCGTCCGATTCCGCTCCCTGACAGCATCACGAAGCGCAACAGAAAAAAGCGTTGCAACAGATGTTGCGCGCTTATCAAGCTCAACCTCATTAGATAGACGTAGGAAGTTAAGGCTGCTCGATATCAAAATGACCAGCAACAACGCCTGAATAAGGACAATCCCAAGAACTATTTTCAGGCGAAACGACATGAACGCGCCCAGATAATTAAAGACATACCAAAAGCAGGAATCCTATGCATAAAAGACCTGCGGTGCAAGTGATTTTTCTATTTCAACAAGAAACAATTCACACCAGACAACATAAAACAGATATTAGGCGGTAATTGACTGTAGATACTTGTCTACTACGCCCTTAACCTTCCCCGTTGTCAACGGTTTAACCAGATAGCCACTCACCCCAAGACCAATCGCCTTTTTAACAACCTCAACATCACTGTGCGCACTCACCATGGCAATAAATTGGTCTGGGCGCAATGATTTAAGAATCTCAATTGTCGCAAGACCATTCATCCCTGGCATTTCAAAATCCATAAGCACAATATCGTAACTCTTCTCTCTAAACCTGCGCATTGCATCAACACCATCAGACAACGCCTCAATATCGACATTCAACAGCGTCCGCAACAACGAAGCCAACAACTCACGAGCAGCGATATCATCATCAACAATCATTACCGAAACAGGTTTCATTTAAACTACACCCCACAAAAATTACTATTGATAGCCTTTTAACGCAAAGGCATATTTATTTTACACAATCGCACATATAGCCAGTTTACACTGCATATATCCTCAAGTAATTATGCGCTGACATTCATGCATAAATTCATCTAGTATAGAGGACACATCAACATCTATATCTAATTTCAACGAGGCCTCGATATCCGCCGCAATACGACCTAGCTCAGAAAACCCGTAACCACCAGCAGAGCCTTTAAATTGATGCATCAGAAATTTAATTCGCTTCTTGTCGTTTTGGATACAGGCTTCACGTACCTCTTCTATACGCTCCTCCAATAGAACCACATATTTCTCGCGTAACTCATCCATTTGAGAAGAATTTTCATCTGGTTCAACTAAACACCCTTCCTCAATCAAAAAACGAGCCATGACGGAATAAAAATGCCGTCTATCAATAGGCTTGCTCAAAAAGTCATTACAACCAGCACCCAGGCAACGCTCCTTGTCATCCTGTCCAACATTCGCTGTTAAGGCAACAATCGGAATATCACAGCCCGTTTGTCGCAAAATCCCTGTTGCCTCAGGTCCATCCATCACCGGCATTTGCATATCCATCAACACCAGGTCAAAACCACCCTTCAAGGCATGTTCTACAGCCAATTGACCGTTATCAACAATAGTCACATCCACCCCCAACCGATTAAGATAATGTTCAACCAAACGCTGATTATCAACATTGTCCTCAGCCAGTAAAACCCTGCCCTTTAAACTCTTCTCCTCTACGACCTGAGATTCAAGCAATTGCGCCATGGAGACCTGCAGGCTACTCTCACTATCAACCATATCCTGAAAGCTGGATTTATCAGCGGCAATAGTTGCAACAAAGCAACTCCCCTTTCCCAGCTCGCTGGCAACAGATATATTACCACCCAGCATTTGGGCAAGACGGCGAGAAATATTCAAACCCAAACCTGAACCGCCAAAACGACGCGTCGTTGATGCATCCGCCTGAGTGAAACTATCAAACAACTGATCAATTTTATCAGTCTGAATACCAATCCCCGAATCAATAACTGAAAAGGAAATATCACCACTCTCAGGGTGGCAGGAAGCACATAGACGTACGCCGCCCTGTTCTGTAAATTTTATGGCATTACTACAGAGATTTATCAGGATTTGCTTCAATCGTGTCGGGTCGGTTTTTATCCAGCGCGGCAAAGGAAAATCATATTCCAACCTGAACGACAAGCCTGAATCAACGGCATACATACTCATCAACCGATCAATTTCTTTCAAAATGCCATCAAGCGGGACAATCATGATCTCAACATTAAGCTTGTCACTCTCTATCTTTGACAAGTCTAGAATATCATTGATAACTTCGAGAACATGTTTGCCGGTCCGTAAAATGGCATTCACCGCCTCCTTACGCTCATGCTCAGGCGTAGAATCGTCCTTAAGCCACTCGGCGTAACCAATAACCGACGTCAATGGCGTACGTATCTCGTGACTCATATTGGCAAGAAAACTACTCTTTGCATGATTTGCCGATTCAGCCTGCATGCGGGCATCCTCAAGCTCGTTGGTACGTTTGGCAACAATGTCTTCAAGGTTTCGGTTATGCTCATTGACATAGCAATAAAGCTCGTGACTCTCAATATTGTTAGACACATTAAGTAACAACATCGAAAGATAATTAAAGGTTAACTCCCGAATATCATTAACGCCACAACGCTGTATAGCAACAAACATCCCTCTTACCCTGGAACGCGTTGACAGGGAATGCATGACAACCGAACCTGGGCCTTCACGACGCCGAGCGACACAAGCCTTGGTTTGATTAAGCGCCCAGGAGAAATTCCCCTGTTCTACCTGGTAATCAATTTCCTTCTGAAGATAATCACGACTCGGCAGTGGATCACAAACACTAACAATAAAGTCCTGACTATCCTCATCAACAACCATAAATGCCATTATCTCAAAATCAAACAACTGCTTCAGGGCATACAGAACCTCTCTAAAGATACCCTGCTCGGCCTCATCATCACCAATGTTTATATATGAATCATTTACGCTTGCGCCAATTTCCAGGGCACGGGTAATCCATGCTGTCAGATCCTCAAGGTAATCAACTCTCAAATCCAGGTCATTATCAGGCACAGGCATAATCAGCCTCATCTTTACCAGGAAATATCAGGGCTTGAGCATCTTCAAATTGACGCAATATCTGGGTCACAGCCGGAGCCATAATACTCACCGGTAAACCCAGCGCATCCCATGCCTTGCCATTGAGCGGCGCCACACAAACACTACCACCCTCAGCCGCAGAAATAGCCGATGAAACCACCTCCGCGACATGAACAACGGCTGCATCCAGATCCAAAACGCCATTATTGACCGGTTCATGATGATAATGAACCGCATCAATAATATGCTGCGGCAATTCCCATTTTTTTAGTAGCAAGGCCCCGACATCAGCATGATCAAACCCAAGCGCATCCTTTTCCGCCAGGTTCAACAACAAACCCTTATCCTCTGCGTGCTGTAACACTTGCCAGTATTCATCACCCATACCAAGAAACATGATCAACTGACCAATATCATGTAACAGCCCGGCAATAAAAAAACGCTCTACATTTACCTCGCGACGAAATGTCGCAAATACGCGTGCAGCCACACCACAGGCAATGCTATGGCGCCAGAATGACTGCATACTTGCCTTGTCCTTGGGAACACCATCAAATATATCAAGAACTGAGGTTGCCATAACAACATCAATAATCTGTCGCGTCCCTATAACGGTAACCGCACGGGTAATTGTGTCTATATTTGATGGGAATCCGTAAAATGAACTATTGGCAATTCTCAATATACGTGCCGTAAGACCAGCGTCTTCACTAATCATAACGGCAACATCACGATTTGATGAGCGCACATCATCAACAACGGCACGCAGGCGTAAATAAATATTGGGTAATGTAACCAGGTCCTTGGTTTTATTAATCAAACTTTCGGCCGTGGTTTTCATATCACGAACCCATGGCCTTTCTTTCGACATAATGTCGCACACAAACCCGAAACAACTCGGCTGCTGCGGGCAAGTCCATATCCATATGCCTGAATTTTTCCTGTAATGCCTGTTCGGCGTCTTTGACACTGGCCGGGTCCAGGTGCTGCATCGAGCGCTGACCAGCCTCCTCCCCTGTCCCGCCTTTAATCTGCGCCTCAGTAAGGCCCCAGGTCTTGAATACCTTTAAGTGTTTTTCTGTCAGGCAAGTTCCCGAACATAACAATACCCGACCATTCATATGAACCGCGTCATGAGCCAGGACCATACCAGCCACCAGATCATCAATATTTACTCGCGTACATTGTTCAGTCATCAATACACCCTTAATTGGCCGGCATTTATTACCCAGTTAACAAAACCATATCTGCAATGGCCTCTATTACCCTACAAGCAATATCGGCATTATTAAGCTGAGTTTTAGATCAATTACTCCGTAGACAATACGACTCGCCCAGATTAATCACTCATCTTCAGGAATGAATATCATCGTTTGCTCAAAACCCAGGGTATCCTCATCAATCAACATAAACTCATGTTGACCAATTTTTGCCACCTCACCATGCTTGAACAAATGGCGTTTTATATGCTTATTATTGACAACCGTACCATTAGTACTTTGCTTATCAATAATATAGACATCATTTACACCTTCCAGATAGCTACTTGGTGCCACCTCAATTAATGCATGACTGCCACTAACAGTAATATCCTCAAGACAGATGTCATTATCCACACCCCGCCCAATACTTAGCGACCCTTCCTGCATTGGAAACTCACCTAACACGGCCCCCGCCTGACTATGCACCAGTTTTGTCATTAGTTATCACCATAAATTAATATCATCACACAGAAAAATTACAGCGTTGTTATTACAACGGCCAAAACAACCGAAATATTATCCTCGCCTCCGGCCTGATTGGCCTGATCAACCAATGCCTGTCCCGTTTGAGCCCAATCGCCATTACTATCATCTAGCAATAAGCGCATAGATTCATCCGAAACCTTGTTACTCAAACCATCCGAGCAAAGTAAATAAACATCATCAATTTCAACCTGATACTGATTAATCTCGATTTCACACCCCACCCTGACACCCAGGGCACGGGTAATAACATTACTGTATCGGCTATTCTCCGCATCTTCTTTGGTCATCGTCCCCTGCTCAATCAATTGACGCACCAGAGAATGATCCTCTGTTAGCTGCTCAATCTGCCCATGCCGGAAGCGATAAACACGTGAATCACCCGCATGGGCAACGGTAATATGATCACCGTTCAGACACGCCATAACCAACGTGGTACCCATTCTGGAACAATCCGAATCTGCCTGCGCTGACCGATAAATATCATCATTAATATGATCCAACAGCCGTGCAATCGCCGCCTTATCATCGACGCTATCACTGCCAACCGACCGGTACTCACGCAAGACACCATCAACGGCCATTTTACTGGCAACGTCACCGGCACAGTGCCCCCCCATGCCATCGGCAAGCACCGCAAGATTACGCGTCAAGTCCCAGCCAATACTATCCTCATTATGCGACCTGACCCGCCCCGTATCTGTCATACCGGCGATATCAAGTCCAAAAGAGGCACTCATCGACGCGCCCTCATTGATGAAGTCAAACCCTGTCTCTCGGCGCAACTAAACAGTGCATCCGCCAGTAGGCGCCCGGTTTGAAAACGCTTATCAACATCCTTCTCCATCGCCCGATTAATAATACGCACCAGACATACCGGCAACTCTTCACGAACCTTACGAATACTAACCGGCTTTTCATTGGCAATCTGATACATCAGGGCCGCCATTGAGTCACCAGAAAAAGGCAATTGACCGGTAAACAACTGATACAAGCTAACACCCAGAGAAAACAAATCTGACCGACCATCAACACGGCGACCAGCAATCTGCTCAGGTGACATATAAAAGGGACTACCCAGTACCGTGCCAGTACGTGTTTTACTATTATCTGTTAAACAGGCAATACCAAAATCCATAATCTTAAGCACATGGCCATCAACGTCATACATAATATTGGCCGGTTTAACATCACGATGGACAACCTTACGTTCATGGGCATAGTCCAACGCATCGGCAATATTAATACCTATATCAAAGACCTCTTCCAGAGAAAGCAGGGAATCGGCTTCAACATGGAAATCAAGGCTATTACCTTCAATATAATCCATAGCAATATAGGCCAAATCATGCTCTTCACCGACATCATAGATTGTCACAATATTAGGGTGACTCAATTGGCCGGCCGTTTCGGCCTCCTTATAGAAACGGCGTTTGACCTCATCAAGGTTTCCACTATCAAACTCCTCTGCCAGCGCCATGGTTTTTATCGCCACGGTGCGGCTAATCTTGGGATCGTTGCCCAGGTAAACCATGCCCATCGCCCCGCGACCCAGTTCACGCTCAATCTGATAACGACCTATTATTGGCCGAGCAATCATCGCATCGTCCATAATAATGGTCGCCGCACCAGGGCGGGCTGTGGCAGCGCTGGTAGCAGAAAAATATTCAGGCATAACACTGAGTTTACTACTACGCTCCTGAATATCACGATAACCCGGCAGAGCCTGACCAATACGATCATAAATTGATAACGCCTTAGTAAATTGACGACGCCTCTCGAAATCCATACCCAGGTTATACAATGGTTCAGCCGTCACCACATCAACAGGGCATTTAGACAAACAATCAAACGCAATATCAAGCTTTCCCTGAGACTGATAGTTCTGCGCCAGTTCACGGTATGCTCGCGCAGACTCATCACGCAACAACATCACCCCGCTGGCAATACGATGACGCAACGGCAATATCAATGCCGCCGCAAAAAGCAACCATACCGGTATAGTCAATGGTAACCAGACATTTCTCGTAACGAGAATAACTAGGCTAATATTAAGTACCAGCAGCGCCAGACCAACACTAATGCCACTACCCATTAAGCCACGCATTTTTACCGGCAACAGCAGTAAAAAAATAATAACAAATAAAATCAACCCACGCTGAATACCAT
>Ga0316190_10004088_pt1 | contig 10598 bp, 9 predicted proteins | sample Eddworburrow2_MG_FD_204929 | JGI IMG/M metagenome (GOLD analysis project Ga0316190, IMG submission 204929) | Coastal sediment microbial communities from Maine, United States - Eddy worm burrow 2 | ecosystem: Environmental > Aquatic > Marine > Coastal > Sediment | place: USA: Maine | collected... | reverse complement strand
TGCGGCATTTTCTTCGGTGCCCAAACATCTGTACGAAGCTGCCAGTGTGGACAGAGCCAGCGGCTGGTTCAAATTCACGAATATTACCCTGCCGCTGTCAGCACCGATTCTCGTCCTGGCCCTCATTTTCCGACTTATGGATGAGATGAAGCAATTCGATTTAATATACACACTTACCGGGGGCGGTCCCGGCGATGCGACCCAAACCGTGTCGTTCACTCTTTACAAGACGGCCTTCCAGTATTTCTATACCGGTGAGGGATCGGCCTGGGCATTCATCCTGCTGATCATCATCATCGGACTTAGCTCGATTTTAATCAGGCTCCTGAATTATCTTTCTGAAAGATAGCTCGATCGCGGAAATACTACCTATGGCACAAATTCGATTAGAGAATCTTAGCAAGTATTACGGTAAAGTAAAAGCAGTCGACGAGATCAACCTCGAAATCATGGACAATGAGTTCGTTGTATTTTTGGGACCGTCGGGCTGTGGCAAAACAACCACTTTACGCTGTGTTGCCGGTCTTGAAGCTGTCACCGGCGGCAATATTTATTTTGACGACAGAAGGGTAAACGATTTCGAACCGGCCGACAGGAATATCGCCATGGTGTTTCAACACTATGCGCTTTACCCTCATTTAAAGGTTCACCGTAATATTACCTTCCCGCTCAAGGCCGAAAAAATGCCGCTCTCCGAAAGAAAGAAAAAAGTTAAAGAGGTTTCGGAACTGCTCGGCATCGAAAACCTCTTAAATCGCCGGATATCGGAACTACCGGATGGCGATAAACAAAAAGTGGCCCTTGCACGGGCGATTGTGCGAACCCCCGAAGTCCTGCTCCTGGATGAACCGCTCAGTGCGCTCGATGAGGTATTCCGGGAGCAGATGCGGATCGAATTTTTAAAAATCCAAAAAGCGCTACAGGTGACAACGGTGTACGTTACCCACGACCAACGGGAGGCCATGATGCTGGCCGATAAAATCGTTGTTATGAATGACGGCAAGATTGTCGAAACCGGCAACCCTAAAAATCTGTATGAGGAACCGCAAAATTTATTTACCGGCTACTTCATCGGGAGTCCCGGAATGAACTTCTTTGATTGCAGGATTAAAGGAGGCCGAGACGTCGTGCTTGGCAATGGAGAGGACATTTCCTTTTCCGAAACCTATCGCCAAAAAGCGCTGAGTTTATCCAAGGTCGACTTTGTATTCGGGATACGACCGGAGTATCTCTTTTTTAAGGAAAAGCTCAATGGGGAATCCAATTATTTTAAAATCAAGCTTGTCAACGTTGAACGCATCCATGAAATCAATTACGGCAATTTCTACTTGGGCGACGACCTTTACAAATGTTTCGTCAGTAACGGCGAAGAACTCGGCGGACGAGAGGGTTTTGCTGTTTTCAACGACCCAAAGATACTTTTCTACGATCCTGCAAGTGGAAAGATTTTGTAACCAGGACTGGGTGGCATGCTCCAATTAAAAAACGTATCAAAATCCTTTGGCGATGTACAGGCGGTTTCCAACCTTTCACTGGAGATTCAGGAACGGGAAATCTTCGTACTGCTCGGCCCGACCGGAGCCGGTAAAACGACTACGCTCAAGATAGCGGCGGGTTTGATCAAACCCGATGCAGGGCAAGTGTTCATCAGCGAAAAGGATGTGACCGAAATCCCGCCGGCCTTCCGGGATATCTCGTTCGTATTCGAGAACTATAACCTTTTCCATATCTACAATGTATATGACAATATCGCCTTTGCCCTCAGGTCGAAACTGATACAGGTGGACGAGTCCGAAATCGATAAACGGGTGCGGGCCTTTAGTAAAGAGCTCCATATTGAGCATCTCTTAGACCGACTGACCGGCACCCTCAGCGGTGGTGAAACCCAACGTGTAGCGCTGGCCAGGGCGCTCGTTCGGAAGGCGAGTCTGAATCTCTTCGATGAACCGCTCAGCAATCTCGACCTGAAGCTGCGTGAAGAACTCCGGGTTGAATTCAAAGAACTCCATAAGAAATACCATTCCACGATCTTTTATGTCACCCACGATCACGATAGCGCAGTATCGGTCGCCGATAGAATCGGCATTATTTATGGCGGCGTTCTCCATCAGATTGATACACCGGACAATCTGATAGAAAATCCGAACCACATCACCGTCGCAACCCTGATTAACTACCCGACGATCAATATCATAGATTGTTCGTTTGAGAACCATTCGCTGCAGGTCAATCATCAGATGCCACTGGTCGAATTGACTTCCTTGCAGGTGGATAAAATCCGCTCTCAAACCTCTGAGAAGGAAATCCAGGTGGGGCTTAAACTGAAGAGTGTCAAGTTGGGAAAGGCGCCGGGAAACCTGAACTTTTCCGGCAAGCTTCTGCACACGGAGTATCAGGGCTACAACAAGGTCGTCAACATCGATTATGAGGGAATGCCGATTCGACTGATCACCAATGAGGTCGTGCAATTGGACTACGGTGAGCAGATCGATTTTAATTTTTCCCCCCAAGATATTTTTCTTTTCAATAAAAGCAGCGGCATGCGAATACTGTAGTATTCCAACCCGGATCCGCCGGAGACGGAGAATTGACTATTGAAGATGGGGAAAATATCCCATAGGCTAGTATTTAAGCTCATGACACAGGTTTAATATAATGGACAAGAAGGCATTCAAGAAATTACTTGGGAAAATCGATCTCTATGCGCTTATCGGGGTGCTTGCAGGTGTGGTTTTACTTGGCCAGCCATTCAGCAAATTTTTATTTATCGTGGCATTTCCCCTGATCCTGATATGCACGGTCACCCACATGGTGCTCGATCATTTGATCTAATACCTTAATTTTACTTGCAAATAATTCCAGTGAAGTTCGAGATATATTTATAAGTGAGCAATCAGAACGTTATCTGGCAGTTTATTGAGGTTGCAAATTAATCGATTCATCCAGACTACGCAGATGCAGATCCCGTTGCGGAAAGGCAATCTCGATTTTCGCTTCCCGAAAACGCCGGTCAATCGCCTGGTGGAGCTCACTTATTGCTTTCAGCCTGTAATCAGCATCCAATACCCAGACGCGAAGCTCGAAGTCGAGTGTGCTCTCCCCGAAACTCAGAAACAGCACCTGAGGCGTGAACGTTTTAACTACCAGTGAGTTTTCATTGGCGCACTCCATCAGTATTTCCATCACCAGGGGAACGTCCGAACCATAAGCCACACCCACCGGAATCGTAAGCCGCACTCGCCGATTGCTAAGCGTCCAATTGGTCACCTGATTTGCGATCAGATCGGCATTGGGAATGATCACGTCTGCCTGGTCGAGAGTCTGGACAGTTGTCGCGCGAAGGCCAATCTTTTTGATTACAGCCCACCTCCCTCCGAGTTCGATCGTGTCACCCACCCTGACAGGTCGTTCAAAGAGCAGAATGAGTCCGCTGACAAAGTTATTGACAACGCTCTGCAGGCCAAACCCGATGCCCACGCCAAGCGCACTCAGCATAATTGTGAGTTTTGTAAACTCGAAACCGAGTGCCACAAATGCCAACAAGAAGCCTGCAAATATGAGCACATAGTGAACCAATCTTGCTATTGAAGCCCGGACCCCCCTTTCTACTCGCCGCTTGATGAGCACTTCATCCATGAGCAATTTTTGGACAATCCAGGATGCGAGAAACGATCCATAAAGGATGCCTGCTGAAGTAATTACCAAGCCTACACTAATCCGTTGGGATCCCAGGTTTAAGCCAAGTGCCAGCAGACCTTTCAGCGCCCCTTGAAAGTCATCGTAAACTCTCCAGATCATCAAAACACTTGGTAACAAAACCAGTCCGCATATGGCGACGTCGATGAAGAGTGCCACTCGGCGAATGATGGCATCGGTATCCCTATACAACACGGTCATCCCACGTAGAGGTGAGCCGTGAAATACCCATTCTATGGCCCCGCGAATCATGTATAGGAGCAACATGAAGACAAGCACAACGCCTATAGAACGTATCAGAGATATGAATAGAAATTCGGCCAGCCCTTGTTTACCCCAAATCTCCGCAATGATAATGAAGGCAAAAAAGAAAGAACCCAGCCGAAGCGACCAGATATAAAGGCCCGAGTCTTTGCGACGCCTGCTTTTACCGGCCCACCGCAAACATAAGAGAAGGCCTACCAGCGCTGTTAAGACCGTGTATATTCGGAAAAGTGGAAGCGGCAGGCTGATCACATACATGAGCCTGGTAACGAACAAAACAATGATTAACCCATAGACAAACTGTCTTTTCCAGGATGCTTCATCCAAGGCTCCTATAAGTCGGGCAAAGGAGACTCCGACAACAATTATATTTACCAGTTCCCACGTGTCTGGAATCCCCTGATATTCAAAAAACAACACTGCCACTATAGTGCCAAAAAATAATCCTGCGGAATAAGGTCGTGCAGCTAAAAACCGCCAGCGCTTTAAGTCGTTTAGCACAGGCCGGTTTCGGTAGACGGCGATAATCACAACGAGAGAAAGAAAACCCTGGAGAAAAACGATCCATCCCTGTCGAGCAAAGAACCGGCCGCCTGGCCATGAGATCTCATCCCAGCCTTGTTGCAATGAATACCGCAACTTATTTGAAAACTGAGCAAAATATCGGGAGGAGAACATCGGGGCAGAAGCGTCAAATATGACACCACGCCGCTTGACTGAGAATAAACTGTTTATTTCGGTGTCAAGAGTGTTTATTTCCCGCTGGATATTACCGGCTTTCTCCTGGACCATCAGCATCGCCTTCAGCTGCGGAATGATGATTTCCAGAGCCGTATCAATCGTGTCATTAGCTTTTGCAAAGGTCGATTCAATTTGATCGAGCGCCCCCTCTATGGATAGAGAAGATTGCCATTCATTCCAGCGCTTTTTCTCCGCCAGCCACTCGGTTCTCCAAACCCCAAGCTGACGAATTGATCTTCTCAGGGGATTGTTGATTTCTTCGAATAGTTCATTTTCTTGCTCGATTGTCTCTTTGAGCTTTACAATCCTATTGAGCCTGTAATCCTTCGAATCCTTTAACCGCGCTAATTGACTTGCGGGGCCCTTCAGGTTCGCCTCGATCACCGCGAATTTCTTTTCTACTTCCGATATATTCAGCAAACCCGTAGCCTTATTTTCAAGAGCTGCAAAACGGCTGGACAATATTGCTGCTAAAGGTATAATCTCGTCCAGATCCAGCGCTGCAACGGGTAATTCTTCATTAGCACCGGAGGTTTGAAGATCTTGGGATTGCTCTTGGGCCAGTACTAGGGTTGGTATCAGAAGTATGGCTAGCGGCAACACGACCCCAAAGATTTTTTTAGCAGGAAGACTCATGATCGAACTCCAATCAGGCTATAATTGCAACCCACAAAATACGCGATAAATCTCTTCACAACTTTTGAACTTTGACAGAAAAGAAAACATCACTCCAGTACCGATATATGGACTATCTGAAATAAAGAATATCATCCAATGTCACAAAATGGTGAAAGTATCCTGTATCTTTAAGGGAGTCGTCAGGGCCGTAAAGGCTGATCAACGCTTTTTCAAAGGCATAACTGCGGGGCACTTTTAGGAGAGCGCATTTTCGTTGCATTTCGGGAATAATATTTGTCCCAATTTTAATATTCTGATGTTTGATTTCGCATACCGTGATGACACGATCTGCCCGCTTGTACAAAAGATTGATTATCTTGAGGTAGGTCCGGGGCTCTCTGAACTGACTGTAGAAAATACGCTCGACCTCTTTCAGCATGATCCCATGCGGTGAAAAACACAACATATTCATTAAGCAGCTTCAGTTCGTTTCTCCTGCCCACAAACATGTAAGATTTCCTCATGGCAAATTAAATAATCCGCAAACAAATATTATTATCTTTTGTTTGCGGATTTTGTCAATAATTAAATTTTTTCCGTGCCCTTTAGCCCAACTGCAAATTCTTGAAATCGCCACATCGATCCATCTGATTTTTCAAATAGTCGGCAATTGTTTTTAAGATGAATTTTTTTATTTTCATCGGAATGCTCCTTATTGAACGAATTTCAATTTTCACGAACGAATTCCAGCATGTATTTGAAAATCAGATAGGTCGACAAAGACCCAGGGTCGGCATGTCCCAACGATCTTGTGCCCAATGGTTTAGCCTTTCCCAGGGTGGCGACCATGTCTTTTGTTTTTTCCATTCCCAGCCGGGCCGTCTCGGAGATATCCATCAGGGCTATGTCCAAGGGGGCAGCGACCATTTCAGCGGACTTTACGGCTGCCGGTTCAAGGGCGTCAACCATGGTTTTGTCCCCCAGCTTTGCTTTTCCGCGTTCTTTAACCGCTTGCAGTCCGTCCTGCAGTGCTAAGGTAAGCGTTTGGCTGTCCAACTCGGATTGGTCGCTTGTGTTTTTACCGGCGCCTCTGAAAAACGTTCCAAAAACAGCACCGGCCGCGCCCCCGATGGATGTCATCAGGGTCATTCCGATCGACTTAAACAGTTCGCCAATGCTGGTAAACGACTGGGTCTCCAATTTTTGGCAGACGGCTTCGAAACCCCGGGCCATACCGATTCCGTGGTCGCCGTCGCCAATGGCCTTGTCCGCCTGGGTGAGAACATCTTTGCTTTCCACCATTTTGTTGGCGACATAGATAAACATTTCCTTGGTTTCTTTGACCGTCAAGTGAGATTTTTCCATAGCTTTAAACCTTTTTAAATCCAAAAGAATCCGCCGGCATGTCGTAATACGTCTTTAGTTCATCATCCAGTTTCGTTAAAGATATCGAAAATCCGGCCATTTCCTGGCTTGTGCAAAAGCTGCCCATGGCCGTATCGTATACCTTGATCCCTTTTGCTTTTAGAATGACATTAATTTTGCTGTTGACAATCAGTAGTTCCATCATGGTCGTAGAACCCAGATTGTTGATCAACAGGCAGACCTCATTGCCGCGATTAAGGGGTAGATCCGCTAGAAGCCGTCCCATCATGTCTTCCACCAGCTGATTCGCCGGCAACATCTTTCCCCTGGAGACGCCGGCTTCACCGTGAAGTCCCATTCCGATTTCGATTTCGTCTTCCGGTAGTTCAAAGGTCGGCTCACCAGTTTCGGGCAACGAGCCTGCTGAGAGTGCGACGCCCATGGAACGGGTGTTGTCGCGAGCCTTTTCAGTGACGCGGACGACCTCGTCGAGATCTCTGATCGTGGCGGCGACCCCACCGGAAATCTTGATAATGAAGACATCGCCGGCAATGCCGCGGCGCTCCTCTTTCTGTTCAGGCGGAGCTGAGGCAACATCATCGTAAATTCGCACCGTTTTGGTGACAATGCCCTCATCGGCGGCCATCTCGGCGGCGATATCGAAATTCATGTTATCTCCGGCGTAGTTATTATAGAGATAAAGCACGCCGTTTCCCCGATTCAGCGCTTTGGTGGCTTCTAAAATGACGTCGGGCGTCGGCGCGGCAAAAATATTGCCGCAAGCGGCACCGTCTCCCATATTATCGCCGATGAAACCATGAAACAAAGGCTCATGACCGCTGCCGCCGCCGATCAAGAGTCCGACCTTGCCCTCCGGCAAATTCGTCTTGACCAGAGCATTCACGCCTTCCAATTTTTTAATTTTACCGTGATAGGCCTGTACCAACCCGTCTAAAAGTTCTGCCACAACATTTTTCGGGTCATTGATGATCTTTTTTATTTTGGTCATACTTCACCTCCAAGCAAGTAGTTGAGAAATGATGGGTTCCATTTAAGGAAGAATAAACGGATGAATTAAAGCTGGTAAGATCCGTTAACTATCTGTTATTATGTTATAACAACACTATTAAGATGGTTCTTTTGTATATGTCGCGATTTTATATGTCAAGTAAAAGATGATGCCGGAAGAAGGCAGAACCGCTGGCGCACTCTCTGCTCGAAAATCTCGCAAAGATTCGATCGTATTTTGGCTTCTTGACAATCATTGATTATTTTAATAGCTTTTGGATCCAAATCCCGCGTCTTACCAACAATTCATGCTGAAGAAAGGTTGAGCTATGGGATCAGATAAATCGGGACTGACTAGCTTATGAACAATCATGCCGATATCCTTAAACTCGTAGAGATCAGCCGTCTATACTATGAAAGAAATCTCACGCAGGCTGAAATTGCCAAGCGTATGAACATATCCCGGCCGGCGGTCAGCAAACTCCTTTCCGAGGCACGGATCCGGGGAATTGTCACCATTGAAATTAAATCCCCATTGATGAGTGATGAGCCGTTACTGAAGGAATTGAGCGAGGTTTTCGGTCTTCAGGGCGGGTTGGTCGTACCTTCGGGTTCAGCCGATGACAAACTGATTACAACGCTGCTAATTTCCCAGGCGGCCCTCTATTTTGAGAAATTGCTTTCCGGTGTTAAAAAAATCGGCTTGGGATGGGGCGATACCATGGGCCGATTGATCGATGAATTGAAAAAGCAGACGATGACCGATTTGTCGGACTGCTTTGTGTGCCCGATCATCGGCAGTGCGCCCAATGATATTAAATGGTACCAGACGAATGAACTTGCCAGGTCTTTTGCTGAAAAAACCGGCTTTACACCGTACTACATGCATGCACCTGCTTTTCCCGTATCGCTGAAAAATAAAAAGCTTTTTGAGGATACGATTGAATATAAGGAGATATCCAATTTTTGGCATGACCTTGACGTCGTAATGTTGGGCATCGGCACGTACCCGTCCGTACCGGATCAAGCCACCGCGGCGCGATTCGGTAATCTGCTTCGCGAAAAAAAAGCGGTCGGCATGCTTGCCACCTATTATTTTGACGCTGATGGAAACCTAATCAAAAGCAAAGATGATATTGTCATTCGCATATCTCTCGGTGATATGCGCCGCGCGGATAAGGTGATTGTTATCGGCGGAGGTGCCAAAAAAGTCAATGCCATCCGCGGAACCTTGAAGACCGGTCTGGTCACCCATGTGATTACGGATGATAAGACCGCTCAATCTTTGATCGAGTACCACTAAGCGCACACAAAGAAGGGTGGGACCTATATGAAAAAGTTGATCAACAATCCTGATAATTTGGTCAGTGAATTACTTGAAGGATACACCCTGGCTTTCCCTGAAAAAGTTAAACTGGAAGGCGACTACCTCGTTATGCGAGCTTATCCCAAAGAGTTGGGCAAGGTTGCACTTGTCACTTTAGGAGGCTGCGGTCATGAACCGGGGCTCAGCGGCTTTGTCGGCAAGGGATTGCTGGATGTCAGTGTCCCGGGGGAGATCTTCGCGGCACCGGGACCACAGAAATGTTTTGATGCGATTCAGCGGGCTGATCGAGGGGGCGGGGTGTTGTTCATTGTGCTCAATCATGCCGGAGATTTGCTGACCGCCAACATTACGATGGAAATGGTATTGAAAGAGGGTTTGAATGCCAAGATGATCCTTATTCATGAAGACATTGCTTCAGGACCCCCTGAGAAGTCCGAGGAGCGCAGGGGGCTTGTCGGCTTCTTGCCCATGATTAAAGTGGCCGGGGCGGCAGCCGAAGAAGGGCGCACCCTTGAAGAAATCGTTGCGATAGCAGAAAGAATGGGGCAATCCATGCGAACCCTGGCGGTGGCCTTTAATCCGGCCACTCATCCGGCCACCGGCGACGCCATGTTCGACCTTGCTGAAGACGAAATGAGTATCGGCATGGGGCAGCACGGTGAAGCCGGCACCGAACGGCTGCCAATGAAAAGCGCCGATGAGACGACTGATCTCATGCTCCAAATGCTGCTCGATGATCTGGCAGTTGAGGCCGGTGAAGAACTTCTGATCATCGTCAACGGCGCCGGGGCCACAACCCTGATGGAACTGTTTATTGTCTTTCGCCGCATCCACCATGTTCTCAAAGCTAAAAAAATCAGAATTGCCCGCAGCCTGATTGGCGAATATATTACCACCCAGGAACAGGCAGGGTTCCAAATATTAATTGCCAGAATGGATCGCGAAATGCTCAGACTGTGGGATTCTCCCAGTGATTCACCGTATTTTATCAGCCGATAGAAAATTTAAATGGGCTAAAAAAGTACTTGGGCAACCACCTCCCATAAGCGCTTATGCGGCTAACCCCCTCGCTTATCAATAGGTTCCCCGGACTTTAATCCAACCTGATACGCCCAACCCGGACAAGCCGGAATTGAATATTGAAAAAGGCCTTCAAGGGCCTAATGGTCGCCGATAATAATTCACCAAGCCAATAACATTTGTTCTGACATAACTGGCACAAATGTCTTGACATTTGTTATTTACTTATATATCAGACAAGTTACAGTACCATAAGGCATTGGGTATGGATGAGGTTCTTAATTTAAGGCTTGTTGCGGAAAACTATGTAGAAGGGAGGTGTTGCGACAAATACAGCGTCTGGGTGCCTGTTCAGCGGAAAGCTTGACTACGGTTAAGATCGATAGCACAATCTTCAAGCCGGACGCCATTGAGCAGGCAGTAATGGAATCAAAAATGATAAGGGGGTTAGATATGAGGAAGAATTTAAAGTTAGTATTTGTTCTGGTTATTTGTCTAGGGATGCTAATACCCGCTTCCGCACTTGCGGAGCGCGTCGATCTTAAAGGTGAAAAAATCA
>Ga0316190_10004087_pt1 | contig 10599 bp, 16 predicted proteins | sample Eddworburrow2_MG_FD_204929 | JGI IMG/M metagenome (GOLD analysis project Ga0316190, IMG submission 204929) | Coastal sediment microbial communities from Maine, United States - Eddy worm burrow 2 | ecosystem: Environmental > Aquatic > Marine > Coastal > Sediment | place: USA: Maine | collected... | reverse complement strand
GATCACAGCTACGGCAAGGTCTTGACCAGTGGTTTCACTTTTACAACCAAGAGCGTTCACATCAAGCCCTTGACAATCTGACTCCGGATGAGGTTTATTACGATCTTCCACATCCTTTTGCGGAGGCTGCCTGAGGCCTCTTCTTCAATAAGCAGACTCAGAGCTTAACTCTATGCTCAGGTTGTCCACACGATGGGGTCCACCGCCGAGATCAATATTTCCTGTCTCTGTTTTACGAATAAAATCCTTAACATTGTATACTTTTATTCCTGATAACATATTTTCTCCTTCATCATACCTTTACATAAACACCCCTATCCACACTCTTAATTTTGCTTTGTTTCCTCAATTTGAAAACCAGATTTGCAATCTTCTTTTGATTGTAGCCGGTCTTTTCCATAAGCGTTTCGTTACCAACACCTTTTTTGTATCTTTTGATGATTGCAAGGACTGTATCGGCAGCAGTAACTGATTTCGCTTTCTTTCGCACAGCCTTTTTAGGTGCTGCCTTCTTTGCAGCAACTTTCTTTATAGGAGCCTTCTTAACAGCACCTTTTCTTGCTGGAGCCTTTTTCGCTGCCTTTGTCTTAACAGCTTTAGCTTTTGGTTTTTTTGTGGGTTCGGTCTTCTCACCAATCTGTTCCTGCAACTTTTCAACCTTCTGAGCTAATCCATTGAGAGCTTTCAATATGGCTTCCAGATCCTTTTTCAGCTTTGTCATTTCAGTTTTCTCCTCTCCTATGTTTAGTTTAAAGTGTTTTTTCTCTTTCTTTTATATTTAAGTCACTGACATTCACCATTTATGCAATATCCGCCATCACCACACCCTGAATCATCGACACAGTCCTGCCTGTCTGTTCCTTCCCCTTTATCTGTTATTTCAACAGAGAGCTGTGCTTCCATTCCATTCCGAATTTGTTTTGCCTTTCTGTTATTGACTTTAACTGTAACATAGGAGCCTGAAGTTTGTTGAACCTTTCCACAAGTGATTTCTTCACCTGAAGACGAATAAAAACAAACTGTAGCTCCCATTACAAATCCGTCATCCTTGTTCCCATTGATAACGATGAGACCTCTATTTTTATTTATTCTCGTGACCTCGGCTGCCATAACAATGCTTTCAAAAGATATTGCCGTTATCACTACAATTGCCGGTACAAGGAGAAATGTTTTGAATTTATGCATATAATCCTCTCCAAATAGTTAAGAAAAAAAACCTAATTGCTTGTGCTTCTTTGCCAACCCATGATACTTTCTAAGACGGGTTTTATCTTTCCGGACAACTGCACAGACTTTTCGGTTATAAAACTCTCTACACGTATCGTGATTCAACAAGGGGCATTCTGAATAATACCTTCTAAATTTGGCCAGATCAACACCAGATTAATTCAGATCGAAGATGCAAGTTGAGATCAGAGTTGATAATGCGGAACAAGCCTCCCCATTTCACAATATCAGCAGCTTGTCAAGAATATTCAAGAATAACAGGATAATGTGTCAAAACAAATATTGACAAATGCTGTGGTATTTGAGAAAATAAAGGTCCCTTCATTAAATAATGTCTTACCACAACAACCTTTAGCAATATAAGGAGTCGAACATGAAATGGTTTCTATATGCCATTAGCTTGATCTATGTCTCGGTTGGGTGTTGCTCGATTCTTTATACCAATGAAACCAAAAATTATGTGAGAAGAATATTCAACAATATGGATCAGAAAATTCTCTCAGCTTTACCGTTTATATTCGGCATCCTTTTTATCCTTTCTGCATCAACCACACATATTCCATGGCTTTTTAGATTCATTGGACTCATGGCTGTCATTGAAGGCGTGGTATTCTTTTTAATCCCCAAGGACTTGTATGAAAAATTCATGGATTGGTATCTCAGTTCATTATCAGATCAAACATACAGGCTATCTGGGATTCTTGGTATAATCCTTGGAACCGCATTTTTATCTTGGATTTTATAGATACAAAGGAGGATTCAAGCATGACACTCACAAAAATTCAGATCGTAGAATCGATCCACAATCAGACTGGTTTACCCAAGAACAAATCCACAGATATTGTCGAAACCCTTTTAGAGATAATCAAAAACACACTGGCATCCGGTGAGGATGTGTTGATCTCCAATTTCGGTAAGTTCTGTGTGAAGGAAAAAAGGGAACGGAAAGGTAGGAATCCTGCAACTGGGGATGACATGATGCTTGAACCAAGGAAAGTTGTTACGTTTACGTGTTCTGGGAAATTGAGGGATAGGGTTAATGGGCAATAAAAAGGGCGACCCTTTGGATCGCCCAAGCAAAGGCTATGAAGATAGGTTAACCATCCTACATAGCCCTTGTCAATCTGATGACGTTCCTGAATGCCGTTATTAAAGCTCGGTGCACATCGAATTGTTTTGCATATATTTGCAGATGACCGATGGTTAAGATGCACGCACATCCGAGAAACCTATCAATCCATTAATACCTGAATCAATCATGTCAAAGAAGAATGATCTTCCAAAAACAAATTCATTGACTTCGGAGTTTATTATGATATAGTAAGGTTTACCAATAATCATGCAGAGTGACACGAGAGATCTGGCTTGATGACTGTCCAGCAACCTTTTCCAAAAGGTGCCAATGCCAGCCCCTATGGGAACTATGAAGCCATGAATGGCAAACGGAATCATTTGACCTCACCATTGTGTGAGGTTTTTTGCTTTTAAAGTCAAGGTCACCTCTTATTGCCACTTGGGAGAAACTCAATCCAAATTTCATCCCCACAATGACAGAATCCCACTTTGCTGTAAACTTTGCTCATCTCATTTTTTATGATGGTGACGACAGTCTTATTTTCCTGCTCTCTTTGTGAACAGGTTCTATTTCTTCAATCTCGGTTTTGCACCCAATACGTATAGAATGTTTGAGGTTAAACAAACGCCTATAAGCGCAAACATAATTTCGTTAATGCCGACTATGAAAGTCAAAACCAGCCAGTAAGGACTGTGAATCCAAGCAAAGATAACAGTTAATAGGATAACAATGCCGGCTATCAATACAGTTATTCTTTCAAGGTACCAGCTATCTGTTTGGGCGATATACATTCCGACTCCTCCGATGATCAATATTGTCACACCTGGAAAAATGAATGGATTTCATTCTGCATCGATTTTTTATACTTTTGAAGTGATGACCCAATACCAGACACTTGTGACAAAGAAGTAAATTCCAAAACATTCAAGAGATAGAAAAATCAAGTAGTACCAAAGCCTATTGAGCAGGCCCAGAGGAAGTAATGTCCCAAGAGAAACCAACCCAAGAAATAACAAGGAATAAAACGTGAAGTAATAATTTGCCTGTGTTACGAGTTCAGTCAAGAAAAATAGAGTGATATTTAAAATGATAAGCAGATTGTTCAGGCGTGACAGACTTGCCCAATGGTGCCCACTGTCTCTAATAAAAGCTTCATGTGCCTTATCTATGATTTTTTTTTAACATTGTTCTGCAATTTACTACAAGAGGTCTGTGTGGGTGGAGCAATTTTAGGGTTATTGAAACCAATCTTTATTGTTTATCCTTTCTCTTTCTTTTTTTTGATCTTCTTTTTCCTCATTTTCAAACATTTCTTTATTGCCTTCTCTTTCTTCTTCTCCAACATAGAGGATAGCTTCCCCGCAAATATCTCTCATTTTTGTGGCTGTGTTATCTACTTTAACCATGGCTTCAGAAGGTGAAGTTTTCAAAACCGTTCCACAAATAAATCCTTTGCCTGAACATGCAAGGAAACACACGGTTGCCCCTAATATAAATCCTTCGTCCTCGCCGCCATCAATGAAAACATGCCCTTTCCATTTATTCATCTTATAAGCACGTGCTGAAAAAGCAATGGTGGTAGAAAAGGTGACGACCATCACTATAATTGCCGGTATGAGAAAAGCGTTAATTCTTTGCATATAATCCTCATCAGGGGACATTTTGGATATTATTTCTAAATCTGGCCAGATCAACAGCAGATAAAATGAGATTGAGGACGCAAGTTGAGATCAAGGTTGCGAATGCGGAACAAGCCTCCCCATTTCACAATATCACCAGGTTGTCAAGAATATTCAAGAAAAACAGGATAATGTGTCAAAACAAATGTTGACAAATGCTGTGGTATTTGAGAAAATAAAAATCCCTTCATTGAATAATGTCTTACCACAGCAACCTTTAGACCGGCAAGGAGTTAACCATGAAAGGGTTTCTCTATGTAATTAGCTTTCTTTGTATTGGAATGGGATGTTGCACTATTCTTTATACCGATGAAACCAGAAAATTTGTGAAAAGTATATTCAACGAGGTTGATCGAAAATTTATCTCCGCCTTTGAACTTATAATGGGTATCTTGCTTTTGATTTCTGCCGCTGCAAGTCGTCAGTCGTGGTTTATAAGATTAATCGGGTTAATGGCGATCATTGAAGGCGGCATTATCTTTTTAATTCCTAAAAATTTGTATGATGATCTCATGGATTGGTATCTTAATTCGGCATCAGATCAAACATACAGGTTGTTTGGCATTTTGTCGTTGGTACTTGGAACTGCAGTTTTATCCTGGATTATGTAAACACAAAGGAGACTTCCCCCATGGCACTCACAAAAATTCAGATCGTAGAATCGATTCACAATCAAATCGGTTTGCCCAAAAACAAATCCACGGAAATTGTCGAAACCCTTATAGAGATGATTAAAAAGACACTGGCATCCGGTGAGGACGTTCTGATCTCTAATTTCGGCAAGTTTTGTGTAAAGGAAAAGAAGGAACGAAAAGGCAGGAATCCTGCAACCGGGGATGACTTGATGCTTGAACCAAGGAAGGTCGTTACCTTCAGGTGTTCTGGAAAGTTGAGAGATAGGGTGAACGGTTGACCTTCCCTTCCAGCGCTGCTTTTAATATTGAGGATGAAAGAAAAGGCAGAATGGAGGCGGTCGAAAATTCCCTAGAAGGTGTTTAGTTCAAGATTTCCATTCTCATATAACTTATCTGCAACTATTCTTATTGCACTGTAAGCCATTTCCTGGTTCAGAGTTAAATTTTCTGGGTCGTAAAAACGTACATGCTCCCCATTGGCTCCCTATAAAGGGATAGGGGGGTAAGAAGCCGTTTCAAAATCATTCACCGGAAGGTTTTGAAACGGCTTCTGCTCATTAATACAGAGTATGTATCCCTTATTTGTGTTTTTTTGATTATTGTGGGAAATAATAAAATAGAAATGGAACCTTAATTCAGCGTGGGTAAAGGAGGTGCATCATGGCACAATCGGACTACAAGGAATCGGCTGATTTTATTCGAAACGACTTGCGACTGAAAACCCTTCCTGTTGCTGTCAAGTTTTTGAAACAAACGGCGGCGTTTCCCGAAAAGACCCGTCAACCCTCGGTGGTTTTGGGCAAGCGGGTCACCATTTGCCAAGGGGTTACCATGGCCCGGACTTACGGGTGGACCGTGGGGCTCACACAGGAAGATTTGATCTGTGTTCCCGGGATGATCGCTTTTGGTTTCAGCGAATCTCCTGATCCGGCTGAGACACTTGGAAAACTGTTTTGTGAGGTCGAATTTTCCCAAAGCGAGGAAATGGGGCGCAACGAGGCAGACAGCATGGTTCGTCTGGAGAATAGGGAATGTGAGGCCATTGTACTGGCGCCCTTGCAAAAAGGTTTATATGATCCGGATACGGTGGTGTTTCATGGGAATCCCGCCCAGATGATGCGCCTGATTCAAGGACTGGTTTATGAAGAAAACCGGCGCATTTCAGGAAACTTCGGGGGAAAGGTGGAATGCAGTGAATATCTCATTGCGCCATACAAAACCCAGTCTCCCCGAATCGTCATTCCGGGTATGGGAGATCGCATATTTTCCATGACCCAAGACGATGAAATGGTATGCTCCATTCCCGGACATCTGCTCGAAAAATTGGTTCAGGGCCTGAAGAAAGCAGGAAAAAAGATCGGCGCCAGGTATCCTGTGACCTTTTATCAGAACTTCCAGCCGGAATTTCCCAAACCCTACAAGGTTCTGGGGGAGTCATTGGGCATTTTGTGATCAATGAAAACCCGGGCCCATTGGGGCGACACGTTTTAAAACGTGGGAAACTTTCGCTCAATTGAGGTAATATTTCCGAAGTGTCACTGGACAAGGAGCACGATATGGACAGATTCGAGAAAGAAGTTCTCGTCTTCAGCAAACAATTCGGCCGTCACAGTTATGGACCCAGTCACCCTCTCAAAGTGGAACGGCTCCAACTGACCATGGACCTGATCGCAGCCTATGGATTGTTCGATAACCCGGATGCGCCCTGGGTCGAAGCCCTGAAGGCCGAAGAAAAGGACCTGCTGCAATTTCATTCTGCTGAATATCTGGCGACGCTAAAGCTCGCCAATACGGGTCAGACTCCTCCCCAGGCCCGGCGGTTTGGTTTGGGAAGTGGCGATAACCCTGTATTCCCCGGTCTATTCGACTGGTCTTTGCTGGTTGTCGGCGCAACCCTTGAGTGCGTCCGCCAAGTAATGGACGGGGACCGCCGGATCGCTTTTAATATCGCGGGCGGTTTGCACCATGCCCTGGCCGATCGGGCTGCCGGATTTTGCTACCTGAATGATCCTGTCATCGGGATCCGCCGGATGATTGAAAACGGCTTGCGGGTGGTCTACCTGGATGTAGACGTACACCACGGCGATGGGGTCGAGACGGCGTTTTACAACACCGATCAAGTTCTGACCATCTCTATCCATCAGCACGGCCACACCCTTTTCCCGGGTACAGGGTTTCCGGATGAAATGGGGGAGGGGTCGGGCCGGGGCTACGCCGTCAATGTCCCGTTGGCACCCGGGACCGATGATGATTTATACCTTTGGGTTTTTATGGAAGTGGTGCCGCCCCTGGTGCGGGCCTATGATCCGGATGTGCTGGTGACCCAACTGGGGGTGGATACCCTGGCAACGGATCCGCTTGCGGCCTTGAACCTTACCACCAACGGCTTTATTAAAGTGGTTGAAGAGATAAAATCCTGGAACCGGAAATGGGTGGCACTGGGTGGGGGGGGATACAATGTGATGAATGTGGCCCGCACCTGGACCCAGGCATGGGCGGTCATGAAAGGGGCTGACGTTCCTGATGTTTTGCCGGAGGCATTTGTCAATCAGCACCGAGCCGAACTGGGCCGGACTTCCACGCTTTCGGATCCGGTTTCTGACATGGATGCCCCTATCGCCGACGGTGTCCGAAAGCTGGCCGCATCCGTGGTGGCCGGAATCAAGGAGAATATCTTTCCGGTTCTGGGCGCTTGAAGCCGGAATTGAGCAAAAGGGAGCGTTTTTCAAAGGTCTCTTAGGATAAAATATCAAGAAGGGCTCAGTTTATCGAGATAAGATCTTAAGGACTCGAACCGCTGGGGCGCTTCGAGGTCGTTGCCCGAGTTCAAGTCGCTGACGTTGACGACAACAGGATCATCCAGGGATTCGGGCAGATGCAGTTCATCATCCGAGGTAATAGTGATAAACGCCTCAGTCCCTTTATGCTCGATTCTCTTCATATACCATTCAAAACCGCTGCAACTTGACGATATTGTAAATCCGTATTCCTCCATTATATTATCGAGTTCCATTTTCTATCCTTTCCAGAACGTTTTCATTGAAGGGCCCGCGAAGGGGTTCGCGAAGCGCAATCCAACAGGTGAACTGTGGTGGTTCCATACAATTCTACTTTTCATTTCATGGTGATAATGGTATGGAAAGGATACCATAAAGGGAAGAAAAAAGATACCACTGGTGCTCCGCTCAACGTATTTTTTTAAACCCAGATACTCAACTCGAGGATCGTAATGGGAGAGATAGATGACGCAAAACCAAAAATTCAGGGCCAGGTTGGAAGAAATCGAACGACTGGCCGATGCACTTGAAGATCAAAAATCGAAACTCCAGGAAACCGCTGCCCAAGATGCCGGATTTCCGGTAAAAATTACCGCAGTCGAGGTCGATTTGTCGGTGGCGTATTTGAGAACCATGAAAGAAGAGATTCCGTGGGTGGCCAACGGCCAACCTTACGGTACGGTGGCCACCATATTCGCCTACGATGCGCCGGCGGTGGTGCTGGCCCGTCTGGGTGGATCGGCCCTGCTGACGGGCAATCGCTTGCGGTTCAGCGTCTCTTCCCAGACACCTCGAACCGGAGCACTCTTGGGCGAAATTTGCAAACCTTTTGAGTCCATCGAACCGGTCATCGATGAAGACAACCGCGAATTCGGCCGACAGTGTTTAGCGGATACGGATGTCCGGCTTCTATTTATTTCAGGCGCTTCAGCGGTTGGAGAGGTGTATCGAAAACAGCACAATGCCTTTGATAAACTTTTTTTTGCAGGGCCAGGAGGCATGCCGTCGGCAATTGTGTTTGAAGATGCAGATGCACATGCAGCCGCTGGTTTTATCGCACGGCGGGCATTTGTCAATGGCGGTCAATACTGCACCACATTGAAAAAAGTGTATGTCCATAGCAGTCTTTTTGAAACTGTCCGTGAAGACATACTCGGTCATGTGAAAAACATGAAGGTGGGAGATCCTTTTGACCCTGACACCGACATCGGACCGATTCGGGTGGAACGGACCCGTAAAATTATTCAAAATGCACTCAGACAGTGTCGGCCTGCACGGTTAATCGAGGGGGCCATCGACGGTGAAACGATTTCTCCGCTTGTGCTTGAAACCGATAACAACAGCATCCCCGACCTTGAACTCTTCGGTCCGTTCCTTCTTCTCAAGCCCTTTGATGATCCACAACAAGCTGTGTCGGAACTTGTTCAGACGCGTTACGGCTTTCTTCTGGCATTTTTCGGGTCGCCGTCGGATCGGACAAAAGGCCGCTTTTACTCTCATTTTGGGATGGTGCACGATAACCCTGACTTCACGTTTACCCCTTTGCGGCTTCCATTTGGCGGAAAGGGTGCCAGCGGTTGGATTCTTGAGCGTCGGGGCAATGATTGGATCGAGCGAGACGGGGCATTTCTTTACAGCAAGGAGTTGGTTTCGGATGTCGGATGATAAGCGGGATTTAAAATTGAATTATAAGCCCTATACTTGCAAAATAACACGGCAAAGCGTGTCAACTCTGGAGATATTTTGATTTCAGTTTTAAAATTCGTCTGAGTGATTCCTCCCCTTTTGCCTGGATCGACTCGGATCGGTTCTGGGCATCCAATATTTCTTTGAATGCATTTTCAATGTCCGGCCCTGCATGGCAGATCAACGCGATGTCGATGTCTGACAATAGAATCCGGTGAATGACGGTGTGGATGTTATAATTTTTTTTAATGGCCCCCATGTCAAGATCGTCGGTCATGGTAAGACCGCCGTAGCCCAAACGCTTGCGGAGAAGATCACCGGCAATGGCGGTTGACAGGCTTGCAGGCCAATGAGGATCCATCTTTTTATAAAGAATATGTGAGAGCATTATTCCTGCCACGTTATGCTTTATGGCGGCTTGAAACGGGATAAGATCGGAAGTTGCCATGGCGTCAACATCCGTCTCCAGATCGGGCATTTCAAGATGTGAATCGAGTATGGTGCGCCCGATGCCTGGAAAATGTTTTGCAACCGCCATAATTTTTTTTGCCTGAAAGTGTTCGATAACCACCATCCCCAATTTAGACACCCATAAGGGGTCGTGGCCGAACACCCTGTCGAACATGATACCATCTACGCCCTCAGGAACAACATCCAGAACCGGCGCCAGGTTCATGTTGATTCCCAGCGTCCGGAGTTCGTTGGAAGTTGTCCGGGCAAATACCACGGCATCTTCAGGTCCTTTCATCTTTGGATTGCCCGGGAACTGGGTGAGGGGTTCTTTGAGCCGGGCCACCCGGCCTCCTTCCTGGTCGATGGCGATGAACAGCGGCGGCTGGCCGCAAGATCGGGCATACGCCTGAATCGATGCGCACAACGCTTTGATTTGTGCGGGATCCGCCAGGTTCCTGGCAAAAAAAATGATTCCGCCAACCTTCAAGGTGTCTATGAGAAACCTGAGTTCCGGGTTGAAGTCGATTCCGTCGAATCCCACCATCAAACGTTGGCCTGCGGATTGCTCCGGTGAAAGTGCTTTTATACTCATTTGTTCTTTCCTTATTGGTGTTGTTCAGAATAACAGTCCGTTTCATCCTGCGGCTTATTGAAATTATGACAGTAAGCAAATCAATCGGAACATATTTTTGGGAACTGCTCTAAAAATAATTATGAAAACGAGAAATAAGGAAACACGAGATTTTAAAATCTTTTTCGCGTTTTCGTATTTTCGTGCTTTCGTGATGAATATATTATTGGCGCCGGCTTTTTGGGATTCAGCGAACAAATACCATCCCCGCCCAGCCTTTTTCAAATGTTTTCCAGACACATTTAAAACGGTTTTGGGTGAACTCATTCAAAAGGTCTGATGCTTCATCTGTTTTTATTCCCGAAACCACAACCGCACCGTCTCCTTCGGTTATTTGAGCGATGTGAGGACAAAGCCGTTTAAGGGTCGGGTATCGGAGGTTTGCGGTGATCAGTGTAAATTTTTCATGGATATCTTGGATGTTGTGGTCATGGAT
>Ga0316190_10004086_pt1 | contig 10600 bp, 11 predicted proteins | sample Eddworburrow2_MG_FD_204929 | JGI IMG/M metagenome (GOLD analysis project Ga0316190, IMG submission 204929) | Coastal sediment microbial communities from Maine, United States - Eddy worm burrow 2 | ecosystem: Environmental > Aquatic > Marine > Coastal > Sediment | place: USA: Maine | collected... | reverse complement strand
TCAAGGCCGATCGGGGTGCTCTGGTGACCGGAGCCTGTCTCGGCTGAGGCTCCCGCGGGAGTGTTGTCAAGGCCGATCGGGGTGCTCTGGTGACCGGAGCCTGTCTCGGCTGAGGCTCCCGCGGGAGTGTTGTCAAGGCCGATCGGGGTGCTCTGGTCGGAAACAACAGGGTTGCATTCCACGGTCATCGCCTTGCCGCCTTCCTTGTCGCTGAAGAAGCAAGCATGTCACCCGCCTGTGACAGTGAAGCCCGTCGATGTCAGAAGCGGGTGAGCGGACGTCACGCCGATCTGTGGCCGGATGTGACGGGGGAAGCGGCCCGGGCTGCTTGGGCGAAGGACTCGCGGTACTGGGTCATTCGGGGATGACCATGCCGGTGAGATCGGCGGTGACCTTGGGGTAGGACATGTTGAGACCCTCCAAGGTTTGGATGAGGATCTCGGACACGGCCAGATTGCGGTACCACTTGCGATCGGCCGGTATCACGTACCACGGGGCCGATTTGGTGCTGGTGGCCGAGATGGCATCCTCGAAGGCGGCGGTGTAGTCGCCCCAACGGGAACGAGGTCCGAGATCACCCTCCTCGAACTTCCAGTTCTTGGCCGGGTCGTCGATGCGATCCTGGAGGCGTTCACGCTGCTCGTCCTTGGAGATGTGGAGGAACAGCTTGATGATGGTCGTGCCCTCATCGGCCAGCATCTTCTCGAACTCGACGATGTGGCGATAGCGCTTCGACCAACGCTTCTCGGAAACAAGATCCATCACCCGCACCACCAGCACGTCCTCGTAGTGGCTGCGGTTGAAGATAACCAGCTCGCCGTCGCCGGGAACGGCCTGATGGGCCCGCCAGAGGTAATCGTGGGCCAGTTCCCGGGAACTCGGTCGCTTGAACGACGTCACCCGTACCCCTGAAGGATTGACGCCCTCGAAGACCCGGCGGATCGTGCCGTCCTTGCCGCCGGCGTCCATGGCCTGGAGCACCACGAGCACACGATGCTGGTGCTGCGCCCACAGCAGGCTTTGCAGCGCCTCCAGCCGGCTGTTGAGCTCCAACAGTTTGGCTCGGCCTTCTTCTTTATCCTTCGGGTCCCAGAACGGTGTTGATCTGGTATCGATGTCGGCCAGCGAAAGCTTCGCTTCGGGCCTGACCCGGTAGGTATCGATGTCGAACTCGTGGGTGTTGTCGCTCATAGTGCCAGTCATGTTGACACACCATGGGCGGTCCTCAGGTCCATTGGGCCCTGGGGTATCGTTGGAGTCTGTGATCGTTGCTGAGCTCGAGGTGTTCCACTCCCGGCCAATCGCCCCGACCCGGCGGGTTGCCCTTGGGGTTCGCGACCTGCCGGTCGACCCTGCCCCCGGTACCGGAGGTGTGCTGCTGGCCGGCATCGTGGCCCACAACGCCCCCCTCGTCGAGCCCGAATTGCGCGAGGCGTTGGTCGAGGTGATCGAGACCATTGCCGCCGGGCGACAGGTGGTGCAACCAACGGTTCGCCACCGCTTTCAGAGCGACCGGATCGGTCTGACCCGAAGCCCACAGCGTCTCATGGCCATCAACGGTGTGTTCGAGTTCGACTTTGAGGACAGTCAGGCCCGCCCGGTCCAGATCGCCCTGGGTGCCATCTACGCCACCGCCTCGTTGCCGCTGGAGGCCCGGATGGTCATCCTCGACGCCATACGCTCCTCGCTGGCCTGGGGCCAGCCGGTCGACCGTCACTTCATCTCGTGGGTGATGGGGGGTCGCAAGGTTGGTCTGGCCGACATGGGGGCGTGGAATGATCCGGTGGCATGGGCCATGGAGATCCTCGGCATCGGGGGCGATCCGACCGACGGTGCCCCGAAACGCGTTGTTCAACGCCGTTTCCGGACCCTGTTGCGCGAAGCCCACCCCGATCATGGGGGGCAGAGCAACGACGCCGCCGGTCGGATCGCCGAGCTGAGCGAGGCCCGACGCATCCTGTTGACGCCGTGAGTGCCGCTGGTTTGATCCTGTTCCATGGGGCCGGTGGCGACCGTGACCATGCGACCCTGTTGGCCCTCGACGAATCGCTCGACGTGCCGGTGGCCAGGGTGAACTTCCCGTACCGGGACAAAGGGCCCGGGCGTCGTCCCCCAGATCGTATGCCCCGCTTGATCGAGGCCATCGTCGACGCCGGGCGCCACTGGAGCGCCGAGTGGGGTGTTGATCAGAGGGAGCTGGTGTTCGGCGGGCGATCCATGGGTGGTCGAGCCGCCTCGATGGCCATTGCCGAGGGGCTGCAAGCCAAGGGACTACTGTTGCTCAGCTACCCGCTCCACCCCCAAGGCAAGCCGGACAAGCTCCGGATCGATCATTTTGATCAGGTGCGCTGCCCGACGCTGCTGATCCAGGGCACCCGCGACCCCATGGGGCGGCCCGAGGAGATGGCCCGTCATCTTCCCGCCCTCGGTGGCCCGCTCCAGGAATCGTGGATCGACGCCAACCACGACCCCAAAGGCCACGACGAGCACATCGCAACCACCGTCAACGACTGGTTGGCACAGCTCTGAAGCCGTCGGGATCCGGATCTGGGTCGTCGTTGGGGCCTGGGCGGCCGTTGAGGCCCGCATGGCGACCAGAGTGTGGGTCGGCGTCGTGGCCAGCGCCGTCACCAGAGTTCGCGCTGCCACCCGAATCGGGGTCAGGGTCGTCGGGATTGAAGGTTTCGAGGTCCTTCGACGCCGTCTCCGGGAACCAGATGATGATCATGATCGCCGCCAGCACCGGGGCGAAGACCAAGACCCCGATGGCATCGCCCAGGTTGTCCCAGCGCCGCGAGAGATAGCCGACGAGCACCAGGCCCGCTGCGCTGCCAGCCACCGCCACCCCGTCGATCAGCCCCCCGACCTTGGCCCTGGCCCTGGTTGGGAACAGCTCGATCTGGTAGCCGCGCAGGGCCGGCAGGGCGGCGCCGGAGAGTACGACGCCACCGGAGGCCACCAGCCACAGAGCGGAACCGGTCAGTTGATAGGAGACGGCGCCCATCAAGGCACCCCCGGCCAGGCCGATGGCCCCGATCCAACGTCGACCGACCCGATCGGCGGCGATACCGGCGATGACGATGGCGGTTGCCGCCGGGGCCGAGATCACCAACTGAAACAGGCTGATCGTGGCGGCGGAGTAGCCGAGATCGTCACGTAGGTACTCGTTGCGGAGCTGGGAACTCGGCGACAGGAAGAGGGCAGCGGCGAAGGCAGCGGCGCCGATCAAGGTGAACCGCCGCCAGTTGATCACCGCTGGGGGTTGCTTGGTGGCGGCAACGGTGAAACGCCTGGTCTCGGGCAGGTGGCGAGCGACCCACCAGATGAGGGGGAGGAACAACACCGGCCCGAGGTGGACCAGGCGCCAACCACCGGCGAATACATCGGCCAGGGGTAGGACCCACACCACCATGCCCGCCCCGAGGGCGGCGCTGATGGTGATGAGGCTGATGGTGAAGGCCCGGGCCGACGACGGGACCTCCTCGGTAGCGGCCAGCACGAGCAACGTGATGAGGGCGGTGGTGAGACCCCGGGCCACGGTTTGGGCCGAACCCAGGGCCACCATGTTGGGGGAGAGGGCCCCGGCCATGGTGAACAGGATGGCGGCGGTGGTGAAACCCAACAGCAGCGGTCGGCGACCGATCCGGTCGGCCTGGCGCAGGAAGACCAACGACACCAGAACCCCAATTCGAACCGCGGCCAGGGTATTGGCCTGGGCCGAGTCGCTGGAGCCGAAGTCGCGGGCGGCAAAGGTGATGGTCTGACCGATGACCACCCCGAGATAGCCGGTCATGACGCTGATGAGGCAGATGGCCGACACCATGAGCGAGGTCTGGCGGGGCACGACCTCACGGGGCCACCACCAACGTGATCGCGGCGCCCGGTCGGTCGAACGCAACCCCCGACGCATGAGGGGCAGGATCAGCGGCCACCACACGGAGATGGCCAGGGTGAAATCGATCCGCTCCTCAACTTCGAACCTTTCGGCGTCCGCCTGCCCGTTGGACGGGAGGGGTTTGACGGTGAGGGAACGTTGGTAGTGGTGGAACGGGCCCTCCACCGCCTGCCAGCGGTCATCGCCGATGGACTCCTCAGCCACGAGATCACGGCGCGGCTCTCGCAGGGTTTGCAGTTCGGCCGGGTTGAGGTGGTGTGTGGTTGAGAGGACCGACATCAGTCGTCGGGGTCTGCTGCCGCCGCTGAGGTGCCGCCCTGCTGCTCAAGACGGGCCGTTGCCCGCCGGTTGGCCACGACCAGGGCGACGGCCACCAGCAACAGGGGAAAGCCAACCAGGGCAATCTCGTCCCACCCACCTTGGTGAGCCAACAAAGAGGGGTGTGCCGCTAACGGCGGCCGCGGGAGCATGTCAACCAGGCTAGGTTCACTCCTGGGTGGCGACTCGCGCCGTTGTGGCAAGTTTCCAGTACCGGGTAGGCGATCGCCCCCGTCGCCAGCCCATTCGCCGCTTCGGCACCCGATACTCCAGGGCGGTCTCGCTCCAATCTGGCGTGTGCCCCGCCGAGCCGGACACATCCCTGGGATCAGGCTCAGCCCTTCATGCCGTCACGGATTTCGGTCAGCAGGTCGATCTCGCTGGGGCCGGACTCTTCCTCGTGGGCCTTCATGGCCCGGCTGTACGCCTTGACCAGGAAGAAGATCACGAACCCGATGATCATGAAGGCGATCACCTCGTTGATGAACGCGCCGTAGCGGATCGCTGCTTCCTGCATGACGACGGTGCCGTCGTCGAGGGTTACCTCTTCACTGCCACCGAGTCCGATCTGCAACTGGCTGAAGTCGGGCTGGCTGAAGATCCGGGCCACGACGGGCATGATCATGTCGTCGACCATCGACTGCACAACCGGCACGAAGGCCAGGGCCATGATGAGTCCAACGGCAGCTTCGAAGATGTTGCCCTTGTTGATGAATTCCTTGAATTCCTTGAGCACGTAGCGCTCCCTTTGTGTTCGACCGTGAAGGTCCTGGTTCCCGCCCCGCCGAGACGATTGTCCTAGGATGTGGGCCGGAACCGGACCTCGGGCAGTAGAGCTGTTCAGACGTGCGGTGCGGCCACGGTAGAGTGGCACCGGTGCTGGACGATGACACGACATGTTCCCGCCATGGCGACCGGGCTGCTGCTGTCTCGTGTCAACGCTGTGAGCGGCCGATCTGTTCGCTGTGCATGAGCCAGGCTTCGGTTGGTTTCCACTGCCCCGAGTGCGTCAAGGCCGGTTCGCAGCAGGTCATTCGGGCCCGCGACCTCAACAGCAATTCCCGTCCACCGGTTACGACGGCCCTCATCGCCTTGAACATCGTCGCCTTCTTCTTCCAGGGCATGATCGTTGGGGATCCGCCAGAGACTCTGCAACGACTCGGCCGGTTGTGGGGTCCGGCGTTTGCCGACGGTGAGTGGTGGCGGATCGTCACCTCGGGCTTCCTCCACGGGGGGCTGCTGCACATTGGGTTCAACATGTACGCCCTGTGGATCTTTGGGCCACTCCTGGAACGAGGCCTCGGTTCGGTGCGCTTCGCTCTTGCCTACACCGCCGGGCTGCTTGGTGGCGGGGCGGCCGTGGTCCTGTTCGACTTCGGCCAGCCAACCCTCGGTGCTTCCGGCGCGGTGCTTGGCCTGGCCGGGGCGTTGGCCGCGGTGTTGTGGTCGAAGGGGGTACCCATCACCCAGACGTCGCTGGGGGGTGTTCTCGTCATGAACCTGGCCCTGCCCCTGCTGGTCCCCCTGATCTCGTTCTGGGGCCACTTCGGGGGTATCGTCGCCGGTTTCGCCGCTGGCTGGCTGCTGTCATGGCTGCCCGATCGCTACGGACAACCGGCCAACGTGGCCATTGGGGCCACCGCCGCGCTGTGCGCCGGGTTGTTTGCCCTCGCCGTGGTCGGTGCCTCGGTCGGCGGCATTTGACCCGTTGCCGCACGAACTGCGGCGGAGCTACCCCTACTGCGATTCCAGCCGTTGGCGGAGGCGTCGTAGGTTGCGGCGCCAGATGGCGGCCAGTAGGGGGTGGGCCACCACGGCGCCGATGCGGCCGCCGAACCACCAGGGAAACGACAGGGTCTCGTCCCACCGGAACTCGGTTCGGTCGGCGTCGACGGGATGCAGGATGAAGGCTCCGACGCCGGTGACCAGACCGATGTGGCGAACGCCGATACGTTCGCCCTCAACCCACTCGGTGACCTCCATCACATCGGTGGTCCGTAACGGACCGACCTTGGTGTCGCATTCGAATCGGGTACCGATGCCGGCGTGGTCGTCGGTGAGGAAGCGAATGGTCTCGGCATCGGCCATCCACTCGACGTGCGAGTCCAGCCTGCGGATATCGTCCCAAACGACCGCTATTGGTCGTTCGATCACGGTGGAGACGACGACGTTGCCCATCGATCCAGTGTAGTCACCGCCACGGCGGGCGACGGTGACCGACGATTCAGGGCTGCACCAGAACGAGGGAGTATCGATGAGACCGATCCAGGCCGTGAGCGCCGAGGGTGAGCGGGCGGTGGCCAAGGCGGCCGAGTTGGCCGCCGGGTACCGTCTCGGTGCCTCTGACCGGGACCGCGCCGGCTACTTCGACCCCCAGCCGATCCAAGCCGCCATCGACTGCGGCCTGGGAGCGGCGACCATCGCCGTTGCCCGGGGCGGGGGTGGAGTGCGGCATCCATCGGACCTGATGGCCGTGGCCGCCACCCTGGCCCGGGGCGACGGTTCGGCCGCCCTGGCCATCAACATGCACCTCGGATCGGTGCGGGGCCTTGGCGCAGTGGAAGGCTCACCGCTCGTCTCGGACTTCTTGGACGGGGTGACGGCGGGGCGCACCTGGTTGAGCGCCGCGGTCTCCGAGGTTGGCACCAACTTCTTCAACCCCCGTTCCACGCTGCGTCGCCGCCCCGGAGGGTGGACGTTGAACGGTGACAAGATCTTCGCCACCGGATCACCGATGGCCACCCATCTCATCACCAACGTGGCCGTGATCGGCGGCGAACACGACGGCCATCTGGCCACTGCCCTGGTCGCCACCGACCAGCCCGGCGTTGAGATCATCGACGACTGGGACGCCATGGGTATGCGGGCTTCGGGCAGCGGACGGGTTCGTTTCGCCGACGTCGACATCGACGCCGGCGACTGTCTCGTGATCCCTGCCGGCCCGGTTGGGGCCTTCTCCGCCGGGGCGTTGGTTGGCCGCTCCATGGGCAACCTGGCCAATCTGGCGGCCATGGTGGGGCTGGCCGAAGAGGCGACCTCGATCGTGGCCCAGCGTCTGGGGTCGGAGTCCCGGGTGGTCGCCAGCCCCCTCGCCAGCCGAGGCACGGTACGCCAGTCGTTCGGCCAGATGCAGGCCGACCTGTATCTGGCCCAGGCCGTGTTGCGTGACCTCGGTCGACGGTGCGACGACGCTTCCAGCCTGGAGCGACCCCTGTCGCTGGTCGAGGCGCATGAGTTGATGGCGGAGTTCCAGGCAGCCAAGGTCGTCACCAACGGGGCCACCATCGATGTGGTCAACCGGGCCATGGAATTGGCTGGCGGGTCGGGCTACCTGGCCGGTCATGCCCTGTCCAGGCTGTACCGCGATGTGCGGGCCGGGCCCTTCATGCAGCCCTTCACCCCCCATGAGTCACTGGGGTACGTCGCCTCCGTCGGGTTGGGCCTCGAACCCGACCCCGAGGCGTGAGCCGCTGGTCGTGACTTCAGCGGCGCCGAATGCCGCTGAAGTCGACCGTCAGCGCGATTCGAGTTCCTCGCTGAAGTTGAGCCACTGCTCCTCGGTCTCGTCCAGCTGACCCTGGGTACCGGAGAGTTCAGCCCCGAGGGCCGTCAACTTCACGTGATCGGTTCCGGCCGCCACCAGCTTCTGATTCAGCTGTTCGACCTGGCGTTGCAGGCGGGTCATGGCCTTCTCCGCCCGACGGAGATCGTGGCGGATGGTACTGACCGAGCGTCCCGAGGTGGCCGGGGTCCGTTGGCGTTTCGACGCGTCTTCGCCCGTACCCGAAGCCGTCGCCGTGGCGGCCTTCGATCCTTGATTGTCGGCCTTGGCCTGCTTGGCCTGCTTGGCCTGCTTGGCCTGGGGTTTGGTCTGGGTGCTGGCCGAGCCGGCGTGTCGTTGGGTGGGTCGCAGCTTGTGCTCGCGTTCCCAGGCGTCGTAGCCGCCGGGGAACCGCGCCGCCTGTCCGTGGCCGTCGAGGATCAACACATCGTCGACGGTTCGCTCCAGGAAGGCCCGGTCGTGGCTGACGACCACCATCGCCCCGGGCCAGTCCTCGACAAAATCCTCCAGCGCTCGAAGGGTGTCAAGATCAAGGTCGTTGGTCGGCTCGTCGAGCAGCAGCACGTTGGGGCGGGCCGCCAGCACCAGAATCAATTGCAGCCGCCGTCGCTCGCCCCCGGATAGCTGGCCGACGGGGGCCCATTGGGCGTCGTCGTCGAACCAGAAGCTTTCGAGTAGGCGCTGGGTCTGCCAGGTGATGTCCCGTTGGCCTCCAGTGATGGCTTCCCGCACCCGCTGGTTGAGATCGAGCTCGGCGCCGATCTGGTCGTGGTAGCCGAGTTGCACCGTTGGGCCCTGATCGACGGTGCCCTCCAGCGGTTTGATCCGGCCCGCGATCACATCGAGCAGGGTCGATTTTCCGGCCCCGTTGAGGCCGACGATGCCGAGCCGCTCCCGCCGCCCGAGGCGGAGTTCGACATCCCGAAACAGCCAACGGTCATCACCGTGACGGTGGCTGACGCCGTCGAGGTCGATCACCTTGTCACCCAGACGGGGCACGTCGACGTGCAGGTCGAGGTCGCCGTCGCGGGCGGCCTTCGGGGCCTCGTAGTCGACAACGGCGCGGGCCCGGGCGATGTGGGCCTTGCTCTTGGAGGTACGGGCCGGTGCGCCGCGACGTAGCCACGCCAGTTCCCGCTTGGCCAGTGAGCGGCGAACCTGGTTGGCCTTGGCCTCATGGGCCTCGCGCATCTCCCGGCCCTCCAGGTAGCCGGCGTAGCCCCCGTCGTGGAGGTAGGCCTGACCCCGATCGAGTTCGATGATCCGGGTAGTCACCCGATCGAGCAGGTGACGGTCATGGGAGACGATCAACAGCCCACCCCGGTGGCCGGCCAGGCGCTCCTCCAACCAGGCAATGGCCCCGATGTCGAGGTGGTTGGTCGGCTCGTCGAGAATGAGCAGATCGGCCTCGGTCACCAGAGCCTTGGCCAGGGCGACCCGTCGGGCCTCGCCCCCCGACAGCGCGCTGGTATCGGATTCGAGCTTGGCGCTCATGCCGAGCCGGTCGAGGATCGAGTCGGCCTCCCAACCGTCGCCCAATACCTGGCGAACCGTCCCCGGGGGAAGGGGAGAATCCTGGGCCAGCACGGCGATCGTGATGCCGTTGCCCTGACGAACGGTGCCCGCCTCGGGCTCGTCGGTCCCGGAAAGTATGCGCAACAGCGTTGATTTGCCAGTGCCGTTGATACCGACAACGCCCACCCGGTCGCCGGTCTGCAACGTCAACGAGACATCGCGCAGCAGGTCTCGTTCGGGACGGGTGACCGTTACCCCTTTGACATCGATCAATATCACCTGGTCGACGCTACTGGCTCCAGAGGCACGCCCACGGGGGAGCGGACTAGCGTTGACCCATGAACCTTCGTGTGGTCGCAACCGGACTCCAGTTTCCCGAGGGCCCCGCCGTGGCCCGCAACGGCGATGTGCTCGTGACCGAGATCGCCGCTCAGCGGATCACCCGGGTGACCGCTGACGGCGAGGTCTCGGTGTTCGCCGACACCGGCGGCGGCCCAAACGGCGCCAACTTCGGGCCCGACGGCTACCTGTACGTTGCCAACAACGGCGGCCGCTGGCCCAACGACATGCCATCCACGGCCGCCTCCGCCAAGGCTCCCGAAGGACAGGGCTCGATCCAACGCATCGCCCCCGACGGCACGGTTGAGACCATGCTGACCGAGATCGACGGCGTGCCCCTCAACTCGCCAAACGATCTGTGCTTCGACGGCCACGATGGCTTCTACTTCACCGACCCCGACTGGTCGGGGATGATGGGGGGCGAGCGTGACGCCGGCCCGGTCTGTTACGTCGACGTGCACGGCAACGCCACCCGGGTGGCGGGCGGGGTCGCGTTCCCCAACGGGCTCGGTGTTCGCCACGACGAACGCACCCTGATCGTGTGTGAGTCATTGACCGGGACGCTGCTCAGCTACCGGATCGAGTCGCCCGGGGTGTTGTCGCCAACGGCCAAGGGCAACGGCATGATCGGCCGCCGCTCGGTGCCCGATGGTTTCTGCTTCGACTCTCGGGGCCATATGATCGTGGCCGGACACGGCACCAACCAACTCTTTGTGCTCGACGGGGCCGACGGGCGCCCGGTTCGCGTCGTCGACCTGCACGACCGCGGCCCAACAAACTGCTGCTTCGGCGGCCCCGACCACCAGACCCTCTTCATCACCTCCAGCGATCAGGGGGAACTGCTGGCCCTCGACTGGGACGTTCCCGGCATGGTGTTGTTCCCCGATCGTGAACCACCGGTCATGGGCCGGTAAACCGAGATGTTCACGTCGCCGTCGCCGTCGCCGTCGCCGTCGCCGTCGCCGTTGTTG
>Ga0316190_10004084_pt1 | contig 10603 bp, 11 predicted proteins | sample Eddworburrow2_MG_FD_204929 | JGI IMG/M metagenome (GOLD analysis project Ga0316190, IMG submission 204929) | Coastal sediment microbial communities from Maine, United States - Eddy worm burrow 2 | ecosystem: Environmental > Aquatic > Marine > Coastal > Sediment | place: USA: Maine | collected... | reverse complement strand
TCTGTGTCGCCTGACACCAGGTCTGTGTCATCTGATGCGAGGCTAAAAATGGTCATGAATCGTCACTCCGAAGGGCATACAGATCACCCATCGGATGAAATGGCCTGTCAACTACTTGGCGCCTAGGGGCCGGGGACTGCTTCCGCGATCAGACGCAACACCCCACTTTAGCAGCACGACCCCCGGCGGCCACGACTCAGAGCCGGTAGGAGACGTACCCACCCCGGCGATGTCCGGCTGGGTACAGGCGATGTCCCGCTGGGTACTATGGGGAGAGCTGTCAGCACCCTGGGGTAGGTTCACGCCCGTGGGTCTCAGCGTCCAGGGTCTTCGGAAGCGGTTCGGTGATGTGGTCGCCCTCGACGGGTGTAATCTCATTGTCGATCGTGGTCAGCTGATCGGCTTCCTCGGCCCCAACGGGGCGGGTAAGACCACGACGATGCGTGCCATTCTCGGCCTGTTGTCGGTCGACTCCGGCACCATCACCTGGGACGGCGAGCCGATGGGCATCGAGCACCGACGCCGAGTCGGGTACCTGCCCCAGGAACGTGGTCTCTATCAGCGCATGACACTGCGCAGCCATGTGACCTACATCGGCCGCCTGGCCGGACTCGACCCCAGCGAGGCCCAGCGCCGCGCCGACCACTGGATCGAACGGGTGGGGCTCACCGAACGCCACAACGATCGGGTCCAGGACCTGTCGGTGGGCAACCAGCAAAGGGTGCAACTGGCGGTGGCGCTGATCCATGAGCCCGAGCTGTTGGTGCTCGACGAGCCCTTCGCCGGCCTCGACCCGGTTGCGGTGGCGAGCCTGTCGGAGATCTTGCTGGCCCAGGTCGCGGCCGGGCGGGCGGTCGTGTTCTCCAGCCATCAGCTCGACCTGGTCCAGGACTTCTGCCGTCAGGTCACCATCCTCGTCCACGGTCGCACCGTGGCTTCGGGCCAAGTCGACGACCTGCGCGACGCCTCACCCCGGCGCCGCGTGAGGATTCGTTGGGCCGGCGAAGCCCCCGACTGGGTCCCGAGCGAGGCGCTCCAAGGCGTGAACCATGACCGCAATATCTCCCGCTTCGAGGTGGCGGCCGGTACCGACCCCACCGTGACGATCGCCGAAGCCGCCACGCAGGCGAGGATCGTGGCAGTGACCTTCGAGCCCCCACCGCTGGACTCGGTCTTCCTCGATCTGGTCAGCGCATGATCGCCACCATCGCCCGCCGGGAGATCGTGGCGCGGGGACGTACCCGGGCCTACATCCTCACCACCGTTCTGGTCATGGTCCTCGCGGTCGGCGCCGTCTTCCTCGCCGTGCTGTTCGGCGACGACGGGCCCCGGGAGGTCACGGTCGGCGTCGTCGGGGAGCTCGCCCCGGACGTCCGAGCCGCGGTCGACGCCGGTTCGGACGCGGACCTGGTCATCGGGGTGCGGTCCGGGCTGAGCCCCGGGGAGGTGGAGACCCTGCTCGACGAACAGAAGCTCGACGTGGTCGTGTTGGATGACCGGGCCCTGTTGTGGTCGAGCAATGTCGATTTCCAGCTGGCCTCCGTGCTCGGCGGAGCGCTCCGCACCGAAGCGCTGCTCGGCGGTCTCGAAGATGCCGGTCTGAACCGCGACGGAGCCCGCCAGGCGTTGGCCGCCAGCACCGTGACCGACGAGCTGCACGATCCACCCAGCGACGAGGATGGCGTGCGCGCCGCAGTAGGCGCCATCACGGCCATCGCCAGCTTCATCATCCTGCAGACCTACGGCTCGCTCGTCGCAATGGGGGTAATCGAGGAGAAATCCTCCCGCGTGGTCGAGGTGCTCTTGTCACATGTGCGGCCGCGCCAGCTCCTGGCCGGAAAGGTCCTCGGGCTCGGCGTGCTCGCGCTCGTCCAGGCGACCGTGCTCATCGCCGGGCTGACCGCGGCGCTGAGCGTCACCGACACCATCGACATCCCCGCATCGGTATGGCAGGCCATACCGGTGGCGGTGGTGTGGCTCATACTCGGTTTCGCCTTCTATGCGGTGATGCTCGGCGCCGCCGGATCGTTGGTCAGCCGCACCGAAGACGCCCAACAGGTCATCCTGCCGGTCTCGCTCCCGTTGCTCCTCGCCTATGTGTTCTCGGTCTCGACCGTGACCTCCCCCGACACCATCGTGCATCGCCTGCTCTCCTACCTGCCGCTCACCAGCCCGACGGTGATGCCGTTGAGGGTCGCCGCCGGCGACGTCGAGGCGTGGGAGATAGGCCTGTCGGTGCTGCTGTTGGTCGTGGGGATCGTGGTGATGACCCGGTTCGCCGCCCGCCTCTATGAGTTCACCCTGCTCGCCACCGGCTCCCGGATCACCTGGCGCCAAGCCCTCACCCTGCGCTTCGACCAGGTCGAACCCGAAGCGGTCAACTGACCTGGTGCAGGCCGGAGCTGGTGGCGAGATGGGTCATGGGCTGGTCGTGGTCCTCGGCCACCAGCATGTCGACGACCAGCTCGTCGAGGGTGACCCCGATCAGGGTTGCGTCCGGGCGCAGGCGGCCCAACAGCTCGTCGTAGTAGCCCGCCCCGCGTCCAATCCGATTGCCGGACCGGTCAAAGACCAGTCCGGGAACCAGCGCCACATCGATCGCGACCGGATCCAGCGGCCGGGCGATGGCGGTGGGCTGGAAAAACCCGAAGCGATGACGCTCGCCCGGCTCGTCGGCCCGGTGCACGGACAGCGGGCCGGTGTCCGGGGTGCGGGTCACCGCGAAGTCGACGTCCAGGCCGGGTAAGGCTTCGAGCGCGGCGAGATCGATCTCGGTGGCCATCGCCCGGTAGGTCAGCACCATCGTCCGGGCGCCGGCCCCGAGGCCCGGCCCGCCCGCCGCGATCAGATGATCCCCGATCACCGCCACGATCGTCGGGCTGGCCGCTGGCCCGTGAGCCGCCAGGATCGGGCGCGCCCAGTGGCGTAGAGCGAGCTTGTCGCGGCCGGCCGGCTGGGGGGTACTTGGAGTCATAGGATGGCTACCACTATGCTCTCTGGTGTGAAGCTCATCTCGTTGTCCACGAACCTGCTTCTGCTCGTGTAGGCGACCGCCAACCATATCGGCGGCTCGCCTCAACCTCCTGTGCCTTCGGGCTGGGAGGTTTCTTTGCTTTTCGGACCCGACCTGGAGACAGGACCCCCTCATGCCCCGCGCCCCCATCACGCCCCCCAAGATGGCCCACGACAAATACCAGGCCTACTTCCAGCCGCTCAGCGGCCGGACTAGGCGATGGCCCGACACCATTCTCAAAGCCGCACCGATCTGGTGCAGCGTCGATCTGCGCGACGGGAACCAGGCCCTCGTCAACCCGATGAACCACGACCGCAAGAAACGGATGTTCGAGCTGTTGGTCCAGGCCGGGTTCAAGGAGATCGAGGTCGGTTTCCCCGCGGCCAGCCAAACCGATTTTGACTTTGTGCGATGGCTCATCGACGAGGACAAGATCCCAACCGATGTGACCATCCAGGTACTGACCCAAGCCCGCCCCGAGCTCATCGAACGCAGCTATGAGTCCATCGACGGGGCCCAGCAGGCCATCATGCACCTGTACAACTCCACATCGACCCTCCAGCGGCGGGTGGTGTTCGGGTTGGACAAGGCCGGCATCACCAAGATCGCCACCGATGGCGCCGAACACTGCAAACGTTTCGAATCCCAGCTCTCGTCGGGCACCAAGGTGCGCTACGAGTACTCCCCGGAGAGCTTCACGGGCACCGAAATCGACTATGCCATCGAGGTGTGCGAGGCGGTTATGGACGTCTTTGCGCCCACGGCAGACGATCCCGTGATCCTGAACCTGCCGGCCACCGTCGAGATGTCGACCGCCAACGTCTACGCCGACCTGATCGAGTACTTCCTCGGCACGATCCGGGACCGTGACAAGATCCTGCTCAGCCTCCACCCCCACAATGACCGGGGCACCGGTGTGGCCGCGGCGGAGCTCGGGGTAATGGCCGGCGCCGACCGGGTCGAGGGAACGCTGTTCGGGAACGGGGAGCGCACGGGCAACGTCGATATCGTCACGTTGGCCCTCAACCTGTTCAGCACCGGGGTCGACCCCCTTCTCGATTTCTCCGACATCGAGGGGATGCGCCGGGCGGTCGAATACTGCAACGAGTTGCCGGTCCACCCCCGTCACCCCTACGGAGGCGACCTGGTGTTCACCGCGTTCTCCGGGTCGCACCAGGACGCGATCAAAAAGGGTATGGCGGCGCTGCCCGAGGACTATGAAACCTGGGAGGTCCCCTACTTGCCGGTGGACCCCCACCATCTCGGCCGCAGCTACGAAGCGGTCGTTCGGGTCAATAGTCAGTCCGGCAAAGGAGGGATCAGCTATATCCTCCTGCATGAATACAACCTCGACCTGCCGCGCGCCCTTCAGGTGGAATTCACCAACGTCATTCAGGGTATTACTGACGAAACCTCCGAAGAGATCACGTCCTACGAGATCTGGCGGGAGTTCGAACGGCGCTATCTCACCACCACGGTGCCGTTGGAGCTGATCGGCCATCGGTCGACAACCGACACCATCTCGGGCAAAGAAACCGTGCTCGTAGCCTCGATCCGGGTCGACGGGGTCGAAAAGGAGATCGAGGGCGTGGGAAATGGGCCCATCGACGCCTTCGTCAACGCCATCAATGCCGAGCTCGGCCTCGATATTGGGGTCGCGGACTATGCCGAACACGCGGTCGAATCCGGTTCGGACGCCAGCGCGGTGTCCTATGTCCAGCTCGACGACTCCAAGGGCCATCTGAGCTGGGGGGTCGGCATGCACCCCAGCATCGTCTCAGCCTCGTTGCGAGCCGTGGTGAGCGCGGTGAACGTTGCGGCCAGCGACCGATGACCTCAACCGACCGGTGGCCCCGCAACCGGTCCCACCAAACCGCGTCATGAAAAACGGCAGCCCTGTTTATTGGGCGGTTGTCGGTCTCTGAATTGGTTCATATAGTGGGAGATGTCGCAGGGCAATAGGAACCGCCACTCCACCCTGATGACATCCCAACACCCGCAATGGAGCCCGTCGATATCGCCTTCGACGGGCTCCAACGCGTACGGCCAATGCTCGCCCGGTCGGTGCCCGCCGTATCAGGGCTTGCCGGTGAGTAGCTTCACTCCGTCGGAGACCGCTATGCGGGCCCAGGCCTGGAACTGTTCTTCGGTGGCGTTCGCGATCGGATGGCCGATAGTGGCGAACTCATAGTCCGGCACTCCAAGCACTCCGGCCATGAGCTGAGCGGCATCGACAAAGGGCTCGGTTATGATCCCCACCGCGGGGGTTCCGGCCAAGTCGGCGGTTACGGCATCGTGCAAACTGCACGAGGAGCAGCTACCTCAATCACCGGTAGCGGAGAAGATGGCGTCATAGGCCAACAGCTCCTCCATGATGTCGGGCTCACAGGGAGCCGAGAGATTGCCCTTGGCCCGGCGCGCTACTTCGGCCACGCCGTGCTCGTTGATCAGGATCTTCTCGATCTGATCGAACAGGGGTACCGTGCCGATCTTGGTGTTGCTCAACAGCGCGATCCGGGCACCCTCGAGACTGGCCAGCCGGGGCGCGACCACCGCGTCCAGACCGGTGAGCTCGGGTGTCGGGTCGAGGACCTCGAACATCGTCATGCGCGCCACGCTACTGGGTCGGCCCCCTCAGAACCATCGGGTTGGCCCCACCTCTGGGGTCAGGCGGGCCTCAGTACCCGGGTCACCGCCCGGGAGCGGTAGCCCAACCAGGGTGCGATGACCGCACCGAACCCGCCGGCGGGCGCCCCGGCACCAATGACCAGAAGATCCTCGACCCGGCGCAACGCTCGATATTCGGTGTCCTCGTTCCGTTCGGACACAACGGCCGATTTGCCGACATCGCGCCATTGACGCCGATGGACCCGCGCCCGTTCGAACATGGCCTCGGCGATCTCGGCCTTGCCCCATCCCCCGTCGAGGAAAACACCCCTTAGCTGACGGGGTACCACCACCACATAGTTGCCACCCCAGATCGAGTAGTTCAACATGTTCGCCCGTATCTCCGCCGCAAAGGTCGCCGCGAGGTCAGACGGATCCCGGGTCCACTCGTTCATGAGCTGACGGGGTGACATGGCAGAAAAAACCGTGACGGCGGACTCACCCTCGGCAACCCCACGCTGGCGGGCCAACGGGAGCCATCGCGGGTCGTCGGTCACCTCGTCCTCGGCCATGGCGAAGCTGAACTTCCCGGGATGGCCCAACGTTGAACGGTCGATCCGACCCGGTCGGACATCGAGCAGGTTCATGAGCACGAGCCGAACCGACCGGCCGATGACCGCCGCCGAACGATCTCCGTTCCCCAACACGTTGAAGGTGGGGTCCATCGCCAGCTCGGCGACGATGGGACCGTTCAAGATGACCAGCACTGCTGATCCGCCGGTCGATGCCGTCGTGCCGTGCAAGAGGAACTCCTCTTCCAGCATGGCCTCCACGGCGGTCATCACCACCGGCACATGAGCGGCCAGACAACCCGCCATCACCGCGTTGACCGCCACCTTCTCCGCGGTGATAACCCGGTTCCGGACCGGTTCGGTGCCAAGCACATGGCCGGGCTCCATCCCAGAAGCGTCGAGGCCCGCCCTCACCGCGTCGGCGGTGGGAGGGACCACGGGGAGACCGTCGGTCCAGCCCTTGTCAAAATAGAGCTCGATCGCTTCCGCGATGTTCGCCACCTCGTAGGTGGCCGATGTCAGCGCCTGGCTCATGACGGTGCGTGCTCCTCATGGTCAGAAGCCGGCCCCAGCACCTCGGTATCCGGGTCCGGCTCCTCAATGTTCTGGCCATCGTTGCCGATCGGCTCGTCGGCGTCACGTCGTTGGATGGTGACGATGAGCACGCCGACGGCGGTGAGCACGACGCCCATCCCCACCGCCTGGAACGCGTTGACCGGTTCGTCGAGCAGGAAGATGGCCCAGGTCGTAGCAAGGGCCGGGACCGCCAGGAACAGCAACGACACCACGAGCAGGGAGGTGTGGGCGTGGGACCAGTTGATAATCGTGTGCCCCAGACCGGGCACCACGACGAGCAGCGCCAGCCAGGGCAGGTCCTCGGTGGGGACCGCGTAGCTCTGCTGGGCCACGAGGCCAAGCGGCAACACGAGCAGCCCGGCCACGATGGTCAAAGAGAGCTGGAGCTCGATGGTGGACAGATGAACCCGAGCCCGCTTCGTCACCACGAGATACCCGGTCCAACACAGGATGGCCAACAGTGACAACAGGTCGCCGAGCGGGCTCCAGATCGGGGTTATCGACGAGCCGTAGACCACGATGACCACCCCGGCGATGGCCACCGCGGTCAACATGACATCCGAGCGGCGGACCTTTTCACCGAACAACGGCCCGACCACCAGCAACGACAGAGCCGGTTGGATGGCCCCAATCACCGTGGCATTGGCCACGCTCGTCAGCTTGACCGCCGTGTAGAACAGCGCGATGTTCGCGCCGAAGAGCACACCGGCCGGCCAAGCCAGCGCAAAACTGCGGCGGCTCAGTCGATGGCCGCGGACATAGAAGATGATCGAGAGCCCCAGCGCCAGCCAGAAAAAGCGGTGGAACGCCAACGCCAACCCGTCGACGGATATCTTCTTGGCCAACGGTGGCGTCGTGCTCATGATCAGCATCGCGCCGATCGCCGCCATCAACCCGAGATGGCCGGTGACGGCCACCGATCTCCGCGGTGCTTGACGACTTGGTGCTTTCCCGGCCATCCGCGAGACGCTACCCATGGCCTCGCCTCGCTCCCCTATCCTGTCGAGCCGCCCCGTCGCCCCGCTCGCCACCGCTTCAACCGGTTGACCGCCTCGGTGACATCTTCGGTCGACTCCGAAAAGCTGAACCGCACGTACCGGTGGCCACGGTGGGGGTCAAAGTCCACCCCCGGGGTGGCGGCCACCCCCAGTTCATCCAGCCATTGAGCACACAAGACCGTACTGTCGTCGGTCAACTCCGATACGTCCGCCCAGACATAGAACGCCCCGTCGGCGGGCGCGAGCTCGGTCAGCCCGATCTCGGGCAGGCCATCGAGCAGCACTTCGCGGTTGGCCGCATACCGGACCAGGTTGGCGTCGAGCTCCTGGCGGCAGTCGAACGCCGCGACCGCCGCGAGCTGAGCCAGCGTGGGCGCCGAGATATAGAGGTTTTGAGCCAGGCGGACCACCGTGTCGCTCAGCGATTCGGGCACCACCATCCAGCCCAGCCGCCAACCGGTCATCGAGAAGTACTTGCTGAAACTGTTGACGACGAGGACATTGTCGCTCGAGGCCAGCGCGGTCGGGGTCGGGTGCCCGTAGCTGATCCCGTGATAGATCTCGTCGGCGACGAAACGGACGTTGTGCTGCTCGCACCACCCGACCAGCGCGCCCAGCTCGGCGGCGCCGATCATCGTGCCGGTCGGATTCGAGGGGCTGGCCACCACGATGCCGTCGAGGGGTCCGGCCGCAGCCAACAACTCGGGGGTCGGCTGATATCTGGTCTCGGGCCCGACCGCGATACCGACGACGTCGACCCCGAAGGCCTGAAGCATGTTCCGGTAGCAGGGGTATCCCGGCTCGGTCACCGCCACCCGGGCCCCTACATCGAACGCCGCCAGGAAGCTCAGCACACACGCGCCCGAGGCCCCCTGGGTCACAAAGATGCGGTCCGGATCAACGGTCACGCCGTACCGGGCTTGGTAGTGCTCGGCCAGCCGGTCGCGCAGGGCGGGAATGCCAGACGCTGCGGTGTAGCCGAGGCGATCGGTGTCGAGGGCGTCGTGAGCCGCGGCGATCACCCCGGCCGGGGCGCCGGTGCTCGGCTGACCGACCTCCAGATGCAGGACGTCTCCGCCGGCCTTCTCGCGTTCTGCAGCGGCGGCCATGACCTCCATCACATAGAAGGGCGCGATCTGCCCTCTCCCCGGATTCGTCATGAACTGTTCTCCCTACAGGTATCGGAAAGGTTCCCTTTCCGTCGTCGCCGTCTCAGCCCAGCTGATCGGCGAGGAACGCGACGGTACGATCCCACGCCAGCTCCGCCGCGGTCGCGTCGTAGCTCAGGGCTCGGTCCTCTTCGAAGAACCAATGTGAGGTGCCGGGGTACCGATGAAACACCACCTCGCGGTGCACCAGGTGCAGATGGGCCTCCATCTCGACGATCTCATCATCGGACACCAGGGAGTCGAACTCGGCGAAATGGCCGAGATACGCCGAGCGGGACTCGATGAAGTCGATGTTCTGGGACCCGTAGAAGGCGACGGCCGCCGCCACCTCGGATGGTGAACGGGCCGATAGCCACAAAGCCCAGGACGCACCGGAAGAGAAGCCGATCACCGCGATCGCCTGGCGCGGATCGGAGGTTCTGGCTCTCAGCGCCTGTGCGCTCGACAGGACCAGCGCCGCGCCCTCGTTCGGATCGGCCGCGGCCAGGGTCGCCTCGGCATCGTCGGGCGTCGCGGGTTGACGCCCTGCGAACATGTCGGGCGCCAGCGCGCTGTAGCCGAGCTCGGCCAGCCGGTCGGCCAACTGGCGAAAGAACGGGGTCAGGCCCCACCAGGAGTGAAGGATGAGCACTCCCCGGCCTGGACCCGACGGTGGTTCCGCGTAGTAGCCGCTACCGGCCAGATCAACCATGCGCTAGTTCAGCGATTCGTCCACTCGGGGGATTCATGATGGAGAAAGCCGGCCATCGCCGCTTTGGAATCCTCGGTGAGGCTGGCGAGGATCTGGGTGCGGTTCTCGAGATCGATGCCGGCCTGCAGACTGCCGGTCTCGAGGTTGGACCACATCACCTCCTTGGTCATCCAAACCCCGAAGGGGCTGTTGGCGGCAATCAGTCCCGCTGTCTCCAGCGCGGTGTCCATCAGCTCGTCGGGCTCGACCAGCCGGCTGAGCAACCCGAGCTGGTCGGCTTCCGCCGAGTCGAACACCCGACCGGTCAACATCAGCTCCCACGAACGGGACGCGCCGATGAGCCGGGGCAGCAACCAGCTCACCCCGATGTCACAGCCCGAGATGCCGAGGCGCACGAAGGCCGTGCCGAACTTGGCGGAGGTGGCCGCCACTCTGACGTCGGAGGCGAGGGCCATGGCCAGTCCGCCCCCGGCGCAGGCGCCGTTCACCGCCGCGATGATGGGCTGGCGAGTGGCTCGGAAATGCGGGACCAGGTCGGCGATGAGTTGTTGGACGGCCAACCCTTGCTGGGCCCGCCCCTGGTTCTCGGTACCGGGCACCACCCCGAAGCCGGTGAGGTCGAGCCCGGCGCAGAACCCGCGGCCGGCGCCCGTGAGGATCACCGCTCGGCAATCGTGGTCCGCATCGATCTCATCGAGGGCGCGATGCAGGTCGGTCACCAGCTCTTGGGTGATGGCGTTGAGCCGCTCCGGGCGGTTGAGCGTGATCCGTGTCACCGCAGCGGCCGGACGGTCGATCTCGATGGTGTCGCCCATGGGTGCGACTGTAATCCCTGGGGACGGGATCGAATCGCCGAGGAGTGGGTCGATCGCTGAGATCGGGGGTGGGCTCCGCTCACGGAGGGGCGGGCAGCTCCCAACCGACCCACCCATTTCATGAGTTTTGATGTTGTTTCGATATACGTTAGATTCTCCTGA
>Ga0316190_10004083_pt1 | contig 10604 bp, 7 predicted proteins | sample Eddworburrow2_MG_FD_204929 | JGI IMG/M metagenome (GOLD analysis project Ga0316190, IMG submission 204929) | Coastal sediment microbial communities from Maine, United States - Eddy worm burrow 2 | ecosystem: Environmental > Aquatic > Marine > Coastal > Sediment | place: USA: Maine | collected... | reverse complement strand
AAACAGAGATTCATATTCGGACTAAAGTTACAACCTTAGCAAATAGGAGACAACCTGCTTTCACCCTACAAGGTAAGCTTACCCATAACAAATAAACCACAGCATTCCCCGGGAGGAGCTGTGGTTTATAAGAATCATTGGCTTAGGAAATGCGGAGATTATCGCATAAATCTCTGGATCGCTTCGTGGGCATTGTCCTGGATAGCAGTGCTGTTCAGATCTTCAAAGAGGGCACCCTGATCAACGACTGGTCCCACCAGCTTGTTTTCCTTACTGGCGTAGAAAACACCACTTGTAAATGACTCATTGGTGATACCATCCACAAATCTTTTGGCCCCCTTATCCAGTTTATGGACCAAGCCCTTTAGTGGTGCCACAATGGGAATCATGATGTACTTGAACATAATTCGTTTCCCACGGGGCAGATCATTCATTACGGCGGTTCCGCTGGTAAAACCTGGACTCATGGTAATGAATCTCAGGTCAGGATTCTTCCGGGCTTCGGACGACATCCACAGGGCAGCTGTATATTTTACATAGCCATAGGCTTGCATGGGATCCGTATCTTGACCGAAGAAGGATCCGTCTATGATGGCCGCAAATTCATCTGCCGAAGAAGTTTTCAGTTCGGGCCTTTTCATTCCCATATCTTCAACTCCTCTTGCCCCTTCTGAACCTGCATACAATGCCACTTTGTTGAGTTTTTTGGTTTTGATGAGCTCATTCAGTAAGACTGCATGTCCCAGTACGTTGTTTGCGAACAAAGAAGTGGTACCGTTCGAAGTCAATTCCATAGGACTCTTGCCCCCCATTCCACCCGCATTCATAATCAGGGCATCCACAGGTTCGTTCAATTCACTCACAGCTTTCCGCACCGAGTCGGGATCAGAAACATCCATGATGACAATTTCAAACACAGATTTTCCGGTCGAGCTTTCAAGAGAGAGCTTTGCCTCCTGGGCTTTGGTAAGATTCCTGCATGCCAGATAGATTTTTTCGGTTCCATCCATCATGGCTAATTGACGGGCCGACTCTTTCCCTAGTCCCGAATTAGCCCCCGTAATTAAAATACTTTTATTCATCTTATGTGTCTTTTGGTTTATACCTACAAAAGTCATAAGAAGATGGCAGGTTATTTTATCGTTCTAGCCCAAAGACTTCTCATTTTAGCTCAAACGATATTCTGAAGGGGATTTCCCGTAGACGGCAGTGAAATTTCGGTGAAATGTAGCCAGGGATTCAAATCCAACATCGTAAGCAATATCGGAAATCCTTGAACCCTCTTTTTTCAGTAATGCAGCTGCTTTCTCAACTTTCTTCTGAGAAATGTATTTCGCAGGACTTGTATGATATACTTCCCTGAATCTCCGCTTGAAGGAGGAGGTACTCAGGTGACAGAGTGCAGCCAGTTCATCCAAGGAAAGACTGCTGTAAATATTGTGCTGGATAGTTGACTTAAATTCAATATTCAGGGGTTTGAAAAGTGCAGCCAGGAAGTCCAGTTGAGAAGGTGCATCCTGTGATTTAGACACTAATAGTATAAACTCTTTCAGCTTGGTCCGGATGATACCTTCGTCTGCCAGTTCAGGATTATCAAGCAGTATGTTGATGCTCTCCTTGAAATTTGCCAATAAACGATCTACCTCTATTTGTTTGATATTATAGTCAAGGTTGTAGGCAGATTGAGAGAGCTCAAATTCAAATATTTCCTCCACCAGCGATGGATAGAGTATCACTGCTATTACCTCTACCCCATCACCGCTGCCTCTTTTCCTTTTATCAGTTTCAAAAAAGTAATTCAAACACTTGGCCAGGATCGCCTGCTTTCTGTTTAAATTCATGTAATCATTCTGTGAGCGCACTGAAACCTCTCCTTCATTAACGAACACAAAACAGGCTTCATCTTCAAAGTATGTTTTAGGCATCCTGTCGAAATAGGGCATGGATTGCTTTCCAAAAACGATGCGCCCTTTATACTTCAAATATTTTTCCTCGTAATTCATATGTCCTGATACATCATCATCATGGTACTATACACCCAGTTCGGGCTAATGTTCATATGTTAATGTTTGAGTTAAAGAGTGATAAATGCTGGACTTCCCTTCTCGAATGACCTAACTTATTAAAAATAAAAAGATTATGAAAGACTATAAAACATTCGCCTCTTTCTCTATCGATGATATAGAGGTGGCCAAAAAATTCTACTCAGAGAAGTTAGGTCTGGGTGCTGATGTCCATGAACACCACGATGCTCTTATGGTAAATACAGCCGGCAATACCCGGTTTCTTGCCTATGTGAAAGAGGATCATAAGCCGGCCGAACACACGGTTCTGGTTTTTAGCGTGAACCGGATCGAGGATGTAGTGACAGGTCTAAGCCGGAAAGGTGTGGTTTTTCATCAGGTTGAAGGCGCCAATGAAATGGGGATTGCCGAACGGGGGCCCACCAAATCGGCCTGGTTCAAAGATCCTGCCGGAAACTGGATGGCCATACACGAGGGCAGTTAGCAGATATTTCAGTGATGGTCAGTATTTGTCCGGAATATGAAATTTCGGCATTTATGGCTTTTGTTTCAATATCCATTCCTTGTAATAAGAATAGAAGAGGAGCAAACAGCCTGAAATCAATATGGGTAGATGAAGAAGGATGAAATTCATGTCTTTCCAGTCCCAAAGGAAAATGATCAGGATCGTAAAAGGCAGTACAAGAATGGGCCCCAATCTTTTCCTGTTCCACGATATGACAAAGGAAACAATCACCAAAATTTCGCAGAGCAGAATAATAAACAAAACGGGTTCCTCTTTGATCGTAATCAAACCTTCAAGCAGTTCACTAATCAGGTTTCCTCCAATAAATGCGGTTAGGGCCAGAGCTGTGAAAATTCCAATTGCCTGGGCAATCCAGAAAAGGATCCTGGCAATCTGCTGGTGTGTGGATAAATTCATAAGTAATTGATTTGCGCTATTTGCCGCAAGATATGCCATCAATTGACACAAGTCAAGAAAAGTAATGAGTTCAGCAAAATGGGTGTAAAGTTACTGAGGTGAGATCTATCGAATAATCAGTTTTCTTTGCTTAAGACTGCCGTCCTCCATGTGAAGACTTACAATGTAAACCCCTTCTTTGAACTCTGAGAGGCTGATGGTTTGGTCTCCATTTACATGATTCTTGCTGTAGTACAACTTTCCTTTAAGATCGTGTATCCTGATATGGGTATCCATGCTAAGCTCAATATGTACAAAATCTGTGGCGGGATTCGGATAAATCCGGAAGGATTCAGCCTTGCTTGTCCCGATTCCGGTGGCAGGATCAAGGCCAATGGAAACCAGCCAGTCCTGAAAAGTAGTACCATCCTCGGCTGTGACCGTATAGCTCACGGGCGAGGAAAAATCAGTGCTTACTCCCGAAACAGGATCGATAGTGGCACCCCTGGAAACGGCAATACTTGGGACAAGAGCTGTCAGATCGGTCCCGTTGGGAACACTGCCTACAACCGTATGTAGTGAATGGTCAATGGTGGCAGCTGCAGACAGCTCGGGGATATGGAAGGAGGTGATGTCGGTCCTTTTACTTAATAGCTCCACGTTTACAGTAACGGTCCACACCTGATTTGTAAGACCATCTTCCGCAGTGACAAGGTATTCCACACTATTTGTAAAATCACGACTTACTCCGCTGGCGGGATCTATTGTGGCTCCGTAAGAAAGAGATATGGCGGGAGTCAGGGAGGTGACATCTGTTCCTTTGGCTACTTCAATTTCAACGCTATGATTCACATTAATGATCCTGTAAACGCCTGTTTCTTCTGCCAGGGAAAATCCCGTGATATCAGTTTCAATGTTGGGCAGAACCTGAATGGTAACAAGCCATTGCTCCACAGTATTGCCATCTTCTGCGGTGACTGTATAAGTTACAGGAGTCGAAAAATCGGTGACTGCTCCCGATACCGGATGGATGGTAGCACCTCCTGATACGATAATGCTTGGGACAAGAGTGGTCAGATCTGTCCCATAGGGAACACTACCTGTGATCAAATGGACTTCACTGTGTATGATGGCAGGTGAAATCATCTCAGGGACGTTGAATAAAGTAATATCCGTCTCAGTGCGCGGCGTCCCAACAGTTACATTAACGGTCCAATCCTGCATGGATATTCCATCATCGGCAGTTACGGTATAGGTCACCCGAGATGAAAAGTCCGTAGCCACTCCTGATGCCGGATTGATTTCAGCGCCTTCAGACACGGCAATGCTTGGGACAAGAGCTCTCAGATCGGTCCCAAAACTAACGTTGGCCACCACCGTATGTTGCGCGTTATCAATGGTAGCTGGTGCAAGCAGTTCCGGGATCTCGAAGGACGTGATGTCCGTCTCTGAATTAGGGTCAACCTGAATAAGGACTACCCAATCCTGTTCGGTGATGCCATCCTCGGCGGTGATTGTATAGATCACGGGAGATGAAAAATCAGTGGCTACTCCCGATACCGGATCGATCGAGGCCCCGTGGGATATGCCAATAGTCGGGACAAGAGCGCTTATATCTGTACCATAGGCAACCCTTCCCAATACCAAATGGACTTCATTGTTAATTGTAGCAGGTCCAATCATTTCCGGGACACTAAACGAGGTGATGGCCGCCTCTGTGTTTAGAGACAATACTGTAGCATAAACGGTCCAGTCGCGCGTGTTGATTCCATTCTGGGCTGTCACTGTATATACAACGGGATTGGTGAAGTCCTGAGGCTCCCCTGATGCAGGAGAAATGCTTGCCCCCTCGGATATCACTATGTTGTCAGGAGCCAATGTACTAAGATCGCTTCCATAAGGTAAATCAATGCTTATGGTTCCCTGGATAGGGTCAATAATCTCGGGTGAAAACTGCTCCGGAAAAGAAAATTCCCAGATATCGGTTTCAGTGCCATCAGGGACCAGGGTCACCGAGAAATCATCGAACAGCAGCTTCCCAATCACGTTGTCGTCATCATCTTTGTCCGACCTGAAACCCAGGCTTAAGTATCCATCATTAAAATCTTCGTCAATAGTAATGGTGCCCCTCACCATAAACCAGTCAGGATTCCTCACAGGATCAGGATTCCCCGCATAAATGACCTGAGACTCTCTAGAATTTTTCCAGAAGATGGAAATCGCGGCTTCCCTTCCCAGCTCCACTGACTTTATCCATCCCCTTACTTCATAACTCCTGTTTGCCAATAAATTGATGGGTGCGTTAATTACGTCAGTATAGAAATAGGTCCATTTGCCATCATCTGTGTTACTCAACTCAACGCAGTTTGTGCCTTCTTGGGCATCGCTGGTAATCAGGGTGGCCACAGCAGTTTTGGTTGAAGGTTTTCTCAGGGATAGAATCCACAATGAATCCCAGTCTGGAATGTATTCAAAGCTTGGATTTTGAACCAGATTCTGGCCAGATACAGACAGACTCAGACAAGCTGCAATGAAAGAAATTGCCAAGGACCTTCTCATACCACTAAACTTCATTTTCCTTATCTTCAATATAAGAAATCTGTACCAAACTGGCACAAAGTCCGGGAAAGGTAATTTTACCGTATAATCAGTTTTCTTTGCTGAAGGCTGCCGTCTTCCATGTGCAGACTTACAATGTAAATCCCTTCCTTGAATTCCGAGAGCATAATATTTTGGTCACCATTAGCATGATCCTTGCTGTAGCACAACTTACCCATGAGATCATGCATCCTGATGTGGGCTTCCCTGGTAAGCTCAATGTGAACATACTCTGAAGCTGGATTTGGGTAGACCTTGATGGATTCAGCACTGCTTGTCCCGATTCCAACAGTTCGTTGAACGCTGACCGATACCTTCCAGATCTGGGTACTTACTCCATCTTCTGCGGTGACCAGGTAATCGACGCCGGAGGTGAAATCACGACTCACTCCGTCGGCGGGATCCACTGTGGCTCCGGGAGAAACCGAAATGGTGGGTACAAGGGAATTGCGGTCGGTTCCACTGACCACTTCAATTTCAATGCTATGATCTGTAAGGTTAATGGTGGCGGCGCCAGTTTCTTCTGCCAGTGAAAACTCCGTAATATCCGTTTCGGTGTTGGGTAGCGTCTCTATGGTAATCAGCCAATCCTGAGCAGTGCTGCCATCCTCGGCAGTGACGGTATAAGTCACCGGCGATGATAAATCAGTGAGCACTCCCGAAGCAGGATCAATGGTGGCGCCCCTGGAGATGGCAATGGTGGGAACTCGGGCCGACAGATCAATCCCATATGCGACTGTTCCAACCACTGTATGCAGCGTGTTATCAATGACAGCCGGAGAAAGCAGCTGTGGGATGCTGAATGAAGTAATGTCCGTCTCTGTATTTGCTGGTGCTAAGGTGACAGTTACAGTCCATACCTGGGCCGTAATGCCGTCTTCTGCTGTGACTGTGTATGGTATGCCCAGGGTGAAATCACGACTTACCCCGCTAAGTGGATCTATGGTGGCCCCTTCCGACACAGAAATAATTGGTGTCAGGAAGCCAAGGTTTGTTCCACTGCCTACTTCAATGCTTATTGTATGCGCAACAGGATCAATGGTGCAGGGGGCCGTTTGCTCTGCCAGAGAAAATCCGGTAATGTCAGTTTCTGTATTCGGTGCAACCGTAATGCTGACCTCCCAATCCATAAAGCTAATTCCATCCTCGGCGGTGACTGTATAGGTCAAGGGAGATGAAAAATCGGTGGCTGCTCCTGAGAGCGGATTGATGGTGGCCCCCGGGGATAACTCAATGGTGGGCACCAGGGTAGTCAGATCGGTCCTATAGGGTACCATTCCCGATATCGTGTGCAGTACGTTGTTAATTGTGGCTGCTGAAACCAGTTCGGGGATATTGAAGGAAGTGATCTCGGTCGCTGTATTTGGCAGTATATGAATGTTAACTGTCCAATTTTGCGTTGTGCTTCCATCCTGGGCTCTGACTAAATACGTCAGTGCAGATGAAAAGTCCTGGGCCACATCCGATGCCGGAGAAATGCTTGCTCCCACGGAAACTTCGATGGTGGGTATGAGCGTGCGTACATCGGTTCCGTAAGGCACTGTGCCCGCTATAGTATGCATAGCGTTATCAATAATGGCAGCTGAAGACAGTTCGGGAATACTAAATAGGGTGATATCCGTCTCCGTGCTGGCAGGTCCCGCAGTGATGGTAACTGTCCAATCCTGCGTGGTGGTCCCATCGTCGGCCGTAACGGTGTAGGTCACCGTAGATGAAAAGTCTGTGGCAACATCTGAAAGCGGATTGATGGTAGCACCTCCGGACAGCCCGATGCTGGGCACAAGAGTCGACAGATCGGTCCCAAATGGAACGCTACCCACTACCGTATGCAGGGAGTTATCGATGGTGGCTGGTACAAGCAGTTCAGGAATATCGAAGGAGATGATATCAGTCTCAATATTTGGCTCAAGCAGAATGGCAACTACCCAATCCTGGAATGTGCTGCCGTCTTCGGCAACAACAATGTAAGTGACTGGATTTGTAAAGTCAGTGGCCACTCCGGGTGCGGGATCGATGGAAGCCCCCGGGGATATTTCAATGTTTGGGACCAGTGTTGTTACATCTGTTCCATAGGGAACCCTGCCCAGTACCAATTGAACTCCGCCGTTAATGGTGGCTGGTGCGAGTAGTTCCGGAACACTAAAAGCGGTGATGGCGGACGCTGAACTTGGAGGGGTCACAGTAACTCTAACTGTCCAGTTGTGTGTGGTGCTTCCATCCAGGGCTGTCACCGAATATACCACCGGAATGTTGAAGTTCTGGGGCTCTCCTATGCCAGGAGAAATGCTTGCCCCGTCCGATAATACAATGATATCGGGAGCCAGGGCACTAAGATTGGTACCAAAAGGCATTTCAATGTCTATAGTTCCCAGAACTGGGTCAATAATCTCAGGCAGAACCTGCCCGGGAAAAGAAAAAGCCCAGATATCGGCATCTGTGCCATCGGGGATCAGGGTGACTGAGAAATCATCAATCAGCAGTCTCCCGGCCGGATTGACATCAACTTTGTCATTTTGAAATCCCAGGCTCAAATATCCGTCATTAAAGTCCGCCGTAGGAGTAATGATGGTTTCCACCATAAACCAGTCCGGATTAGTCACCGGGTCCGGATTCGCGTCATAAATAACCTGAGAACTGTTTGATCCGTTCCAGAAGATGGAAAGTTCAACCTTCTTCCCTTCCTCAACAGACCTTATCCATCCCCGCACTTCATAGCTCCTGTTCGCCTTAAGAAGGATGGGGGCACTTACCACATCGGTATAGAAATAGGTCCATTGCTTATCTAAGGTATTGCTCAACTCCACAGAGGTGCTTCCGTCATGGGCATCGCTAGTAACATGGGTGGCCACTGCTGTAGCGGTTGATGGCGTGGTCAGTGAAAGAAACCAGTGTTCATCCCAGCTGGGTAAATTTTCAAAGCTTGGATTCTGGACCAGGTTCTGGCCTGATACAACTAAGCTCAGACAACTTATCGTTAACAATATGGTAAAAGTCCTTTTCATTCCATCAGGATCAAATATCGTACTCTTACATATTGACCAGAGAATCAGGAACTACGTTGCATTCTGGTCATTGACTCATGTATACGAAAACAGGTATGGCGGGTTTCGATTTCCTCACTAAGATTCGACATTCCTGTGACCAAATGCATGTATCTGGTGACTAATGTCAGATTAATGGTGACTAAGGACTTATAATAATATTTATCCATTTTCCTTATCTTCAATGCATGCATTCGCCTTCACTCTACCACAAAGCCTGGGACAGATTATTTCCCAATAAGTGGGTGCTGGGCCTTTTCCTGGTGCTCCTTTTCGGGATTCCCAGGTTTATAATGGTGCTCAAATCCTATATGAGTGGGCAATCCCAATGGTTGTCCATTGTGTTCACCCTTATGTGCTTCACCCCTCTGATCTTTCTCAGGAAAGCCGGCAGACGGGAGATGGGGCTGAGGAAAAGTATGCATCCCTGGTGGTTGCTCTGGGGTTTTTTGCTGGGTTGTGGCATGTGCCTGCTGCTCTTTGCCATTACCAGGCTTGCCTTTGGCCTGGAGATCTCAAATCCCTTTGTGTACATTGCTTCCCTGGCCGACACCGGCAGCGGATCGGGAATCTACTTCCTGGTATATATGATCATTGTGATGACTTTCAGCCCCATGGGTGAGGAGCTTTTCTACAGGGGTGTGTTACACCAGGCTTTCAGGGAACGCTTTGGCGAGCGGAAGGCATCAGTAATCGACAGCGCTGCCTTCGCCCTGACCCACCTGGCCCATTTTGGAATTGTTTATGCGGCCGGGGGATGGAAATTTCTTCCTTTGCCTTCCCTTCTCTGGGTATGCAGCATGTTTCTCACCTGCATGGTATTCAACCGCGTGAAAAGGGAAAGCGGCTCCATCCTGGGTGCCATTCTCACCCATGCCGGGTTCAATTTTGGTATGGGCTTCCTGATCTTTTATGCACTATAACAAGAAAAAAACGCCTATGACTCCCGCTAAACAAGTTAAGTCTACTACGCAGCCCTTGCTAAGACTGCTGCTCCTTGTCCTGTCCATCCTTATGTTTCACCCTGTTTCTGCACAGGAGCCCTTGCTTTGCATGGGTGCTTACTGGACAGAGGATGATGCCAACCTGATGATGAAGACCTTTGCTTCCAAGTGGGACGACCGTGTATCCTGGGAGAAACGCGCCAACATGATTAAGGTGGGAATCATAGAAGGAATGCAGCTGGAGAAGATGCCGGTGATAGATGGCGGATTCCACCCGGTGATCCATGGCCGTCGCGAAATGGATGGCTACGCGGTGGAGAACATTGCCATTGAAAGCTTTCCCGGATTCTGGATCACAGGGAACCTGTACACTCCCCTTTCGCCCGAAGAAAAAAATCCGGCAGTACTTTGTCCCCATGGACATGCAGCTGACAAGCGATTTACGGCGGATGTGCAAATCCGAAGCGCAGCTCTGGCCCGCATGGGAGCCATTGTATTTGCCTACGATATGGTGGGTTATGGTGAGTCGCAGCAGGTCAATCATAAGATTCCCATCGCCCTGGTGCTGCAGACCTACAATAGCAGAAGGGTGCTTGAGTATCTTCTTTCCAGACCCGATGTGGATCCTTCACGGATTGGAATGACCGGCGGATCGGGGGGAGGAACCCAGACCTTTATCCTGACCGCCATTGATCAGCGCATCAGAGTATCAGTCCCGGCGGTTCAGGTGTCAGCCCATTTCTTTGGGGGTTGTGTATGCGAAAGCGGAATGCCCATTCACAACAGCGGTCACCACCAGACCAACAATGTGGAGATTGCCGCGCTCTGTGCCCCGCGGCCCTTGCTGCTGATCTCCAATGGAGGGGACTGGACAAGTAATACCCCGCGCATCGAATACCCCTATATTCAAAAAGTATATGCCCTCTACCATGCAGAGAACCGGGTAGAGAATGTGCACCTGCCTGCAGAGAAGCATGACTATGGTCCTTCAAAGCGGGCAGCTGCCTACAACTTCCTGGGTCACCACCTGGATCTGAACAGGGGGGCATTGCCCTACGACAATGGCTATAAAGAGGATTTTGTGAAGGTCCTGAAA
>Ga0316190_10004082_pt1 | contig 10605 bp, 7 predicted proteins | sample Eddworburrow2_MG_FD_204929 | JGI IMG/M metagenome (GOLD analysis project Ga0316190, IMG submission 204929) | Coastal sediment microbial communities from Maine, United States - Eddy worm burrow 2 | ecosystem: Environmental > Aquatic > Marine > Coastal > Sediment | place: USA: Maine | collected... | reverse complement strand
CATGACATGCGCCGGCAGGCTGGCGATGAAGTCTTCCAGCTCAGCTTCCGCCAGCCAGGTCCCGGTCGGGTTATTGGGGTTGGCGATAAAGACCAGGCGGGTACTGGAATCCACCCGTTCCTGCATGGCGGCAAGGTCGTGACCATACGCCGGTCCGCGGCGGCCGTCATGGGCAGGGGCCACCCGCGCCTGCGCGCCGACGGCCTGCACCGCTATCGGGTAGACCGCAAAGGCATACTCCGAGAATACCGCGGAATATCCGGGCGTCAGGAATACCCGTGCGACCAGATCGAGGACATCATTGGAACCGTTGCCCAGGGTGACGCATTCCCTGGGTAACGCATGTTTTTCCGCCAGCCGCTGCGCCAGCATGTGGCCGCTGCCATCGGGGTAACGCGCAATGTCCTGCAGCACGGACTGCGCCGCGGCAACCGCCAGGGGACTCGGTCCAAGGGGGTTTTCGTTGGACGCAAGTTTGATGGCATCGCGAATCCCGTATTCCCGTTCCAGTTCCGCGACCGGCTTGCCCGGCTGATAAGGCTGCAACAGGCGAACGCCCGGCGCCGCCAGCTCAAGGAAGTGGTCATCAGCGACTGACATCTGTATTTGTTCTCCGGCCTGTGGCAACTAGACAACCGATCTCGGGTACGATCCCAGCACCCTGACGGCAAAGGTCTCATGTTCCAGGGCGCTCAGCGCAGCGGCAACAGCGGGATCGTTACGGTGTCCGTCCACATCAATATAAAAGACATACTCCCACATGGCCTGGCGTGAGGGTCTGGACTCGATGCGTGTCATGCTGATGCCATGATCCGCCAGCGGCCGCAGCATGCGATACAGCGCCCCCGGCCGATTGTGCACCGAAATCAGCAGGGAGGTCTTGTCATTGCCACTGGGTAATGCCGCCTGCTTGCCGATCACCAGGAACCGCGTCGTATTATCCGGTTCATCCTCGATATTGGGTTCGATAATCACGAGGTCGTAGAGTTCTGCCGCCGTGTCGCTGGCGATAGCTGCGGCGGATTCATCTGCGCTGACCAGTCGCGCCGCCTCGGCATTGCTGCCGACTGCCACGTGCTCGGCATCGGGCAGGTTCAGCTCCAGCCAGCTGCGGCACTGAGCCAGCGCCTGCCGATGCGCCAGAACCCGGGTGATTTTCACATCCTTGCGCCGCGCCAGCAGGTGATGGTGGATACGCAACTCGACTTCGCCGCAAATACCCAGTCGCGAATACTGGAACAGGTCAAGGGTATGGCTGATAACGCCCTCGGTGGAATTTTCCACTGGCACCACTCCGTAATCCGCCGCCCCGGCCTCGACTTCCCGAAACACGTCCCCGATGCCGTTCAGCGCCAGTGTCTGCACCGAATGCCCGAACTGTTTCAGCGCGGCAGCCTGTGTGAAAGTGCCTTCCGGCCCGAGGTAGGCAATGGTTAGCTGTTTTTCCAGCGCCAGGCAGGCCGACATGATTTCACGGAACAGGCGTACCATTTCCGCATCTGGCAGGGGACCGGCATTGCGTTCCCCTATCCGGCGCAGGATGACGGCCTCGCGCTCCGGGCGATAGAAATGTGTGTCTTCACCGGCGGCAAGTTTTACCGCCGCCACTTCCCGGGCACAACTTGCCCGCCGGCTGATAAGCTCCTGGATCTGCTCATCCAGGCTGTCGATGCATTGGCGCAGTTCGTCGAGCTTGCTGTCTTCAGCCATGGCCCGCTATAACGCCCTTACACTGAGGACGCCTTCAATCGCGGCGATACTGGCCAGGCAATCCGGTTCAACCGGCGAATCAACATCCACCAGTGTATAGGCCAGTTCCCCGCGCGACTTGTTCAGCATGTCGAGGATGTTCAGGTTGGAACTGGCCATGCAGGTAGATATCTGGCCCAGCATATTGGGCACATTCTTGTTAACGATACCCAGGCGGTAGCCGGTGTTGCGCGGCATCAACATCTCGGGGAAATTCACGGAATTCCTGACGTTGCCGTTCTCCAGGAATTCACGCACTTCCTCGGCCACCATGATGGCACAGTTTTCCTCGGCCTGGTGGGTGGAAGCACCCAGGTGCGGCAGCGCGATCACCCGCGGATGGTTCTTCAGCAGGTTGCTCGGGAAATCGCAGACATAGGCGTAGATCTTGCCGGCATCGATCGCGGCAACCACGGCCGCGTCATCGACCACACCATTGCGCGCGAAATTCAGGATGATGGCATTGTTCCGCATCAGCTTGAGCCGCTCTGCATTGATCATGTGGCGGGTTTCATCCACCAGCGGCACATGGAAGCTCACATAATCCACGTGAGTCAGCAGTTCCTCGATGCTTGCTGCCTGGCGCACCTCAGAGGACATTTCCCAGGCGCGGCGCACTGTGATACCCGGGTCGAACCCGACGACATGCATGCCCTGCGCGAGGGCGCCATTGGCCACCTGGACACCGATCGCGCCAAGGCCGACGACCCCCAGTGTCTTGCCCGGCAGTTCGAAACCGACGAACTGTTTCTTGCCGGACTCCACCGCCTTGCCAATTGCCGCATCCTCGCCTTCCAGGGAACGGGCGAAATCCCAGGCCTGGCAGATATTGCGCGACGCCAGCAGCATGCCGGCAATGACGAGTTCCTTTACTGCATTGGCATTCGCCCCCGGTGCATTGAAGACAGGGATGCCGGCGGCGCTCATGCGTTCCACGGGAATGTTGTTGACGCCCGCCCCCGCACGACCGATCGCCTTGACGGATGGCGGCAACTCCATGTCGTGCATATTGAATGAACGCAGCAGGATGGCATCCGGATGCTGGATCTCGGAAGCCACTTCGTAGGCATCGCGGGGAAAATGTTCCAGCCCGGCGGGCGCGATATTGTTCAGTGTGAGAATTTTTTGCATTATGGTTCTATATCAGGCAGTCATCATATAGCGAGTAGTAGCGGGAGATTCATCCGCCGCCGCGATCAGCCATGCGTTCGTTCGAACTCGCCCATGAAGTCGATGAGTGAAGCAATACCGCTTTCCGGCATGGCATTGTAGATACTGGCACGCATACCCCCCACGGAGCGATGCCCTTTCAGGTTCAGCAGACCAGCCTGCCCTGCCTGCTCCAGGAAAGCAGCGTCGAGTGATGCGTCCGCCAGCGTGAAAGGTACGTTCATCCAGGAGCGGCACGCAGCATCTACCGGGCTGCTGTAAAAGTCCGACTGTTCGATCGCCGTATAAAGTTGCTGCGACTTGCGCCGGTTTATTTCCGCCATGGCGTCCAGGCCGCCCTGGCGCTGCAGCCACTTGAACACCAGACCGGCGAGATACCATGCATATGTCGGTGGCGTGTTGTACATCGACCCGTTGTCTGCGTGCACCCGGTAGTCGAACATCGTCGGCGTACCCGCCAGCGTTTCGCCAAGCAGGTCATCGCGCACGATGACGACAGTCAGCCCCGCCGGGCCGATATTTTTCTGCGCTCCGGCATATATCAGGCCGTAGCGGGAAACATCGATTGGCCGGGAAAGAATCGTGGAAGACATGTCGGCGACCAGCGGCACATCACCGGTCTCGGGAACCCAGTGGAACTCTACACCACCAATGGTCTCGTTCGGAGTGTAGTGCACGTAGGCGGCGCCGGGATCGAGTTGCCAGCTCTCAAAGGCGGGTATTGCACTGAAATTACCGGATTCACCCGTGGCGGCGACATTCACCTCGCAGAACTTGCGCGCCTCGCCGATGGCCTTCTTCGACCAGGCACCGGTATTGATATAATCCGCACCGCCCTTGCCACGCAGCAGATTGAGCGGGGCCATGGCGAACTGGCTGGTGGCGCCTCCCTGGAGGAACAGCACCTTGTAGTTATCCGGTATCGCCAGCAAGGCACGCAGATCGGCTTCAGCCTGCTCGGCAATGGAAAGATAGGCCTTGCTGCGGTGGCTCATTTCCATCACGGACATGCCCGTGCCGTGCCAGTCCACCAGTTCATCACGCGCCTGCACCATCACTTCCCGTGGCAGCATCGCCGGCCCGGCACTGAAATTATAGACATCAGGCATACTCAATTTCCTTCATTCCGATGATTACTCCATCGTTGCATAACTCCCCACTCCCGAAGGGAGAGGGCGTATGTTTCCTGAATTCACCGTGGGTGCACTCCGGAATCACCTGGCAGACAGCTCGCAAACCTCGTTATACAGACACATTTCTGCGTTCATTCTGAAATCTTATGCCAATAGTAAGCTTTACTCAGTCGTGTCAGTGTCAGTGTCAGTGTCAGTGTCAGTGTCAGTGTCAGTGTCAGTGTCGATGTCGATGTCGATGTCGATGTCGTCTTCGGCCTCGCTGCGATCCTCGATAATGCGCTCGATGCCGACCAGCTGTTCTCCGGCATCAAGGGCAATCAGGCGCACGCCCTGTGTGTTCCTGCCCATCACGGATATCTCGTTGACGCGGGTGCGCACCAGCGTCCCGCCACCACTGATCAGCATGACCTCGTCGGTATCATCGGCAGGCACAGCGCCCACCACGGCACCGTTTCTTTCCGTAACCTGGATGGCGATGACACCCTGCCCGCCGCGCCCATACACCGGGTAATCGTCGGCCAGGGTGCGCTTGCCGTAGCCGTTCTCGGTAGCGGTCAGCACCGGACTGTCGCTGGCGATGATCAGGGAAATGACCTGCTGTCTGGACTGCAGCTTGATACCGCGCACACCACTGGCAGTGCGCCCCATGGCGCGCACGTCGGCCTCGCGGAAGCGGATCACCTTGCCGGCATTGCTGAACAGCATGATGTCCTGGGTGCCGTCGGTAATGGCCACATCGATGAGATAGTCCTCGTCGCGCAGGTCGATGGCGATGATGCCACTGGCACGCGGGCGGGAGAAATCCACCAGCGGAGTCTTCTTGACTGTGCCCAGTGCCGTCGCCATGAACACATAGTAGTCCTCGGAAAATTCGCGGATGGGCAGAACCGCATTGATGCGCTCGTCCGCTTCCAACGGCAGCAGGTTGACAATCGGCTTGCCGCGCGCCGCACGTCCGGCCTGCGGCAATTCGTAGACCTTGAGCCAGTAAACCTTGCCGCGACTGGAGAAACACAGGATGGTGTCGTGGGTGCTGGCGATAAACAGCTTGTCAATGAAGTCCTCTTCCTTGACGTCCGCTGCGCTCTTGCCGCGGCCGCCACGACGCTGGGCTCGATAGTCTGACAACGGCTGGGATTTCGCATAGCCGGCATGCGACAGCGTGACCACAACATCTTCCTCGGTGATCAGGTCTTCCAGTGTGAGGTCGAGATGGTCGGTGAGAATTTCCGTGCGCCGTGCGTCCCCGTAACGGTCGCGCAGCTCGGTCAGTTCGTCATGGATCACTTGCATCAGGCGCTCCGGGTCCTGCAGGATGGCCAGTAGTTCGTCGATCAGGGCAAGTAGTTCCTGGTATTCACCGACAATCTTGTCCTGTTCCAGCCCGGTAAGCTGGTGCAGGCGCAGGTCGAGGATGGCCTGGGTCTGCGCCTCGGAAAGCCGGTAGCCATCAGCCACCAGGCCGAAACCCTCTTCCAGGTCATCCGGCCGCGTGGCAATACTGCCGGAGCGTTCCAGCATGCCGGTCACCGCACCTGGTTCCCAGCTGCGGGCCATCAGGGCATCCTTGGCCACGGTGCGGTTAGGCGATGACTTGATGAGCTGGATGACCTCATCGATATTGGCCAGTGCGACGGCGAGGCCTTCCAGGATGTGGGCCCGTTGACGCGCCTTGCGCAAATCGAACACCGTGCGCCGGGTGACCACATCGCGCCGGTGACGAATGAATGCCTCCAGACACTGCTTCAGGTTCAGTAACTGCGGGCGGCCGTCAACCAGCGCCACCATGTTGATGCCGAAGACATTCTGCAACTGGGTGTGCTGGTAGAGGTTGTTCAGGACAACTTCCGCCACTTCGCCGCGCTTCAGGTCCACGACCATGCGCATGCCATCCTTGTCCGACTCGTCGCGCAGGCCGGATATGCCCTCGATCTTCTTGTCCTTCACCAGTTCCGCGATCTTCTCCAGCAACCGCGCCTTGTTGACCTGGTAGGGCAACTCGGTAAAGACGAGGCGCTGCCGCCCCTTGTTCTCATCACCCTCGATATGGCTGCGTGCACGAATGTGAATACGGCCGCGCCCGGTGCGATAGGCCTCGTGAATCCCGCGGACGCCGTTGATGATCCCGGCAGTCGGGAAATCCGGGCCCGGGACGTATTCCATGAGACCTGCAATATCGATGTCGGGATTGTCGATAAGCGCAAGACAGGCGCTGATGATTTCCGTCAGATTGTGCGGCGGGATATTGGTCGCCATGCCCACGGCAATACCGGCGGAGCCATTGACCAGCAGGTTTGGAACACGTGTCGGGAATACCGAGGGTTCGTGCTCGGTCTCGTCGTAGTTGGGTACGAAATCGACGGTTTCCTTGTCGATATCGGCGATCAGCTCGTGCGCGATCCTGGACATGCGCACTTCGGTGTAGCGCATGGCGGCCGGGGAATCGCCGTCCACGGAACCGAAATTGCCCTGGCCGTCAACCAGCATGTAGCGCAGCGAGAACGGCTGCGCCATGCGCACGATCGTATCGTAGACGGCGGTATCGCCATGCGGGTGGTATTTACCAATGACGTCACCGACGATACGCGCCGATTTCTTGTAGGGCTTGTTCCAGTCGTTGCCCAGCTCGCTCATGGCGAAAAGCGCACGGCGGTGCACCGGCTTCAGACCATCGCGCACATCCGGTAAGGCCCGCCCCACGATCACACTCATGGCGTAATCGAGATAGGACTGCTTCATCTCGTCCTCAAGATTGACGGGCAGTATTTCTTTTGCGAAATCGCTCATTTGGGAGTGAAGTGCGCTTCCTTGTTCAGGTGACCGGGTGCTGCATGAGGCGTTTGGGGCAGCCGCAAGCAACCAAGACCGCGCATTTTAACATAGTCGACTCACCCACTACACCCGCAAAATAATGCTTTCCGGGGCAGCTCAGGCCGCCAGCAGGATAAACACCCGGCCCAGGCCGGCTATTGCGGATCGGACTGCGCAGTTGGCAGCGCTGCCAGCTTTTCCCTGTCCGGGGCCGCCACTACACCCGCTTCCGTCACCAGGTAATCGACCAGCCCGGCAGGCGTGACATCAAATACCGGATTCCACGCTGTTGCACCCGGCGCTGCGATTCGCCGGCCCGCCAGTTGCAGGACCTCTTCAGGGGAGCGTTGCTCGATCGTCACCTGCTGCCCGTTCGGCATACCCCTGTCCAGCGTGGAGAGCGGTGCCACCACCATCATAGGCACCCCGTGATAGCGACAGGTTACGGCCAGCTGATAGGTGCCAATCTTGTTGACGACATCACCGTTAGCAGCCACCCGGTCGGCCCCGACGATCACCCATTGCACGCGCTCCTGCTGCATCAGCAGTGATGCCGCACTGTCGCTGAGCAGGGTCACCGGGATGCTGTCGCGGTGCAGTTCCCAGGCCGTCAGCCGGGCGCCCTGCAACCAGGGCCGCGTCTCCCCCGCGTAGACCTGCCGAAGCTTACCTGCGCTCCAGGCACTGCGGATAACACCCAGTGCGGTCCCGTAACCACCGGTCGCCAGTGCTCCCGCATTACAGTGAGTCAGCACAGCACTGCCTTCATTTATAAGTGCAGCGCCCGCCTCACCCATCCGGTGATTGGCCGCGACATCCTCGGCATGAATACGCCGGGCTTCCTCGAGCAATACAGCAACCGGGTTGTCACCGGCAGTTGCCAGGCAGCGCTGCATGCGCTGCAGCGCCCAGACCAGGTTCACTGCCGTCGGACGCGCCGCCGCCAGCAACTGGATATCCCGTAGCAGGCCGGGTTGCCATGCCTGCGGCGACTCCAAGACATGCCGGCGGGCCGCCAGCACCACACCATAGGCCGCCGTAATACCAATGGCGGGGGCACCGCGCACCACCATGTCCCTGATCGCAGCGGCTACGGCTGCTGCATCATCAAATTGCAGGTAGCTTTCTTCTTCCGGCAGGTGGCGCTGATCCAGCAAGCGCAGGCCGGCGTCCGTCCAGCGGACGGCAGAAACAGTGTCATCGTGGTCATTCACGGCTTTGCATAGACTCCAGAAACCGGTGGACGCGGGTATTTTACTGATTCCAGCAAAAAAAACCGTCCCGAGGGGGCTGGTTTAACATTCCGGATACGACTTACCTACCCTGCCGATCTCTTGCGCGGGTAAACATATCTATATTACTGATAAACAATGATAATAATTTCTGTTAACGAGGCCAGACGTGACAACCCTGGCCGCATTTGTTGCTTTTTAGCTACGCAATTTGCGAATTTGTGGTTTTTTATTAAATAGTTGTTGCATTTGTGCAATGAGAGTTGTAAAGTGCGCAACTTGCAAACATAACCTTTTTCAATCACTTGAACTGTGATCTAGAGTACAATCCCAGCAAATCTGGCAAGACGAGCAAACAGTTTTTTTTCAACATTCCACAGGAGTGGCTACAGATGAAGAATGAATATCGAATCGGAGGAATTGTCGCCTCTATTGCTGCAGGCATGCTGTTCGCGAGCAATGTAACCGCCCACGAGGCCGGCCAGGCAGGCCTGGGTTATGTCGGCGACAGTAATGGTCACTATATTACGGATAGCGCCGGAAACTGTGTGCGCACCGGTTTCTACAAAGACGAAGACATGACCGTGGACTGCGGCCTCGAAGTGGCTGAAACTCCACCGCCGGCACCGATGGCACCAGTCGCTCCGGTTTACGAGACCGCCACCATCAAGGCCGAGGCGCTGTTTGATTTCGACAAGTCCGACCTGAAGCCGGAAGGCAAGGCAGCCGTTCATGACCTTGATGCGGACATCAAGACCAAGGGCGCCCAGGTCATCGATATCAACGTAGTAGGTCACACCGACAGTATCGGCACCGAAGAGTACAACCAGGCACTGTCCCTGCGTCGTGCCACGGCCGTCAAGGACTACATGGTCAGCGAAGGCATCGACCCGGGCATCATCGACGTCAGCGGCATGGGTGAATCCGATCCGGTGGCTGACAACAGCACCAAGGCAGGCCGTGCCCAGAACCGTCGTGTGGAAATCAGTGTCGGTGTCAAACAACCGAAGTACTAATCCAGCGGCATGAAGTAATACCCTGCCCGCCACCCGGCTACCGGGTGGCGGGTATTTTTTTGTCTCGCAACCATGGAGACTACCGTGCTGCATGCCGCCTGAAATCACAGCATGAACAACATCGATACCCTCATCCATTGCCGCTGGATTGCTCCGGTCGAACCGGCAGCGACCGTTTACGAGCATCACAGCCTTGCCATCCAGGAGGGCCGCATACTCGACATCCTGCCGACTGTCGAGGCACATGCCCGCTATACCGCTGACACTCAACACCACCTGGATCACCACCTGCTGATACCCGGGCTGGTCAATGCGCATACCCATGCCGCAATGTCGCTGCTGCGCGGCCTGGCCGATGACATGCCCCTGCAGGAATGGCTTAACGGCCATATCTGGCCGGCCGAGTCACGCTGGGTAAACGAGGAATTCGTCCACGACGGCACACAGCTCGCCATCGCCGAGATGCTGCGCAGCGGCACCACATGTTTCAACGACATGTATTTTTTTCCGGATATCACGGCGCGGACCGCGGCCGCCTGCGGGATGCGCGCGAGTGTCGGCCTGATCGTGCTCGATTTTCCTACCGTCTGGGCAAATGACGCCGGCGAATACATTTCCAGGGGGCTCGCCGTCCACGACAACTATCGCGCTGACCCGCTGATCAGCAGTGTATTCGCACCCCATGCGCCGTACACGGTATCCGACCAGCCGCTGCAGCACATTCGCGTCCTCGCTGACGAACTGGACATCAGCATTCACATGCATGTGCACGAGACGGCAGACGAGGTTGACAGGGCCGAGGAACTCACGGGCCAGCGCCCCCTCGCCCGCCTGCATGCTCTCGGCCTGGTCTCCCCGGCACTGATCGCCGTGCATATGACCCAGCTGAGCAACGCGGAAATCACCGCCTTTGCCGCTGCCGGCGGACACGTCGTGCATTGCCCGGAATCCAACCTGAAACTTGCCAGCGGTTTCTGCCCGGTCCAGGCACTGGCTGCAGCCGGCGTCAACGTGGCTCTGGGCACCGACAGCGCGGCCAGCAACAACGACCTGGACATGCTCGGCGAGATGCGCACTGCCGCGCTACTGGCGAAGGGCACCAGCGGTGATGCCAGCGCCCTGCCGGCGCACGAGGTACTGCGCATGGCCACTCTGAACGGCGCCAGCGCACTGGGACTGGGAGAGGAAACCGGCTCCCTGGTCCCCGGCAAGTGGGCGGACCTGACTGCTGTCAACCTGGATACCCCGGAAACCCAGCCCGTGTATGACCCGGTATCACAACTGGTGTACGCTAGCGGACGCGAGCAGGTGACCGATGTCTGGGTAGCCGGCCAGCAGTTGCTGAAAGAGCGCCGCCTGACCACGCTGGACGGTAACGACATCCTGGCGCGCACCCGCGGCTGGAGAGACCGCATTCAATCCACCCACCAGACACAACGTGCAGAACCATGACCGAAGCGACACATAACGTAGACCACGATGAAATTGCCA
>Ga0316190_10004079_pt1 | contig 10609 bp, 14 predicted proteins | sample Eddworburrow2_MG_FD_204929 | JGI IMG/M metagenome (GOLD analysis project Ga0316190, IMG submission 204929) | Coastal sediment microbial communities from Maine, United States - Eddy worm burrow 2 | ecosystem: Environmental > Aquatic > Marine > Coastal > Sediment | place: USA: Maine | collected... | reverse complement strand
GCCCTTTGCTTCGCTTTGCAAAAATTGCTGTGTGCCAATCATGGCAGCGCCGGACGCCTGCGCAATGCCAAGACTCAGTAGCGAGAGTGAAACGAGCCTGACGACGAAATTTCGACCTGCTTTTGAGTGCATGGTCATTTTCCTTGAGCTTTGCTGAATCAGATGAATCACCGGTGCGGCGCGGTTATCCGTTGACCCCGTGTACCCTGCGCGCGGCACCTTTTGAGGCCTCACATTGCTCGCCGCGGACCCCCGCGGTCTGTACGCTCCCGCACAGACCGGTCATCTGCCCGACGCTAGACTTCGTATATTCATTAGGAGGATCATAGTATGTCTGCGGTACTGCGCGACCCGGCTAATCCCGGTACCGGGAGCAATACGAGCCGAAATCCGGCCCAACCGGGCCAGATTGCCGACTCCGAGGATCTATCGCGCGCGCTGGACACCTGTCGACGCCAACTCGTGGCAGCCTTGCAACAACTCCAGTCAGCCTTGCAACAAAAAGGCGAGCTGCTTCAACGTTGTTCCGTGCTCACTGAAAAGGTGGCTTCGCTCGAAATCACGCTCGCGAAAGCAAATCAGTTTGCGAATTACGATGAGCTTACCGGATTACCCAACCGCCGATTGCTGCTTGACCGATTCATTCACGCAGCTGCCCAAGCTAACCGGCATCGCCAGTTTCTGGCATTGTTGTTCTTCGACGTGAATTGTTTCAAACGTATTAATGACGATCTCGGGCACGACGCTGGAGACCAGTTGCTGCGGCAGCTGGCCACACGGCTGTCAAGCTCCATCCGCCGCGCCGACACCGCGTGCCGTTACGGAGGAGACGAATTCGTCGTTCTCCTGAGTGAGATTAATCACCGCGAGGACGCCGTTACAGCGTTGCAAAAAATCCATGCCGAGCTTGAACCGCCTTACGTAATTGACCGCCATTCTATCCAACTGACCGTTAGCGATGGCCTCGCAATCTACCCCAACGATGCGCAACGCTTCACTGATCTTATGCGGTTGGCGGACAATTCAATGTTCAGTAACAAATCTGCCAATCAAGGTAAGTCTCGCACCACGGCGGCTACATCGAATATCAATTGACACGATACCCAATTTTGCACGCGCACGGCGTTCTCTTGCCATCAACACCCCGCTTATTGCGGCACCGATATCACCGCCTTCTGTGCGGCAGCGAACTGTGGCGAAGTCCGGGAGCGCGTAATCTACTCGTGAAGTGGATAGTTTCGAAGCCGAGAAAATCGCAATCGGCTGGTTCCTCTAAAGGAGATAGATGATGCTCTACACTATTGCGGTGGTACTTTTGGTTCTTTGGGCCCTTGGACTGGCAACCTCGGTCACCGGAGGAGGCTTGCTCCACGCCCTGCTCGTGATCGCTGTCGTCATGATCGTTTTCCAGGTAATTACCGGCCGCAGAATCACATGACGATTCGCGCGACTACGATGACGGCACGCCGTGCAAGTTCAAATCGACACCGGCCACAATATTCAGAATGACGAAGCGGCGGCGGCATGGACCACGGATGTTGGTGAGAGTGCCCTGACCTCGTTCAGCAAGATACCAGGCTGAAGCGCACAAGGCTTCCGTAAAGCCATTGATGCAGCCTTATCCAAATCATGGTCAACAATGCCGGGATAGTTCCGGCCCAGTCATTCAGCTGCCTTTCCAGGATGGTCAGGACCAGGTTTCGGCGGTACGCCACACGAAGCCGGCATCAATTTGCCGCGACGTACAACGGCATAACGCTTGGCAACAGTTCCTCGATCTGCTTTACGCGACTCGCATCCGCGGGGTGAGAACTGAGAAACTCCGGCGGCTCGCCACCCTGGCTGGCGCTGGTCATCTTCTGCCACAGGGTGATTCCCGCACGCGGGTCATAACCCGCACGCGCCGCCAGTTCCAGGCCGATTCGATCGGCCTCGCTTTCATCAGTTCGACTGAAGCGAGTCGCCAGTAACGCCTGGTATCCCATGCCGGCCGCGTCGGTTGATGCATCGCCAAGCCCGAACACCGCCGCACCGACGCCAATCGCGCCCTGGGCAACCATCGCCTGCGACATCTGTTCGCGGACGTGCTCGCGCAGGGCATGTGCAATTTCATGCCCCAGCACATTGGCGAGTTCCGCGTCGGTCAGACCCAGCTGCGTAATAATCCCGGAGTACACCATCATTTTACCGCCGGGCATGCAGAACGCGTTGAGCTCATCGCTCGTTATGACGTTGACTTCCCATTTCCAGGCGGGCGCATCGGCGCGGAAGACCTTGGTCTGCGCTTCAAGACGACTGGCAATATTGCGCACACGCTTGAGCATTGCGCGATCCTCGTTCAGTACGCCCTCGCCAGACGCATCCGATTGCAGCTTCGCATAACTTTCTGCAGCCATCTGATCAAGTTGCTCCGACGGCACCAGCAACAACTGCGAGCGGTCCGCGCCAACAGCACCACCAGCGGTTGTTGTTTCGCAGCCGCCGAGCATAAGCAACGACAGTCCAAGCGACACAACCGCCACAATCGAGTGTGTCCGGCTCATCTTGACCGCACCTGAATCGTCCCGCCCTCGTCTTCCCAATCATGCACTGCGACCTGGTCCGATGATCGATCGAACAAGCGCGCAGCCATTTCCCAGTTGACGATTGACCACCATGCGCGCAGGTATTCGCCGCGGCGATTCTGGTACTTCAGGTAGTAGGCATGTTCCCAGACGTCATTCAGCAGGATGGGGGAGCACCTGTTCAGGAGCGGGTTGCCGTGGCCGTTAGTGGTACAGATCTCCAGCTTGCCAGCATCCAGCTGCGACTTTGCCAGCCACACCCAGCCGGATCCGAACAGTGCTTCTCCCGCATCGACAAAGCGTTGCTTGAACTGCTCAAAGCTGCCGAAATTCCGAATGATTGCTGCGGCGAGTGCGCCAGCGGGTTCGGGAGCACCGTGTCCTGCCGGGGACATCGCCCTCCAGAACAAACTGTGATTCACGTGTCCGCCCGCATTGTGTCGAATGACCGTGCGAAGTTTGCGCGGCACTTTTCCTGGATTGAGAAGAAGCCATAAAGCGCTGCGTCGCTGCAGCTGCGGGTTGCCCGCGAGCGCCGAGTTCAACGTTGCCACGTAGGAAGCATGATGGTGTTCGTGATGCAGCATCATCGTCTGCGCATCGATTACCGGCTCAAGCGCCGCATAGTCGTACGGCAGCGGCGGGACCGTATGCAGTGCCGATCCGGCTTTTGAGCTTTGATCAATCCCGATCGCGCAATTTGCTGCAGTCATTGTGTCCACGCCTTGCCAAATCCAGCTTCATGCTGGCTGAAAAACCCCCGGAGCTCAGGGCCCCGGGGGCAAAAATGCCCACGCTCTTTTCTTGGGGGAGGGGAACGCAGGCCGGGGAGCACAAGTTTAAATTGTCGACCATTGGTTATCGGTAGTTCTGTACGGTATCGCACATTTGGCCCATGCGCGTGCCGAATGCATACTCATGCGGCCCGGACTATTTGTCGCTCTTGATATCATTCTTGATATCGCCGTAACCGGCCTGCGCCTTGCCAACTGTTTTTTGCAGCTTGCCTTTCTGTTCCAGGCTCTTTTTTCCTGTAAGCTTGCCGGTCACTTCCTTGACAGTGCCTTTCGTTTCCTTGATCCAACCTTTGACCTGGTCTTTATTCATCGTTCGCTCCTGTTGTATCGCCAGAAAATCTGTGCGCGGCCGCGATTAGCCCTGCTTCAGGCCGCCGGCAAAAACCAATCCGCCTACCAGCAGCATGCCAACGCCGGCCCAGGCAGGAATATTGACGTGCCGTTTATCGTCAATGGACAAATGCATTGAGCCGATATTGGCCTCGTGCCTGCCCTCGGTATAGGTGAACCCACCGTAGGCAAGCGCCAGCACGCCGGCTGCCATGAATGCTATAGCCGCAATCTTTGTTTTATCCATCAGCTTCATCCTCTCTGGAACGCGTGGCAACGAATCGGATGGTGCTACGTCAACCGCAGGCCACCCGACCGCTATCGCAGACAAATTCGGCGGTCAGTTCTAATCCGATTTCTCAGTCGCATCCGCGACATCTTTTCGGACTTCGTCCATTGCGTCATCAATCTTGTTGCCGGTCGTTTCACCGCCCGCCTTGACGTCCTCGACTGCCTCATCAATTTCTTCGCCAGCCTGTTCCAGCGGGCCCGGTTTTTCGCAGGCCAGGAGAAAAAACGATACTGGTATTAGCATTAACCATTTCATGTTGTGTGTCCTCTAGTGAGCTATCTTCGACACATTCGCAAGCGAATCGCCGATCCGTTAAATCACCTTGAAGTAGCGCCGCGAAATATCTTCAGCGCCGCGATCAATATGATTGCGCCGACCAGCGAAACCATAATTCCGCTAAGGCTCATGTTTCCCTGGTTGATCGTGGATGTGCTCAACGCACCGCCAAACAGCCAACCGCCAAGCGCGGCCCCGACAATACCTACGACGATGTTGAGAAGTAGTCCTTGCCGGCCATCCGTGCCCATAACCACGCTAGCAACCCAGCCGATCAACCCGCCAATAATTAGCCAAACAATAATGTTCATTTCGCTTTACCTCGCTCCTCCAACTGCAGGTAGTGTGCGCCCGGCACCCAGCCGCGGTCTGTACGCTCGCGCACAGACCGGTCATGTGCGCGACTCTAAACTCCGTTCATTCACTGGGAGCAGAATTTATGTCTGTGGCACTGCGCAGCCCCGCAAAAAGAACCGGCGCCGGACACAATGGGGCGGACCGAAATCCGACACAACCGGACTATTTTGCCGACTCCGAGGAGTTGTCACGCGCGCTGGATGACTGTCGGCAACAGCTCGTCGTTGCCCTGGCACAAGACGGCGACCTTCGCATACGTTGTTCCCAGCTCTCTGAAAAGGTGTGTTCGCTCGAAATCGCACTGGCGAAGGCAAATCAGTTTGCGAATCACGATGAGCTTACCGGATTACCCAACCGCCGATTGCTGCGGGATCGATTTGTCCAGGCGGCTGCTCATGCGAAGCGGCGTCGCCAGGGTCTGGCATTGCTGTTCTTCGATGTGGATGATTTCAAACGTGTTAATGACGAACTCGGACACGACACCGGAGACAAGTTGCTGCAGCACCTGGCCATACGGCTATCGAGCTCCATCCGCACATCCGACACCGCTAGCCGTTACGGAGGGGACGAATTCGTCGCCCTGCTGACGGATATTGATCGCCGCGAGGACGCTGTGAACGCGTTGCAGAAAATTCGTGCGCAGCTTGCCCCGCCTTACGTAATCGACCGTCATTCCATTCGATTGAAGGTGAGCGACGGCCTGGCGACCTATCCCGAAAATGGACGCTGCTTCACTGATTTAATTCAGATGTCGGACCATTTAATGCTCAGCAACAAACCTGGAAGCCGACGTCGGGCTGTCCAGGTCGCCGCACCGAACAACATCTGGGTGCACGACGCAGGATAGGAGTCTCGCACGCAGATCGGTTGTCTTGATTACCGTTCGATCTTTGTAACTTTGGTTCCTTCAATGCTGATGCCCGCCATCAACCCCTGCTGGTTGAAGATGAAGGCATAGGCGTCATCCTGCAATGAAGACGTCGACAGGTTCTTGGCCACACCCTCGTCGACCACGACCACGGTCGGACCGACGCCGATTTCCCAGCCCTTTGACTCTTTGAGGTAGTTAACCGCATTGTCCGTCATCAGGAAGATGGCATAGCCATAGGACTGCGCACCAGCCTGGAGACCCCAGGAACCGGTGACGGTGTTGTAGTAATCGACGACGGTCGATCCCTCGATCAGTTCGCCTTCCCCATAACTGCCGCCAAAGACGAGACCTGCCTTGACGACATTCGGAAACACCAACACGGCTTTCGCGGTATCCGACAGTTTCTCGGCCAGGGGATTGGTCCGGGAGAGCGTCTGCAGCGCCTGGCGGGAATCCTTATCGAGGTCCTCTGCCGTCGCGGCGTTTGCAAGATCTGTCGCGCCCAGCGCGACCATTATTGTCATCGTACATGCAATGACAGTTTGGGGAATTTTGAACATCTCGGATAACTCCATAACAAAAAGAGCCGCCACGATTCGACACGTACAGTGTCGACTGGCGGCGGCTCATGTTCACGCTGCGCAATTCTGTTTACTGACCGGGCACGATGAGCCTTGCAGTTCAGTTCGTTGAGGCCGCCGGTACTACTGTTTGCGGGTTGTTAATAATCACTTCGACACGCCGCTTCTTTCAACCGGCGCGTGCTGTAAGATTTCGGTCCACGGGATAAGATGGCTAGTTTCATGTTAGTTCCCTTTGAATAGTAATCTTCTGTTTCCCATTAGATGCCCGCTTCGGCCGAAGAAAGCTGATACCTGACGCGCTACGCCGCCGCTTCATGTGCTGGTGTATGGCCGGGCAGCGTTGTACCGTCCGCTGGCGGTAAATCTGAAGAGCGAAGATGCAAGTCGCGCTGTGGATAGGGAATCTCAATCCCGTGCTCGTGGAACTTGTCCCAGACATTGAGCAGCAAGGGGCCTATGACATTAGCGCGACCGTTCACCGGGTCGTTTATCCAGAAACGAACCTCTAGATTTACCGAGCTGTCCGCAAAGTCCTGGACGTAACAGACCGGCTCCGGGTCCTTGAGAATTCGTGGTATTTCGTCCGCAGCCTGCAAACAAAGGTCCATCGCTTTACGAACGTCCGACTTGTAGTGTATTCCGATGGTCTTCCTGAGACGCAGGAGATCCTGCGAATACGACCAATTCTCCACTCGGGTTGTGATGAGCTCTTCATTCGGTATCAGGTGCTCGATGCCGTCTCGAGTCAGGACCGAGACATACCGTGCACCAAGCGAATCGACGCGACCATAATCATTGGCAATCGCAATCACATCACCGGGCTTGATCGATTTATCAAGTAGCAATATGAATCCACTGACCAGGTTCGCAAATATCTTTTGCAATCCGAAACCCAGCCCGACACCAATCGCACCGCCCAGCACGGCAAAGGCCGTCAGGTCGATGCCGACAATCGAGATTGCAAAAATGAATGCGACCACCGCCAGACCGATGCGCATGAGCTTCGTTGCCAGCACCTGGATCGACGGCGTAAGATTAGTTGAGGCTTTGATCCGCCCCTCTATTACCTGCCCGGCCAAGGCAGTGACCCACAACAGCACGCCGAGCGCGATGACTCCCTTTACAATGGTCAGCGCCGATATATTCAGTTGGCCAAGACTGAACGATGCACCGTCCAGCAGTGCGGCGGTGTTGTCCAGCAAACCGAGAATATTCAAGGCCGCTACGATCCAGGCAGATACGGCAATAATTGTTGACCAAAGAGGATTTACGACAAAAACGGTTACGATGCTGATGCCGATCCAGGCGGTCAGCAAACTGGAAACCACAACTATGGCGGCATGTCGCATTCCAAGCTCGGACATAACCAGCACGAATATCCACTGAATGGCGACCCACAGAATCGGGAAAGCGATCTTTGCCAGCGTCAGCCAAAGCCGCCCGAGAATTGCGTATCGCGCATGACGTTGCCCAAGTTTGCCGATGGTTTTCCGAAGCCGTATTGAAAGAGGCCAGGCCAGGCCAGCTGCCAGACCGATTAGTCCGAGTTCGATTAGAGTGTCTGTGGACGCCAGCTGGTCCCTGGACCAGCTCTGCACGACTTGCCACCAGCTTGCCCAGCTATCGCTATCCGTCAATATATCGATCATCGTCATATCCTCTTCCACTACATCCACCTCTTGCGCCGAAAGTAGATGAGCTGCATCACAGCGATCACGAACATGATGCCAACCACCACGAAATAGCCTGCGCGCGTCGACAGCTCAGGCATGTTCTCAAAGTTCATGCCGTAGATTCCTGCAAGAAAAGTCAGGGGGACGAAGATCACCGTAATGATGGTGAGTATCTGCATGACCCGGTTCAATCGGTGAGAAGAAATGCCGAGGTACCCATCGGTCAAGTCCGTGGCAATTTGATAGAACAGGCTCGCAAGACTCTGCGTGCGTTCGATTTGTTCATAAAGGTCCACTATCCGATGGGATAATGAAGCGTCAAACAGAGAGTCGCTCGTTCCACGCAGTGTTGACGCGATTTGATGGTGGTAGTTGGCAATTCGAGTCAGTCTTCTCAATCGGGATCTGTACTGCGTCAGCTCGGAAAGCAACTCGTCGTCAGGGTTCTCAAACATCTCTTCTTCGATTTCATCGAGCCTTGGCTCGAGTTCGAGCAAAAGCTCGACGTACCGTCGGGCGAGTCGATTGCTCAAGCGTATTGCAAGTGAACCCGAACCCTCGGCCATCCACGCAGGATCTTGCTGCAACCGATCAAAGAGCCAGTTGGCCGAGACCGACGGTTGTGAGTGGCGAGACAACAGGAATCGGTCGCCGACGAAGATTGACAGCTGTATGGCTCCGAAATCGATTCCGTCTGAGTCTGCATCCAGCCCTCTCATGAGAATGAACCAATAGTCGTCAAACCTTTCTATCTTCGGCGGATGCCGGGGCCGTAATGCATCCTGGATAGCGAGAGGATGAATCCCGAAACCGCGCAGGACTGACTCATCGTGCTCGGCGTCGCCACCTTCGATATCTGCCCAAAGGATTCCGTTTTCGGATTCTCTCCACTCTGATATCAGCTCTTCGCCGCCGAAACGACCGGATTTCATATCTGGGTCAAACAACATTGCTCTAATCAAGTCGATCTACCTCCACTATTGAGCGATCGTCCCGCATCATCTGGATCATGCGAATCGAGCAACCATTTGTTTCACTGATTGCGATAGCTCTTCCAGTGCAATGTCTGTGCTGAACCGTGAATCCTCCCAGTCATCATCAGGGTCGGAACTCAAGCGCGTAATCCAGTTCTCTACCGCCAACAGACAACCATTGGCCTGGCGTTCAGCGTTCACGATTTGGTCACTTCGAGCTATACGCCCGGCCGCTACTGCCCTGTAAACCTTGCGCTTGACGAGTTCAAGCGACGCGCGCCTTTCTGCCAGCTTTTCTTTAACGGAGCGAACGTAAGCGGACCTGTCGGCCGCGATTCGCGGCAGTTCGTCGCAATTCAGGTCGTTATCCATAGCATCCACACTTCGATTCGCGTCAGGGTAGCGCCGGCCGTTCTGTTGCTTATGGGACGCCACTATCACCATAGTTGCTTGGTTATCATTAGTAAAATAGATATTAGTAGTTACTTCGATCAAAATATTCTATGATTGTGCATGGATCTCGAACTACTCAGAACCTTTCTGGAACTGCACCGTATCCGCCACTTCGGGCGCACGGCCAGCGCACTCAACGTGAGTCAATCGGCGATCAGCACGCGACTGAAGACGCTGGAGACCTCGCTGGGCGTGTCGCTGTTTGAACGAGGTCGCCGCGAAGTTCGTCCGACGCCAGAGGGAACTCGGTTGGTACGTCATGCCGAACGATTGATCGCTGGTTGGCGCGGTGCACGCCAAGACGTCTCACCTGCAGGCGCAAGTGATCAGTTGGTAATCGGCGGCAGTCTCCGTCTGTGGGATGTGCTGCTACAGCGTTGGCTTCATAACCTTCGTCGCCGCTATGACGCGCTTGCGATCATTGCAGAATCTCAGACGCCTGAGGTGCTAACCCGCCGACTGATCGATGGCACGCTGGACCTGGCGATATTGCTGGAACCTGCACAGCTCGACATCATGCACATAAGAGAAATTGCGACGTTGGAAATCATGTGCGTGTCGAGCATCAAAGACCTGCGCATCGACGAGGCGCTACGCTCAGACTATGTTTTTGTTGACTGGGGGCTGTCATTCGGTCTGGACCACCGACGAGCATTCCCTGATGCTCCGGAATCAAAGACCCGCGTGTCCCAGGCCAAGATCGCTTACGAATACATCAGCTCCGTCGGTGGAAGCGCCTATTTGCCGAAGCGGATGGTGGAAAAGGACATCGAATTCAGCCTTCTACATCCTGTCATCGGTGCACCCATATTCGAGCGCCAGGCATACGCGACATTCCCGGTACGAACCACGCGCCGGGAACTCATCGATGAAGCCCTTGAATTAATGGCATCAAGTTGATGGCTCATCACCGGCTGCAAAAGATCCAATAGGAATCTGCAGTAGCTGCTGCATCCACCTGTAGAATCGGGGTTCAATCCGTCACTGTGGTTTAGCCATGGAATCTGTCATCTGGATCGGTATCTTCGTCTGCCTCGCGCATTCCGCCATGTTTTCGGGGCTCAACCTCGCCTTTTTCAGCCTTAGCCGCCTCCGGCTTGAAGCCGAGGCCGGTGCCGGCAACTCGGCCGCTGAAAAGATTCTCACGTTACGCCGCAACTCGAACCGGTTGCTGACAACTATTCTATGGGGCAATGTCGCCATCAACGTGCTGCTGACGCTGCTTGCGAATTCGGTCATGGTCGGCGCCGTTGCCTTCGTGTTCTCCACGTTTCTCATCACCTTTGCCGGCGAGATTATTCCACAGGCGTATTTCTCCCGGCATGCCATGCGCATGGCGTCATTACTCGCCCCGGTAATGCGTTTTTACCAGCGCCTGCTCTACCCCGTCGCGGGACCCAGCGCCTGGATGCTCGACCGACTGATCGGCGAAGAGCAG
>Ga0316190_10004078_pt1 | contig 10609 bp, 12 predicted proteins | sample Eddworburrow2_MG_FD_204929 | JGI IMG/M metagenome (GOLD analysis project Ga0316190, IMG submission 204929) | Coastal sediment microbial communities from Maine, United States - Eddy worm burrow 2 | ecosystem: Environmental > Aquatic > Marine > Coastal > Sediment | place: USA: Maine | collected... | reverse complement strand
CAGCGTTTTGCGCCGAGTGGCAAAGGCTGCACGAATAATAAGACTAAAGTCGTCGTCATTGTCGACAGTTACGGGTGGTGTTGGCCGCGGCGTTAATTTAACAATGGCGGAATCAACTTTTGGTACTGGTGTAAATGAACCTGGTTTTACGGTGAACAGGTAATCTGCCTGACAATGGTATTGCACCATAATGCTGAGGCGGCCATAGCTTTTGTTGTCTGGCTTGGCGGTCAGTCGCTCGACCACTTCTTTTTGTAGCATAAAGTACATATCCTGGATTACAGCGCAATAGTCAAGCAGGTGAAATATCAGTGGTGTTGAGATGTTGTAGGGGAGATTACCAACTACACGGAGTTTGTGATTGTCATTGATGAGTGTCGCTAGATCGAATTTCATGGCGTCGGCACTATGGATCGTTAATTCACCAGCACCACGGCAATACGCTTGTAAAATAGGTGGCAGGTCGCGGTCCAGTTCAATGACATCAAGGTGGCCACTGGCTTCCAGTAGGGGTCGTGTCAGTGCACCTTTGCCCGGGCCGATTTCTACAATTCTGTCTTTTGTTCCTGGATTTATAGCATTTATGATGCGCTGTATGACATGCGTATCGTGGAGAAAATTTTGTCCGAAACGTTTGCGCGCCCGGTGTTCTGAGGACATTTTCAGGCTCTGCGTTGACTGGCAATCATGTTGGCAGCTGTTTCTATCGCATACCGCAGGCTGCCAGTCTCGGCACGACCGGAGCCGGCCAGATCAACCGCAGTACCGTGGTCAACTGATGTACGGACATAGGGTAGTCCCAGGGTGATATTGACGGCATTACCAAAACCTTTGTATTTCAGTACCGGTAGCCCCTGATCATGGTACATCGCTACTACGGCATCGGCATTGTCGAGATATTTCGGGATGAATAGTGTATCTGCCGGTAATGGCCCGAGTAGTTGCATTTCTTCGCGGCGCAATAGTTCCAGTACCGGAGCGATAATCTCGTCATCTTCATGCCCCAGGTGTCCACCTTCTCCGGCATGCGGGTTTAGTCCACATACCAGTAGCCGTGGGTCGTTAATTGCGAAACTGCGCCGCAATTCTGTGTGTACAATGCGTAATATTTTCTCAACATTCGTTGGGGTGATGGCTTTGGGTACCTGTACTAATGGCAAGTGTGTTGTAACTAAGGCAACGCGTAGGCCAGGTGTGGCTAGCATCATCACGACATGGTCGGTGCTGCTCTCATCTTGTAAAAATTCAGTGTGGCCGGTAAATGTGAATCCAGCGTCGTTGATAATACCCTTGTGTACCGGTGCTGTTACCAGTGCATCAAACACACCTTCCTGGCAGCCGCGCGCGGCAATGCGTAGTGTCTCTAAAACATAGGCTGCGTTTTCCGGGTCTGGTTGACCGCAATGGACATCGCGGTCGCAGCTTACGGGTAGCACGGTTAACAGTCCCGGTTCATCTTGCTGATCGATTGAGATGGCAAGGTCGGGATCAAAGGTACGGATATACAATGGCAATCCCAGCATGGCGGCACGCTGCTCCAGCATCACGGGGTCGGCAATGACAACTTGTCCCGTGGGCCGAGGCTGTTGCGCTAGCATAATGCAGATATCCGGACCGATGCCTGTGGGTTCGCCCGCTGTGATGGCGATTCGATAGTTTGTACCGGGCATCAGCTTTTATCTCCGCTAACAGTACTGACGCGTATGCTGGCTAATTTATGGTGGCCCGGTTGCTGCTGGCTGAAATCCTTTGGTAATGCTGTATCTGTTAACAGCGTTTCATTCAGCGTGGCCCCCTTGAGATTGGCATGACTGAGATTGGCGCCGGACAGGTCAACCTGGCTCAAATCTGTATTACGTAAGTCAGCATGATCGAGCCGCGCCAGACGAAGATCGGCCCCCACTAACACCGCACCTTTCAGATTGGCATGGCTCAAATCATATTGAACCATATTGGCATGGCTGAGGTCGCGGCCACTGAGGTCAACCTGTTGTAGCGAGCTGGCATCAACTGTCAGCAAGACATCAAAACCTTTTCTGTCAAATATTTGAATCATAATGGCTATTTTATCTGGATTATCGACTTTGGCCCAGTAACATCTGCTCGATTGCAGTGTGATTCAGCGTCAGTCCATTTACTCCGCATTTGTATCCGGCCAGGCGGCAGCCAAACGCAATGGCTTGTGCCAGGGATTGTTGACGACAGCAAGCATCGATAACACCGGCGTTAAAGGTATCGCCAGCGGCCAGCGTATCGATGATCTGCGGTGGTGGATAGGCCGGGCTGTAATCACAGTCATGTGCCTGTGTGCGGGCTAATGCCCATGCGCCTGCTTCACTCCAGGCGCAGATCCGGTCGGCATGGTGTGCTTTAGGACGGTGCGCACAGAGAAAAGTTTCAGCATCTTGAAAGCCCAGTTGTTGAGCATAGGCACGAGAAAATAATAGTAGATCAGCCAGTTCGAACAGGTCTTCAATGGCGGGACGCACCTTTTCGATTTCAACCGAAATCGATAGATCGGGTCGATGCTGCCGAGCCAGGCGTAATATTATGGCTGTTTCACTACAATTACGCCCTTCAACATGGAGCCAGTCATATTGCGACAGGTCGATAGCATTGAACATCGCATTGCTGAATTCGGGCAGGTCACGGTAATGGACGATCGAGCGTGAACCATTGTGGCGATTGTGGATGATATAGGAGGTGGGTGTATGACCATTGACGATACGCTGGGCATGCTGGATAGAAATACCGTGTTGGCGCAGATCGTGGCAGATGGTCTCGCCGCCCGCGTCATCGCTGATTGTGCCCGCCCATGCACAATCATGGCCGAGTTGAGCCAAAACCACGGCTGTGTTGGCGGCATTACCGCCCCGGCGAATGGCCTGTGAGAGTGCGCGGACCTCGGAGTCTTCTGGCGGAAACCCGTCTACACTATTGATGATATCGAGTGTGGCAATGCCGATCGTCAGAATTCGAGCCATGTTGAATGATCCAGCCTATTCGGCTGATTTGTTATCAGTGCGTGCCTTCATGATCGATAATGGCATCAGATTGATGTTGAGAAAATCCAGCAATAGCCAGCAGGGCAGTAAATAGATCAGGGCACTTGCATCATGTGTTAAAACGGCGGTGAAGGTAAACCAGGCAAATGCCCAGAAATAGAGCGCATAGGCTAATGCCATCAGAATTGGTTGTCCACACAAACGCGCATTACATTGGTTGCAATGAATGATCTGCCAGATTCCGGCCATGTATTTTTGCCGTATAGTGATTGTGTCCTGATGACACTGGGGACATTTGAATTTTTTCTTCACTGATTCTGTCCTGACATAACATGTGTATAACATATAGGCTTGAAATGTTGGTACAGCTGAAATTTTAGCATAGCAAGCTCGATTGTTATATCAGTGTAATCGCAGATGCGGTGTTCCTGGTCGCTTGTTATACTCGCCGCATTCGATTAGTGGATAACATAAATGAGACTATGTTTCAGTAAAATGCAGGGTTTGGGCAATGATTTTGTGGTCATTGATGCAATCACCCAATCGATCGATATCGCTAGCGTACTGAATAGCGAACGCATACGGTCACTGGCAGACCGACATTTTGGTATCGGCTTTGATCAATTGCTGATCGTAGAGCAGACTGACACACCGTCAGCTGATTTCCGTTACCGAATATTTAATGCCGATGGTAGCGAAGTCGGACAGTGTGGCAACGGTGCGCGATGTTTTGCCCGTTTTGTTCGTGACCAGGGCCTGACGACCAGTGATAGCATTTGCGTCGAAACGGCCAGCGGGGTGCTGCAATTACAGATAGAAGAGGGCGGGTTGGTGACTGTGGATATGGGGCCGCCGCGTTTTCAACCAGCGGAAATACCATTTGAGAGCACAACCGTTGCTCCTGTTTATGACGTTGATGTCGATGGTGCGAGCCATAATATGGGGGTGTTATCGATGGGTAATCCCCATGCAGTTTTGACAGTGGATGATGTGGTGACAGCACCGGTGGCAGAGTTGGGTGTACTGATCGAGCAACACCCAAGATTTCCCGAGCGTGTGAATGTTGGCTTTATGGAGATATGTGATCGTAACCGTATTCGACTGCGTGTGTTTGAGCGTGGCACCGGTGAGACACTGGCCTGTGGTAGCGGAGCCTGTGCGGCCGTGGTGTCTGGTCAACAACAGGGATTGCTTGATCAGCGGGTACTGGTAGAATTACCGGGTGGGAACTTGTTGATACAGTGGTCGGGGGAGGGCTCATCTGTAATGATGACGGGGCCTGCAACACATGTCTTCGAGGGGGAGATAGTATTATGAAGCACGGTCATGAAGAGTTATCGTCTGAAGATTCAGTAGATGAGCAGACAGTGGCACAGTATTTACGTGAACACGCGGATTTTTTTGTCAATCAAGCCGAGTTGCTATCTGAGTTGAAGCTACCACATAAGGCAGGAACTGCCATATCGTTGGTTGAGCGTCAGGTTGCCATCTTGCGGGAACAAAATTATCGTAATCAGCATCAACTTCAGGAATTAATCCAGATCGCACGTGATAATGATCGCCTGAATGAGCACTTACAGGCGTTGACCCTGAAATTTTTCGAACAGGACGATATAAACCAGGTTTTGGTGTTGCTGAATCTCGCCTTGTGTAACGATTTTTCTGCCGATGCGGTCACGCTGTTTTTGATGATGGACGAAGGTCATTTACATTTACAACTGGAGACAATGGAACCGTTGGAAGTTGTCTATCTTGGTCGTTCGGGGGATGTTCCTGGATTCGAAGACATCATCGCCAATGGCCAACCCCATTGTGGCCAGTTTAATCACGAGCAACGTGATGCTTTATTTGGTCACCACGCCAATGTAGCAGCCTCTGCGGTGTTATTACCGATGTATGCTGATCTTGCCAACGGCCACAAGCCGCTAGGCATGCTTGCGATTGGAAGCCAGCAACCGGATCGTTATCACGCTGATATGGGCACCGTTTTCTTGAAGTATCTGGCGGAATTATTAAGCCGTTGCCTGTGGCCATATGTGCAGAAATAATAATTTTACTCAATGGCTTGGCTAGGTGCTTGATCACCAACATGCCGTTGCCTTCCTGGATTCTTTAGCGGATCGGCGCTATTCGGCATTAACGATCAAGCACTATCGGCGTGACCTGGATTTGTTTTTGGCCGATTGCCAGCAGCAAGGAATCGATGACTGGCATCATCTTGATGAATACCAAATCCGTAGTTTTATCGCCCGCCAGCATCATGCGGGACTCGGTGGTCGTACCTTGCAGCGGTTATTATCAGCCCTGCGCTCATTGTTTAACTATATGCTCGATAGACACCTGATAAAGTCTAATCCTGCTGCTGATGTAAAGGCGCCAAAGAGCGGACGCAGACTACCATCATTATTGGACGTCGATCAGATCCAGCAGTTACTAACAGCAAAAGATACAGGTGTGTTGGCTGTCCGTGATCGTGCCTTGATGGAGCTAATCTATTCATCCGGTCTGCGTTTGGCCGAAGTGGCTGGATTAAATATTATCGATATTGAAATGGCCGATCGCACCCTGCGGGTGAAGGGAAAGGGTAATAAAACCCGCGTAGTACCTGTCGGACGCATGGCCTTGAAGGCTATTAAACTGTGGCTTAACCGCCGTAGTGAGATTGCAGATGCCGATGAAACGGCGATATTTGTCAGTCGGCGGGGTCAACGTCTATCGCATCGATCGATACAGGCGCGCCTGTCGGAGTGGGCGCAGCGTAAAGAAATTCCCAATCATCTGCATCCACACATGCTACGGCATTCTTTTGCAAGTCATATGCTGGAGTCCAGCGGCGATCTGCGTGCGGTGCAGGAGATGTTAGGCCACGCTGATATTGCGACGACGCAGATCTATACCCACGTTGATTTCCAACACCTGGCCAGCGTCTACGATAAGGCCCATCCGCGGGCGCGACGCCGGAGCAAGACAGATAAAGCATAGCTCGACTTTTTCTGCTGTGTAAGGCTCATTCGATTCCCTGATCTTCTGCAATGGTAAACGGGTTTTTTCACGCCCCATCCAATAGTGTAGAATCAGTCCTCTGAAAGCGGGGGATAGAGCGTGGAACAATTTCGCGGAACAACCATATTATCGGTACGGCGTAATGGCAAAGTCGTCGTGGGTGGTGACGGTCAGGTATCGATGGGTAATACCATCATGAAGGGGAATGCCCGTAAGGTGCGGCGTTTATACGGTGAACGTGTATTGGCCGGATTTGCTGGCGGTACAGCCGATGCATTTACGCTATTTGAGCGTTTCGAAGGCAAACTGGAGAAATATTCCGGCCATTTGATGCGTTCTGCTGTTGAGCTGGCGAAGGACTGGCGCACAGACCGGATGCTGCGCAGATTAGAGGCTTTGCTGGTTGTCGCCGATGCCAGTACATCGCTGGTTATTTCCGGTAATGGCGATGTTATTGAGCCGGAAGATAATTTGATGGCGATAGGGTCTGGTGGCTCCTATGCACAGGCCGCTGCCAGGGCGCTACTGGATCATAGTCAACTTGATGCTCGTGAAATAGTTGAAACCGCATTGGGTATTGCTGCAGATATATGTGTCTTTACCAATCACCATTTAACCATAGAAGAATTGGCAATTGCTGGAGAGTAGTACATGTCTGAAATGACGCCACGGGAAATCGTCCAGGAGCTGGATCAACACATCATCGGTCAGGCAGAAGCCAAGCGCGCTGTTGCCATTGCCTTGCGCAATCGCTGGCGTCGTGCCCAGCTCAATGATGAATTGCGCAACGAAGTGACACCGAAAAATATTTTGATGATAGGTCCGACGGGTGTTGGTAAGACTGAAATTGCCCGTCGCCTTGCCCGTCTGGCCAATGCCCCATTTATTAAGGTTGAGGCCACCAAGTTTACTGAAGTCGGTTACGTTGGTCGTGATGTCGAGTCGATTATTCGTGACCTCACTGATATTTCAATCAAGATGACGCGTGAACAGGAAATGGCGCGGGTACGGCATCGCGCTGAAGATGCGGCAGAAGATCGTGTCCTCGATATCCTGTTACCACCGGCTCGTGGCGGCGAAGCCGATGATAGTGCAACGGCAACGCGACAGAAGTTTCGCAAGAAATTGCGTGAAGGTGAGCTCAATGACCGGGAGATCGATATCGACGTCAATATGAGTTCTGTTGGTGTTGAAATCATGGCGCCTCCCGGCATGGAAGAGATGAGCAGCCAGTTGCAAAATATTTTTCAGAATATGAATACTGGTCGCACCAAGAAAAAGCGCATGCGTATTGGTGAAGCCTTTCGTATATTGATTGATGAAGAAGCAGCCAAGATGCTCAATGAAGATGAGATCCGTGCCAAGGCTTTGGAAACTGTTGAACAAAATGGCATTGTCTTCATTGATGAAATCGATAAGATAACCAAACGTTCAGATCAGGGTGGCAGTGGCGGCGATATATCACGCGAAGGTGTGCAGCGTGATTTATTACCCTTGGTTGAAGGATCAACGGTATCAACAAAATCGGGCATGGTTAAGACCGACCATATTTTGTTTATCGCATCAGGCGCCTTTCATCTTGCCAAGCCATCAGATTTGATACCGGAGCTACAAGGGCGTTTACCCATTCGAGTTGAGTTGGCGGCACTGACCGTCGAGGATTTTGTGCGCATATTGACGGAGCCTAACGCATCACTGACGACACAATATCAGGCATTGCTCGCGACTGAAGAAGTTACTATAGAATTTACCCGTGAAGGCATTGCGCGTCTTGCTGAGGTAGCCTGGCAGGTCAATGAAAATACTGAAAATATTGGTGCACGACGTCTGCATACGGTGATGGAGCGGCTATTGGAGTCCTTATCGTTTGAGGCCACCGATATGAGTAGTCAAACGATTGTGATAGATGTCGACTATGTTGATCAGCACTTGGGCGCGCTGGCCAAGGATGAAGACCTGAGTCGCTATATTCTGTAAACGGAAGCTAACTATGTCAGCAATACCCACTCAAATTAAACTGCACCAGCAATCGCGCATGCTTGAAGTTGGCTTTGATGACGGACAGCATTTTGAATTGCCGTGTGAATACCTGCGGGTGTTTTCTCCTTCGGCAGAGGTGCGTGGACACGGGCCAGGGCAAGAGGTGTTACAGATTGGTAAACAGGACGTCAACATAAAGGCCATCGAGCCCATCGGTCAGTATGCCGTTAAATTAGTCTTTGATGATGGCCATGACAGTGGCCTGTATTCATGGGCTGTGCTGTACAAGTTGGGTTTAGGTTACGAAAAAAACTGGCAGGATTATCTGAAGCGATTGGAGCTGGCTGGCCATACGCGCTAGCTTTAAGGTAATAAGGAAAAACACAAAATGGCATCATCAGATAATCAAGAACAAACCACACACTTTGGTTTCGAAGAAGTTCCTGTAGCGGATAAAGTAAAACGTGTTGCTGGCGTCTTTGATTCGGTGGCTGCCAGCTATGATGTTATGAATGATGTCATGTCATTGGGGGTGCATCGATTATGGAAACGCCTGGCTATTGATCTATGCGGTGTACGGCCAGGGCAAAAAGTATTGGATCTGGCTGCCGGAACGGGTGACCTAACACGACGTTTCTCTCAATTAGTTGGTGACAAGGGGCAAGTCATTGCGGCGGATATCAATGCGGCGATGTTGAATGTTGGTCGCGACCGTTTGCTGGATCGTGGTGTGACACACAATGTTGTATTTACCCAGGCCAATGCCGAGTGCTTGCCATTTAGAGATAATAGCTTTGATTGTGCAACAATGGCATTTGGCTTGCGCAATGTGACAGACAAACAGGCTGCATTGAATTCTTTATTTCGGGTTATAAGACCGGGTGGTCAAATGCTGGTGCTGGAGTTTTCCAAGCCTGTAGTGCCGGGATTAAACAAGGTATATGACACCTACTCGTTTAAGTTATTGCCGCTAATGGGGCGATTAATCGCCAATGATGAAGACAGTTACCGTTACCTGGCCGAATCAATACGAATGCATCCTGATCAGCAAACCCTTAAAGAAATGATGGAGCAGGCTGGTTTTGAACGCTGCGATTATCATAATCTGTCTGGTGGTATCGTTGCGATCCATCGGGGCTATAAGTTGTGATATTTAATGCATTAGCCGCATCGACACTTGAAACGGCTATCAACCAGTATTTAAACATTGCACTCAACCAGTTTGCCGATGAGGTTGATCATCCAGGGCTTGACGCATTGGATGGCAAGGTTATTTCCATCAATCTTTCGGGTCCTAAAGTACAGTTTTATTTGGCTTTTAATCAACAACATGTACACGTGCAGAGTCACATTCATGGCGAGGCCGATGCACAGATAACCGGCTCACCTTTATCGTTTTTACGGATGGGTTTGCAAGGTAAACATCAACAAAAAAAGGCTTTATTCGCCGGTGATATAACGATTACTGGTGACGCAGATTTAGGGCGGCAGGTAAATGTATTGCTTGATGATATCAACATTGATTGGGAAGAATTTTTATCTCAATTCATCGGCGATATTGTGGCACATGAGATTGGTGCTCGCGCTCGTACATTGGCAGGCTGGTTGCGTCAAACGGCCGATACGCTGGTTGATGATAGCCACGAATATCTGCACGAAGAAACACAGTGGTTAGTGTCAAAGGCTGAGCTGGAGCCCTATTTAGTCGCGGTTGATGAGCTGCGTGATGATGTGGCACGATTAGAAAAGAGAATCGAACGCCTGCAGCAACAGTTCAATAGTGTGACAACATGATTCCCGTTAAACAGTTATTGCGACTACTCCATATTAATCGCGTCCTGGTACGCCATGGCCTGGATGAAGTTATATTTGCAACGCATTTGTTTCGTCCCGTTCGGTTTTTCCTCTATATATTGCCTTGGAACTGGCTGCCACGCCAACGTAAACCCCGCGCTGTGCGGATGCGTCAGACCCTGGAAGATCTGGGTCCGATGTTTATCAAGTTCGGGCAAATTTTGTCTACACGACGTGATCTACTCCCAGATGATATCGCTGATGAGTTGGCGCAACTGCAAGATAACGTGCCAGCCTTTCCTGGTGCGCAGGCACGACGGATAATTGAAAAGACTTATGGTAAAACGATAGCGCAAATATTTGAATTCTTTGATGAAGCACCGCTAGCGTCAGCTTCGATAGCGCAAGTACATGCGGCTCGGCTATTAGATGGTAGAGAAGTAGTTGTCAAAGTAGTTCGGCCAAATATCCGTAAAATCATCGAGCGGGATGTTGCCTTATTATATGTATTGGCTGGATTGGCAGAGCGCTTTTGGTCTCAGGGTAAACGCTTACGGCCTCTTGAGGTCGTTACCGAGTATGAAAAGACAATTCTGGATGAGCTGGATCTGGGGCGCGAAGCTGCTAATGCCTCGCAATTGCGGCGTAACTTTGCTGATTCGTCGATGTTGTACGTTCCGGAAATTTACTGGCCGTGGACACAGCGCAATGTCATCGTTATGGAGCGCATACACGGTATTCCTATTAGTGATATCGAAGAGCTGAAGCGAAATAATATCGATTTAAAAAAACTCTCTGAAACCGGTGTTGAGATTTTTTTCACACAG
>Ga0316190_10004077_pt1 | contig 10612 bp, 9 predicted proteins | sample Eddworburrow2_MG_FD_204929 | JGI IMG/M metagenome (GOLD analysis project Ga0316190, IMG submission 204929) | Coastal sediment microbial communities from Maine, United States - Eddy worm burrow 2 | ecosystem: Environmental > Aquatic > Marine > Coastal > Sediment | place: USA: Maine | collected... | reverse complement strand
GATAAACGCCCGGCTGCGCGAAAAACCGCTGTGCAACAGCACGGCAAAATCACCCACCTCCTGTGGTATCTCGTGCGCAGCAACCGCCACGCTGGTAACAATACCGAGGTGAATATCCGTCAGAAAAGCTGCTGCAATGAGGATGCCATCGAGAAAATTGTGCAGGCTGTCGCCAATCAGGATCATGGTACCGGTTGAATGGTCGCGGCTATGCTGGTCGGGCGCATGCACCTCGCAATGATCGGCATGGCAATGACGCCACAACACCAGTTTCTCCAGCACAAAGAAACCCAGCAAGCCCAGCAATACCGCCATGGGAATCACGTGAGTATCGCTACTGTTCACGGACGACAGCGCATGCGGCAACAGACCCAGAAACGCGGCACCCAGCAAGGCACCGGTTGCGAAACTCACTAGGTGCGGCAGTATGTGATTGCGCAGGGGTTCGCGCAGCACCAGAAACAGGGCCGCGGCCAGCACGCTCAGCAGACCACCCAGCAGGCAGAAAATGATGATCCATACAATCAGGGGCATTCAGTGATTCCAAGCATTCATGCGGCGCCCATCATACCCTAGCTGCTCATTGAATAGATGGCCGCCGGTTAGCCGGCTTGAAGCCAGATGAGCGTCGCCATGCGGCCGGTGACGCCATCACGCCGATAGGAGAAAAAGCGCTCTGCATCGCTAAAACTGCACGCGTCACCGCCATAGACGGCCGTCACGCCACGTTCAGCAAGCCGCTGCCGGGCCAGCCGGTATAAATCAGCCTTCCAGCCACCCTCCGGATCAAGTTGGAAGGCCGCTTGCGCCTGCTTGTCATGATTCAGGAAGACCTCACGCACCTCGTCACCCACCTGGTAGACCGCTGGCCCAATGGCCGGTCCGAGCCACGCCAGCAATGACTCCCCGGGCTGCTGCATGGCCTCGACGGTGTGTTCGATGACACCGGCCGCCAGTCCGCGCCACCCGGCGTGCAGTGCAGCAACCTGTCGGCCGTCCCTGTCGCACAGGAGTAGCGGCAGACAATCTGCCGTTAACACCGCACATGCGATGCCCGGCTGTGAGCAAAAAGCCGCATCAGCGACCGGTACCTCAACGTTTTCAAAGACTTCAGCGGCATCGATTACGGTCGTGCCATGAACCTGCTGTAACCAGCATGGCGGTGCGGGCAGTTGCAACATGTGTTGCAGCGTCTGGCGGTTGGCCTCTACGGCATCAGGGTCGTCACCGACATGGGCAGCCGGATTCATACTGCTATAGGGTCCCACGCTATGACCACCGTGACGCGTGGTGCACACCGCACGCACCCGGGGTGCGGCCGGCCAGTCGGGCACGATCCAGTCTTCAATCACTGCTGTGTTCTCTGGCATCATTGCGCAATACTTCAATCAACTGAGCCATGTCCGGCGGCACACCCGCCTGCCAGCTCAGGGTCTCGCCACTCACAGGATGCTCAAGCGTCAACTGTGTGGCGTGCAACGCCTGCCGCCTGAAGGCAGACAGGACGGCAATCACATGCGCGTCTGCGGACTTGGGCAACCGCAAGCGTCCCCCATAGACCGGGTCACCGACGACCGGATGATGCCGGTAGGCCATGTGTACGCGTATCTGGTGGGTGCGACCGGTTTCCAGCTGCACTCGCACCAGCGTATGCGCACGGTAACGCTCCTCCACCCGGTAGTGCGTCACGGCTTCCTTGCCACCACTGACCACGGCCATGCGTTTGCGGTCGACCGGGTGCCGGCCAATCGGGGCATCAATGCAGCCACCGGCCGTCAATACGCTGTTGACCACCGTTAGATACTCTCGTTTGACGGTGCGCGCCTGCAGCGCATCAACCAGTCGCTTGTGCGCGGTCAGACTACGTGCCACCACCATCAGACCACTGGTGCTTTTATCGAGCCGATGCACAATACCCGCCCTCGGCAGGCCAGCCAGTTGGGCATCATGATGCAACAGTGCATTCAGCAGCGTGCCGGCCGGATTACCAGCTGCCGGGTGCACCACCAGCCCGGCCGGTTTGTTAATCACCAGCAACTCCGCATCTTCATGGACAATAGCCAGCGGGATAGGCTCGGCCGCATTGACCGTCTGCTCCGCGATGACCGCGTCAATACGGACATGCTCGCCACCCATGACTTTTTCCCTGACCTGTGGCAAGCGCTCATCAAGTGTCACCTCGCCACTGCGAATCCATTGCTGCAGGCGGCTGCGTGAGTATTCTCCGAGCAGCTCTGCCAGTGCCTGATCCAGCCGCCGGCCGCGCATTCCCCCGGGGATTGTCAGTTCAAGCTGTACATGTTGCGGCATTATTGATTCAACTTTGGGTTATACTTTCGCGACCTGCAGCTGCAGACCCGTTAACACCGAATTATTTTGACACATTAAGCCCATGCGTTTGTCGAGTTTTTTACTGGCGGTACTCATTCTGTCCACGTCCGGCTGCTCCTGGTTCAAGGACGCAATCGATGAAACCTCGGACTGGTCTGCCAACCAGCTGTATTCCGAGGCCAAGGAAAAACTGGCCGAGAAGAACTACGAAAAGGCCATCGAGTATTTCGAAATCCTGCAGGCACGCTACCCCTTTGGCCGCTATGCACAGCAGGCTGAGCTTGAAATTGCCTATGCCTATTACAAGTACGAGGAACCCGACCTGGCCATCGCGGCAGCGGACCGCTTCATCAAGATCTATCCACGCCACCCCAATGTTGACTATGCCTGGTATCTCAAGGGACTGACCAACTATAACCGCGGCAAGTCGATTGTCGGGCGTTATTTGCCCCAGGAACCGGCCGAGCGCGATACCTTTACCATGCGCGCCGCCTACGACGATTTCAGTCAGCTGGTGAAACTTTATCCGAACAGCATTTATGCCATCGACTCGGCACAGCGCATCATCCACCTGCGCAATAATATGGCGGAATACGAAATACATGTTGCCGACTACTACATGCGGCGCAAGGCGTATGTCGCTGCCGCCAACCGCGGCGAGTATGTCGTGGAAAACTATCAGCGCACCCCGGCGGTTCCTGATGCGCTGGTGATCATGACCCGCGCCTACCGCAAACTGGGCGTTGATGACCTGGCGGATGACTCCCTGCGGGTACTGCGCCTCAACTATCCGGACCGACCTGAAATTGCCTGGCTGGATGACCCGCGCGGCTACGACGCCGCTCAAAAGGGCTCACGGTCATGGAAATTCTGGTAGCCTGACGTGATCGGGTAACGCCGGTCACGCCCGAAGGCACGCTGCGTAATCTTCACCCCCGGCGGCGCCTGCCGGCGCTTGTACTCATTGAATTCAACCAGTCGCGCAACACGCTTCACCACTGCCGCATCAAAACCTGCCGCAATGATTTGTTCGATACTCTCATCCTGTTCGATGTAACGTTCCAGCAAGGGATCAAGCACCTCATAGGGTGGCAGGCTGTCAACATCCTTCTGGTCGGGTGCCAGTTCCGCCGAGGGAGGACGCTCCAGCACCCGTTGCGGGATGACAGCTCCCAGACTGTTGCGGTACTCACATAACCTGTAAACAAGCAGTTTCGGCACATCCTTGATCGGCGCAAAACCACCGGCCATGTCGCCGTAGAGCGTCGCATAACCCACCGACATCTCGCTCTTGTTCCCTGTCGTCAGCAGTATTTTGCGTTTTTTGTTGGAAATCGCCATGAGGATGATGCCGCGGCAACGCGCCTGTATGTTTTCTTCCGTGGTATCGGCATCCAGCCCGGCAAAGGTGTCTTCCAGTAACTCGAGAAAGCTGCTGAAAGGTGCCTCGATTGGAAGTACATGGTATGCGACTGCCAGTGCCTCTGCCTCCTCACGTGCATCTTCCTGGCTGATGTCCGCGGTATAGCGTGACGGCATCATGACCGCCTCAACACGCTCCGCACCAATGGCATCCACCGCCAGCGCCAGTGTCAGTGCCGAATCAACGCCTCCTGACAGACCCAGCACCGCCCCGTCAAAATGATTTTTGTGGATATAGTCGCGCACCCCCAGCACCAGCACCTGGTAGATTGCCGCCACATCCGGCAGCCGCGGCATGCACTTCCCCGTCAGCGGGGTAACGTCACCATCAACCTGAAAATCCACCGCATAGAGGCCGGCCTCACAGGCAGGGGCATGCTGCGTCACCTTGCCTTCACGGTTAACCACAAACGAACCGCCATCGAACACCAGTTCATCCTGCCCGCCCACCAGGTTGACGTACATTACCGGCAAACCAGCCTGTTGCGAACGCAGCGCCAGCAATTGCTCCCGCTCAGTGCGCTTGCCGGCGTGAAACGGAGAGGCATTGATGTTAATCAGCAGCCGTGCACCGGCAGCGGCCGCCTGGCGTGCCGGCCCGGGTTCCCAGATGTCTTCGCAGACGGTAATGCCTACCGGTATATCCTTGATGTGCACAATGCACGGTTCGGAACCCGGTCTAAAGTAACGTTGCTCATCGAAGACACTGTAGTTCGGGAGGTGCTGTTTGCAGTAGAGGGTGATCCTGCCCTGCTGGAACACGCCAGCCACATTGTACAAACCATCCTGCTGTTTCAGTGGGTAGCCGATAACCGCGGTAATGCCGCTGATCTCCTGGCGCAGCGATTCGACCGCGGAGTCGACATGCTCGATGAAGTGTGGTCGCAGCAGCAGGTCCTCCGGGGGATAGCCGGTCAGCGCCAGCTCAGGGAACACAATGGCATCAGCAGACATGGTGTCCCGTGCATGCACGCAGGCCGTGAGTATTTGATGGGCATTGGCAGGGATATCACCTACCACGTAATTCTGCTGTGCCATAACGACACGTAGATCGGCTTGTGATTTGCTTGTCATGCGGCGATCTGGGCGCTGGGATGACAGAAAAACCATCCCTCAGGATGGCATGACAGCCTGCATGCCTGCACCAATCTCCGCAGGGGAACGCACCACCTTCACACCGGCTGCCTGCAGCGCGTTGATCTTGGCTTCAGCCGTGCCCTGGCTGCCACTGATAATGGCGCCCGCGTGGCCCATGCGCTTACCGGGGGGCGCGGTCACGCCGGCGATGTAGGCCACCACCGGCTTGCTGACATGCTCATGAATAAACGCCGCCGCCTGCTCCTCGTCGGTGCCACCGATCTCTCCGATCATGACAATGCCATGCGTGTCACTGTCGGCCTCAAACAAGCGCAGACAGTCGATAAACCCCATCCCATGGATCGGATCCCCCCCCATGCCGATACAGGTGCTTTGGCCGAAACCACAGCGACTGGTCTGGAACACGGCTTCATAGGTCAGGGTCCCGGAACGCGACACGATCCCGATATGACCAGGCGTGTGCATCGGGCCGGGCATGATGCCAATCTTGCAGGCGCCCGGTGTGATGATGCCGGGACAGTTCGGGCCAATCAGCAACGACTCGGTATCACGCAACACCGCCTTGACGCGCAGCATATCCAGTACCGGGATGCCTTCGGTAATACACACGATCAGTTTAATATCGGCGGCGGCGGCCTCGAGTATGGCATCGGCAGCAAATGCGGCCGGCACATAGATCATGGTTGCCTGCGCCCCGGTCGCCGCGACTGCTTCACCTGCCGTATTAAACACCGGCAGGTCCAGGTGAGTCTGGCCGCCCTTGCCCGGGGTAACACCACCTACCAGACGCGTGCCGTAGTCCAGTGCCTGGCGCGAATGGAATGTCCCCTGTGCACCGGTGAAACCCTGGCAGATCACGCGTGTCCCTGCATCGATGAGAATACTCATGTTGAACCAGCCGCCTGCACAGATGCCACGACTTTGTCCGCCGCATCGGTAAGATCGCTGGCGGTCAATACGTCCAGACTGGACTGCTCAATCAGCGCCAGTCCGGCCTCCGCATTGGTCCCTTCAAGACGCACAACCACCGGCACCGACACATCGACCTCATCAATTGCCTGCAAAATGCCTTCTGCAATCAGATCGCAGCGCACAATACCGCCGAAGATGTTAATCAGTATCGCCTCTACCCGGGGATCGGACAGTATCAGTTTGAAGGCTTCAGCCACTTTTTCGGCCGTTGCGCCGCCACCGACATCGAGAAAATTCGCCGGCATGCCACCATGCAGCTTGATCAGGTCCATGGTTGCCATGGCCAGGCCGGCACCGTTCACCATACAGGCGATATTGCCGTGCAGGCGGATATAGTTCAGGCCATGCTGCTGAGCCGCATTCTCACGCGCATCCTCCTGGCTGTTATCGCGTAATTTGGCCAGTTGCGGATGACGAAACAGGGCATTGTCATCAAGGTCTACCTTGGCATCCAGCGCCAGCAGTTCACCGCCAGTGGTGACCACCAGCGGATTGATTTCCAGCAGGCTGGCGTCGCATTCCAGCAGCAGCCGGTAAGCCGCAGCCAGCAATTTCGAAAAGGCATTCACCTGTTTGCCTTCGAGTCCAAGTGCAAACGCCAGGTTACGGCACTGGTAACCCTGCAGTCCGGCCGCCGGGTTGACGGTTTCCGTCAGGATGGCGTCCGGGTCACTGGCAGCGACCGCCTCGATGTCCATGCCACCGGCTGCTGAAGCCATCAACACAATGCGTTCCTGCGCGCGGTCTACCAGCATGCCAAGGTAGATTTCACGTGCAATGGATACGGTTTGCTCCACCAGCACGCAGTTGACGGGCAATCCTTCATCATCTGTCTGCCTGGTGACCAGTCGTGACCCGAGCATCGCATCTACGACCTCCCGCAGGCTGTGCTCGTCTTCGACCCGCCTGACGCCACCGCCCTTGCCGCGCCCACCGGCATGTACCTGGGCCTTCACCACCCACGCCGCCCCGCCCGATGAGCTGGTCAATGCGGCAATGTCATCCGAACGCTCGAGCACCTGCCCGGCAGGAACAGCGATCCCATACTCCGAGAATAGATGTTTTGCCTGATATTCATGAAGGTGCATGGTGCGAGTGTGTCAAACTTGGACCGTGTTTATCAAGTCATAGATCTGCCACACATCAAAATGCGAAGTTAGGGTAATATGAGCGGCAATAGTTAACAGACGGACGTTGATCACAGATACCCATGCGCACCCTTGTTATCATTATTGTTCTGGCACTGATTGTCATCATTGCGAAACGTCTGTTACAAAAACCGCAACCACCGGCCAGACGCCGCCAGAAAAACGAGCGCATGGTGCAATGCGCCAACTGCGGCATGTACATACCTGAACAGGAAGCATTACAGCGCGCCGGGCGTTACTTCTGCTCACAGGCACACCTGGATGAGGACCTGCACTAGCAACCGCCGGCAATCTTAAGCCTCGTTACACATCGCAAATGCCCGATTCCCACACAGACAGATTTCCGAACCAGGAAAGCCGCGATGCGCTGACGTGGAAGCCGCTGCGCATGCTGAGCTTTTACCGGGCCATCCTGGCCGGCCTGCTGGCCGTGCTGTTCTTCAGCATCCCAGAGGATACGGGTCTCGGCACACAACATCACAATCTCTACGCGCTGATATCCATTGCCTACCTGCTGTTCAGCGTGCTCGCGGGGTTTGCAGCACGCCTGCGGCAACCGGGTTATGAACTGCAAGCCGTCACCCAGATCAGCGTAGATATTTTTGCCATTACCGTACTCATGTTTGCCAGCGGCGGACTGGCCAGTGGTCTCGGCATCCTGCTGTTAATCGCGGTTGCTGCCGGCAGCATCCTGCTTCCCGGTCGCATGGCCTTTCTGTTCGCCTCCATAGCAGCGATGGCCGTTATCGGGGAAGAAGCTTACAGCTCCCTGTTCCTCAATATCCCCAGCACCAGTAGTTATACACAGGCCGGCCTGCTTGGATTGGCATTGTTCGTAACTGCAGCGGCAACGAACCTCATGGTGCGGCGCATCAAGGACACGGAAGCACTGGCAACCCGTCGTGGCATTGATGTTGCCAACCTTGCCAAGCTGAATGCCCATATCGTGCAGCGCCTGCAGGCAGGCATTATCGTCACCGACCATGAAAATCACGTACGCCTGATTAACCAGACTGCGCAAAAACTGCTGAGCCTGCCGGATGCTGAAAACGGTCAACCACTGGAATCGCTGTCACCGCAGCTATTCGCAAGGCTCGATGAGTGGAGAAAGGCACCGCATACAGAGCAGGCTGTCGTGCCCGCAGAAATCGAGGGTACAAAATTATTGCCACACTTCACGATACTCGGCACTGCAGACGGTACCGGCTCGCTTATTTTTCTGGAAGATTCTGCAACACTGGCAAAGCAGGCGCAGCAACTCAAACTGGCTTCTCTTGGCCGGCTCACCGCCAGCATTGCACATGAAATACGCAATCCACTGGGTGCCATCAGTCACGCGACACAGTTACTGGATGAGTCCGAGGCACTGAATGACAGCGACCAGCGCCTGATCACCATCATTGGCAACCATACCCAGCGGGTCAATGCCGTCGTGGAAAATATATTGCAGCTATCGAGACCGGGAGCCTCCACGCCACAACAGATCAGGATGCGGCAATGGCTGGAGAAATTTGCCGACGAATTTGCCAGCAGCGGCAATTGCCAGTCACAGCAGATCAGTGCGCGGGTGACTCCAGCCGATCTCGAGGTGTACATGGATCCCAGCCTGCTGCACCAGGTTGTCTGGAACCTGTGCCAGAACGCCACGCGACACGGCGCGCAGGAATCGACGCCCTTTGAACTCAGGATGATCTGCAAGTTATCGTCGGCTTCCGCCACGCCACAACTCGACATCATTGATAACGGGGCTGGTATTGACCCTGAGATTGCAGATACCATCTTTGAACCGTTTTTCACAACCAAGAGCAGTGGCACCGGACTGGGCTTGTATATTGCGCGTGAAATTTGCGAAAACAACCAGTCACACCTGGATTACATTCCGGCACCCGAAGGTGGCAGCTGTTTTCGCATCACCATCAACAGCAGGCCGCCACAATCCGTTTCCACAATTGCACAATGAACGAGACCATGAACACACATCTGGCATTGATCATTGACGACGAACCGGACATCCGGGAATTGCTCGAGATGACGCTGGGGCGCATGAACATCGATACACGCAGCGCGGCCAGTCTTGCCGAGGCGCACGCACTGCTGGAATCCGAAAAGTTTGATATCTGCCTGACCGACATGCGTCTTCCCGACGGTAACGGCATCGACCTGGTGCGACATATACAACAACAGGAACTGAATCTGCCAACGGCCGTGATCACGGCTTATGGCAGCATGGATACCGCGGTTGACGCACTCAAGGCAGGCGCCTTTGACTTTGTATCCAAGCCTGTTGACTTGACGGTACTGCGCAATCTTATCAATAGCGTACTGAAACTTTCCGACAGCTCGGCGCCCCGTGACCGCCGCAGCCGAGATACCTTGCTGGGCGAGTCGGCACTCATGCGCGACATCCGCTCAACCATTGCGAAACTGTCGCGCAGCCAGGCCCCCGTTTACATCTGCGGCGAATCCGGTACCGGTAAGGAGCTGGTCGCCCAGCTGATTCACAGCAAGGGTCCGCGCAATGACTGTTCATTCATCCCCGTCAACTGTGGCGCCATCCCCTCCGAGCTGATGGAAAGCGAATTCTTCGGCCACAAGAAAGGCAGTTTTACCGGCGCCGTCAAGGACAAGAAGGGCCTCTTCCAGGTCGCCGAGGGCGGCACCCTGTTTCTTGATGAGGTCGCAGAACTGCCACTGCACATGCAGGTCAAGCTGCTACGTGCGATCCAGGAAAAGGCAGTGCGCCCGGTCGGCGCCGAGAAGGAAATCCCCACCGATGTGCGTATCCTCTCTGCCACGCACAAGGATCTGGCCCAACTGGTCGAGGCCGGCCAGTTCCGCCAGGACCTCTATTACAGGCTTAACGTGATTCAGCTACAGGTTCCGGCCCTGCGTAATCGCAGCGAAGACATTCCCCAGCTGGCAGCACATTACCTGGAAAAGCTGGTTATGGAGAACGGCTTGCCCGACCTGAACATCGATGAGAGGGCCATGAAGGACCTGTGTGAGTATGCCTTTCCGGGGAATGTTCGCGAACTCGAGAATATCCTCGAACGTGCCACCACGCTGTGCGAGAACAGCACCATCACCAGCGAGGATCTGCAATTGCCCGCTACCGTAGCAACCGATCAGCAAGCACCGGGCGCGGCACCTTCACAGGAACCGGCGAACGGTACTGTGCCGCTGAATACCTACATGGATACCATCGAGAAAGACGCCCTCATCAAGGCACTGGAACAAACCCGCTATAACAAGACAGCCGCCGCGAAGCTGCTCGGCATCACCTTTCGCGCACTGCGCTATCGACTGAAAAAGCTCGACCTCGAATAATCTCTCAACCGCCCCGGACACTCTCACCGTCAGAAAGTGACGTAATACGTCACTTTCTGACCTCGTTTGTGTCCTGCGTCTCAATTTCACTGACTGCTGATAACTTTCCGGGACAGTGAACTCCAGCACATTAGCATCGTAATGAATTGTTTATATTGCATTTTGTCCGCACCTTTAAGTGAAATGCCAATGGATTACTTCCTTTGAGTATGAGTTGGCACGGAATCTGTATTAATAAAAGCAGCCAAAGAATCCGGGCTGTTGCCCGATAGCAAGGCTGGACAAGGAAGCCCGGTGTCGGGCTGACAAGCAGG
>Ga0316190_10004075_pt1 | contig 10613 bp, 7 predicted proteins | sample Eddworburrow2_MG_FD_204929 | JGI IMG/M metagenome (GOLD analysis project Ga0316190, IMG submission 204929) | Coastal sediment microbial communities from Maine, United States - Eddy worm burrow 2 | ecosystem: Environmental > Aquatic > Marine > Coastal > Sediment | place: USA: Maine | collected... | reverse complement strand
AGACTGCGCTATACCCCGACATGCCTAACTGTGTACTCAGTTAGGAGGCCGAATAATACGCATAGTCTGCCTTTTCGTCAACGTCATTTAGGTGATAATTCTCTATTTTCACGGTATCATTCGCCCCCTCTTCAGCAACCCTATTTTCAGTGGACAGGTATGAGCGCACAAATCCTCGACGGCAAGGCCATTGCGGCCGATTTAAGACAATCCATCAAATCCAGCGTTACAGAACGCATCGCAGCAGGTCAACGGGCACCCGGGCTGGCTGTTATCCTGGTAGGTGAAGACCCTGCCTCTCAGGTCTATGTTCGCAATAAGCGCCGCTCTTGTGAGGAGGTTGGCTTTTACTCCGAAGAGCATAAACTCTCTACAGAGACCACCCAGGAAGAATTATTGGCACTCATCGACTCTCTGAATGAGAAAGAAGCCATTGATGGCATTCTGGTGCAGCTACCACTGCCCGATCAGATTGACGAAGAGACCGTCATCGAGCGAATCCTGCCAACTAAAGATGTCGATGGTTTCCACCCCTATAACGTGGGTCGATTGGTGCTACGCATGCCGATTCTTCGCTCCTGCACCCCGAAAGGCATGATGACCATGCTAGAGCAGACTGGGCAGAAACTTGAGGGACTGGACGCCGTCATTATTGGACAATCCAACATCGTTGGACGCCCGATGGCACTGGAGCTACTGGCCGCCCGCTGCACCATTACTGTCTGCCACAGCCGCACCAAGGATCTGGAAGCGAAGGTTCGCAATGCTGACATCGTGGTAGCAGCCATTGGCCGGCCAAACTACGTACCCGGCGACTGGATTAAGCCAGGAGCACTGGTTCTGGATGTCGGCATCAATCGACTGGACAGCGGAAAACTGGTCGGAGATGTGGACTTCGAAAGCGCTAAAGAGAAGGCCAGCTGGATCACACCAGTTCCTGGTGGAGTTGGCCCAATGACGATTGCTACTCTGCTGGAAAATACGCTGCAAGCCGCTGAGCTGCACAGCAAATCAGCCAGTTGATCTAAACTCAGCACCTCGGGGTATTCTTCATACCCCGAGGCACCTAATCAATCAGCTAATCTACCTCTTTTTTATCCCGTCCATGCTGCCGCTTGCCTGAGGCAATCGCCCACCAGATCACAGCAAGAGGCAGAAGGATAATCAGCAGTTCCATCAGCCACCCTATAGCTAACTGAAGTTAGCCCACCCATACCCGGGCATTACGGAACATCCGCAACCAGGGAGCATCTTCACTCCACTCATCCGGATGCCACGAGTTCTGCACCGCACGAAAAACCCGCTCTGGATGTGGCATCATGATGGTTACCCGGCCATCTGTGGTGGTCAGACCACTGATGCCATCAGGTGAGCCGTTGGGGTTGGCAGGATATCGACTAGCAACCTCACCGCTGTTCTCGATATAGCGCAGTGCCACTTGGGATTGCGCCTGCTGCTGGTGTGCTGCATCACGGAACTCTGCCCTGCCCTCACCATGCGCAACTGCTATCGGCATACGTGATCCTTCCATGCCTTGCAGCAGAATAGAGGCAGAGGCCTGCACTTCCACCATCGAGACGCGCGCCTCAAACTGCTCAGAGCGGTTGCGTACAAAATGAGGCCAATGGTCGGCGCCAGGAATCAGTTCATGCAGGTTGGAGAGCATTTGGCAGCCGTTACAGACGCCTAAAGCAAAGGTATCCTGCCGCTGGAAGAAGGCATCAAACTGCGACCTGACACTTGGGTTAAATAGAATGGATTTTGCCCACCCCTCACCCGCGCCCAGCACGTCACCGTAGGAGAAGCCGCCACAGGCCACCAGCCCTCGAAAATCACTCAGATCTATGCGCTGCTCAATGATGTCACTCATGTGGACGTCAATGGCCTGAAAGCCGGCACGGTCAAAAGCTGCTGCCATTTCGATTTGACCATTCACACCCTGCTCTCGCAGAATAGCGATTGGAGGTCGGGCACCACTGTTGATATAAGGCGCAGCAACATCTTCATTCAGATCAAAGCTGAGCTTGGCTTGAAGGCCAGGATCAGCTTGATCAGCAATCCGGTCATACTCTTCTTGCGCACACTCTGGGTTATCACGCATAGCCTGTAGGCGATAACTGGTTTCAGACCAGGCTTGTTGCAACTCTGCCCGACTCTTGCTCAGCACCCGATTCTGTCCGCGGGTAAACTCAATCTGCCCTGTCTCATTAGGACTGCCAACAACGTGACTGTAGTGACCCAGCCCAGCATCGTGCAATCTCTTCAGCACGGCTTTTGCATCTGTATGTCGAACCTGCACGACAGCACCCAGTTCTTCATTAAATAGCGCTGCCAGAAGATCATCACTCAAACCATCCAGCGAGATATCTATGCCACAGCGACCCGCAAAAGCCATCTCACAGAGCGCGGTAAAGAGGCCACCATCAGAACGATCATGATAGGCCAGCAGCAGACCATCTTTATTCAGGTTTTGAATAGTATTAAAAAAGCTCTTCAGTGCCTCAGGTGAATTCAGGTCAGCGCCATGATGCCCAACCTGCTTGTAGACTTGCGCCAATGATGAGGCACCCAGGCGGTCAGCCCCTTTGCCGAGATCAATCAGAATCAGGTCAGTATCCCCCTGATCTGTGCACAGTTGTGGTGTCAGGGTACGGCGCACATCCTGCACCGGAGCAAAGCCGGAGATAATCAATGACAGCGGCGAGGCCATCACTCTATCTTCACCCTGTTCCTGCCAAACAGTTTTCATGGAGAGCGAGTCTTTGCCCACAGGGATAGCAATGCCCAGTGTGGGGCAAAGCTCCATGCCCACGGCCTGCACCGTATCAAACAGGGCAGCATCCTCTGCTCCGTGACCGGTCGCGGCCATCCAGTTGGCAGAGAGTTTGATATCACTCAGGTTCTCGATAGAAGAGGCGGCTAGATTAGTGATCGTCTCACCAACAGCCATGCGGCCTGATGCTGCTGGATTGATCAGTGCCAGCGGCGCGCGCTCACCCATAGCCATTGCCTCACCAGTGTAGCCGTGATAGCTACTGGCAGTTACAGCAACATCTGCTACCGGCACTTGCCAGGGGCCGACCATCTGGTCGCGGCAGACCTGGCCGGTAATAGAGCGATCACCAATGGTGATCAGGAAACTCTTGCTACCCACTGTGGGCAGCTTCAGCACTCGCAGAGCTGCTTCTTCGAGGTCGATGCCTGCGGTTTCAAATTCAGGTTTATGGAAGGTACGGCGATGTACGTCCCTAAGCATATGGGGCGCATTACCAAACAATAGTGGCATCGGCAGGTCAATTGGATTGTTGTTGAAATGGGCATCACCCAACAGCAACTCCTCTTCCTGAGTTGCCTCACCTACGACGGCATAAGGGCAGCGTTCACGCTCACAAATAGCCTTGAACTCAGCAAGTCGATCAGCATCCACAGCCAGCACGTAGCGCTCCTGGGACTCATTGCACCAGATCTGCATCGGTGACATGCCCAGATCATCATTGGGCACGGTGCGCAGCTCAAACTTACCGCCACGACCACAATCATGCACCAACTCCGGTAAAGCATTGGAGAGGCCACCAGCGCCCACATCATGAATCCACAGTACTGGATTAGCCTCACCTCGTGCTGCACAGTGATCAATCACCTCCTGGCAGCGGCGTTCAATCTCCGGGTTACTGCGCTGTACAGAGGCAAAGTCCAGATCCTCAGCGCTGGCGCCACTGTCCATCGAGGAAGCTGCGCCACCGCCCAATCCAATCAACATGGCCGGGCCACCCAGCACAACCAATGGCGTGCCTGCGGGATACTCTTTTTTCTGCACATGCCCAGCACGGATATTACCCATGCCACCGGCAATCATGATGGGCTTGTGATAGCCCCGTAGCTCCTGACCATTTGGTCCAGGAACCTCCGCTTCAAAGGTGCGAAAATAACCCGCCAGATTGGGACGACCAAATTCGTTATTGAAGGATGCCGCACCGATTGGCCCCTCCAGCATAATATCCAACGCAGAGACAATACGCTCCGGCTTACCAAAATCCTCTTCCCACGGCTGCTCAGCACCGGGGATACGTAGATTGGAGACTGAAAATCCAGCCAACCCCGCTTTGGGCTTAGAGCCTTGGCCGGTTGCACCCTCATCACGAATCTCACCACCTGCACCTGTTGCAGCACCCGGCCCAGGAGAGATGGCAGTCGGGTGGTTGTGGGTCTCTACCTTCATCAGGATATGAATATCTTCATCCTGATATCCATAGGCACCCTCTCGGTCAACCAGAAAGCGTTTTCCGTGGCTGCCCTCAATCACTGATGCATTATCTTTATAGGCTGATAAGACCTTATCCGGTGATTTATTGGTGGTATTGCGGATCATCTTGAACAGAGAGTGCTCTTTCTTTTCTCCATCCACAATCCAGTCAGCATTGAATATTTTATGGCGACAATGTTCCGAGTTGGCCTGGGCAAACATCATCAACTCAACATCGGTAGGGTTGCGTTTTAATCCTTGAAAGCTCTCTACCAGATAGTCGATCTCATCCGGTGAAAGTGCTAATCCCAGTTCACTGTTTGCCACATTCAATGCACCTTTCCCGCCACCCATCACATCTACCGTCTGCAACGGGGTCGGCTCAGCATGAATAAAGAGGCAATTGGCATCTTGCGGATCAGAGAGCACAGACTCAGTCATCCGGTCATGCAATAGACCTGCAGCTTGATTTAGCTCATGGTCAGAGAGTGGCTCTCCAGTTGCGCTGAGATAATAGGCAATGCCCCGTTCCAGGCGCTCGATAGTGGTTAAACCACAGTTGTGTGCAATATCCGATGCCTTGCTGGACCAGGGTGAGATGGTGCCGGGCCGTGGCACAACCAGGATCAGCTGCCCTTCAGGATCATGCTCAGCCAAGTGTGGTCCATAACGTAAAAGACGATCCAGCACCGCTTGCTGCGCTTCGCTCAATGTCTGCTCAATATCAGCAAAGTGGAGATATTCTGCATACAGGGAAACAGATCGACCTATATGCTCGACGACTCGTTGTTGCAGTTTGTTCAGACGAAAATCAGAGAGGGCGGGCGCGCCACGAAGAATCAGCATTGTACACCTAGATTTCAGGGTAAAAAGAAGTGGCAATGATACTAGAAATCGACCTAACCCTACAGCGTATCAAGCCGTCTACGATAAAAAATGGAGTAGTAGCGAACATCACCTGGGGCATGGGCAATCAATCCAGAGATAACAATTACCAGAACAAGGCAGAGTACCTGATACTCTGGCCACACCAACATCAACGCAAGCAGCAAAAGCTTGAGCAAAATGGCATGCCCACGCAGCTGCAACAGCCAGATGCCATTGGACCAGATGGACAGCAGCATCATGACCAAACCTGAAGCCAATGTCAGGTAGAGAAACCCTTGCCAGACATTGCCAACAGCCGCATAAAAGTAGCCGCCACCAATGCCAGTAATCCCCAGCAGATGCAGCGTACGCAATAGAATATTGACCCAGCGCTGCCCGGTAAAGGCTCGGGATTGCTTGGGAAAGAGAACAGACATAATGAGCATTAACTTTAAGCGTGGTTTAGCTGGAGCAGATCTCCAGCCACTCGGTTGGCCCATTCTGCTCAGAGATGGTCAGACACTCTTCAAGTTTTTGAGAGACACTCAGCAGCGCCTCTTTGGCAAGTTGTGGCGTATTGTTCTTTTCACTGAGGTGCGCCGCCATCAGATGACGCAATCGGCTGTGATCAATCCTGCCCAGCAGGTCTGCTGCCTGACGGTTGCTTAAATGCCCCAGCCTGCCACCCACCCGCGCCTGGAGTGCCGGCGGATAAGGGCCATCAGCCAGCATTGCTGAATCATGGTTGCACTCCAGCATTAGCGCATCACAATCCTGCAACAGTTCAACAATATGGGGGGTAATAGCACCACTATCCGTGAGCATGCCAAATTTCACCTGGTTTGCAGTAAAGGTAAACTGGACAGTATCCCTTGCATCATGCGGTACAGGAAAAGGAGTGACCTGAATATCACCGATCATAAAGGGTGTTTGGTGGCTACTGAAACTATTGAGATGCGGCAGATTACCGCATCGGTGACTACGCCGGGTTCCCCCTGACATCCAGACCGGCAGTTGGTAACGGCGGGCCATGGCACCTACCCCTCGGATATGATCACCATGTTCATGCGTCACCAGCACCGCATCGAGCGTATCAGCAGCGACACCCAGCCGAGCCAGTCGCTGCTCAGCCTCTCGCGCAGAAAAACCGCAATCTACCAACAGCCGAGTGCCACCCGCTTCAATCAGGGTAGCATTGCCCCGGCTGCCACTACCTAAAGATGCAAAATGCATAAGACTTGCGGCAGTTCGCTACAAGCCTATTTGATCTGCTCATGCAACAAACCCAGAATGCGTTTAGCTGTATCTGAGTTACTCTGTACACCTTTATTATCTTGAATCGTTACACGCGTGGCTTCACCACTTTCATGCAACCTGACCTGATATTGGGTCTCTTTATCAATATCGTCATCATCGCTCCAGAACGCCAACTTGGAGAGAATCCCTTTCTCCTCCTCTGCACCCTGCATGGGATCGTTGTAGCGCACATAGTAGATGCCTTTACCACGGTCTCTGTCTTCCACAGCAAAACCACCACGATCCAAAGCCATTCCAGTGATGCGCCATGCCCGTGGGAATTCTTCTGCAATTTTAAGCTCAGACTGACCTCGCCCCTGTAACAACTGGGATCGACGTTTACGAGTATCAGACTTCGCTAAATCCTTACTGGCACGCATATCAGATACGCCAAAAAAGATCATCATCTTGCGCATCATCTCTGCTTCTAGCCCATGGTCTGTGGGACGAATAGCCCAAGTGGCATTTTCATCCTCATCGGCTGTACCCTTGATAAATGTCTCTTCCATACCCCGGTGTGTTAGGTAAATTTCAGTAACACCCGCCTCTTCGCCCTCTTCCAGGCGCACCCGATACTGGTCTCGTGTGGCAGCAGAATAGGCACCATCGAATGCCTTACGCACAAAATCAGTTACAAAATCAGATTTGATATCTGCACGATTTTCAATCCAATTGGTACGCATTACACCTACGGAAGGATCTTGCTCTAGCAATAGAATGCCATTCTCATGCCAGAACGAAATAACCTTATACCAAACATCATCAACCGGTGCGCGCACCACAAGCCAGCGCTGATCACCATCTCGTTTTACACTGATATTTTCAATCTGCGGGAGTACAGCGCCACTTCCTGCCACTCCATTCGTGGGGGCAGTTAGTTTTCGTTCGCCAACATAATCTGAATAGGTTGCAGTCCCAGAAGGTGTAATATCAGGCACCATGCGGGTGTCATCAATAGAGCTACTGGTTAGATCTGGCGGAATTTCCAGATCTGCACCTGCCTGTTTCTCTTTTTTGTAATCAACCTTACGATCAGGTAAAACCGAATCAACATCCGGCATCATGCTACAAGCAGTAAGGCTGGAAGCAATCAAAATAGTGAGGATTTTTGTCCATCTGACAAACATATGAATTACCGTGAAATTATCTGGATTTAAAGTGCATCTGCTTTTTGCATGGCCTGACGCACAGGCTCATGGTGCTGTTTAGACAGCCCTGTCAGCGGTAAACGTATACCCATCTGAATTCGTCCCAACTCAGCCATTGCCCATTTTACAGGAATGGGATTGGCCTCCAAAAACAGCTCACTATGCAGCGCTGCCATCTTGCTATCAAGTTGTCCTGCCTCTGTTTTATCGCCTGCCAATGCTGCCACACACATCTTGTGCATTAGCGCAGGCACTACATTAGCCGTCACTGAGATGACTCCATGTCCACCCAGCAACATCAGTTCGCGAGCTGTAGCATCATCACCGCTATAGATTGCAAAACTTTCCCCGCACAGCTGTTTAATCTGGGTCACTCGTTCCATATCACCCGTGGCTTCCTTTATGCCAACGATATTATCAATCTTTGACAGCCGTGCAGCAGTCTCTGGCAACAGATCACATACGGTGCGACCAGGTACATTGTAGAGAATTTGAGGGATATCTACTGTTTCTGCAATAAGCTTGTGATGCAGGTAGAGTCCTTCCTGAGTAGGCTTGTTGTAATAAGGTGAGACCAGCAGGCAAGCATCAGCACCAAGCCCTTTGGCTCGCTGAGTCAGGCCAATCGCCTCTCGAGTGCAATTAGAACCCGTGCCTGCGATAACAGGGATGCGTCCAGCTGCAAATTCCACAGCTTTGGCAATCACCCAGCAGTGCTCATCTTCATCAAGCGTTGGGCATTCACCTGTAGTGCCTACTGCCACGATACCATCGGTACCCTGCTCGACATGCCAGTCAACCAGGCTCCGTAGGCTCTCCTCATCCAGGCTGCCATCCTCACGCATGGGTGTAACCAATGCAACGATACTGCCCTGAAACATGCACAAACTCCAAATAAATCAGGCTAAACGCGCAATTCTACAGTGCTTTATGAAGCAGTGCCAAACGATACTGTCATCCAGGCTTATTAGGCTGGCATAACGATATGTAAAAGCTCATAATTTCAGCTCAAATAACAAAACAAGCTACACTGAACCTATAAGAGGCATCAGTGCCATAGAACAAATAGTTAACATGCAGTGAGATAATATATGCCCGCAAAAAAAAATTACCTGGTCATTTCAGCTCTGGGGAAAGACCAACCCGGCATCGTAGATAAACTCAGCAAAATCATTCTGGAAGATGAATGCAATATTGTAGACAGCCGCATGACCGTTTTAGGGGGAGAGTTCGCTATCCTGCTGATGGTTGAAGGTAACTGGAATACATTAACCAAACTAGAGGATGCCTTGCCAAAGCATGGCGAGAAGCTTGGCCTCACCATCATTTCAAAACGCACAGAAGAGCGCCGATCCAAAAGCAAAACTCTCCCTTATGCCATCGATGTTGTCGCAATGGACCATCCTGGCATCGTGCACAATCTGGCTAATTTTTTCTCAGAACGCAACATCAACATTGAAGACCTAGTGACCAGCAGCTATGCCGCAGCGCATACCGGCACGCCCATGTTTGCAGTACATATGAGCATTGGAATCCCTGCCGAAACACATATTGCTGGACTCCGTGATGATTTTCTGGAGTTTTGCGACGCAATGAATCTGGATGCTGCACTAGACCCTATCAAAGGCTAACCACTTCACAGGAATAAGCAATGCCTAAGACACCTGAAAACCACCATCTTTTTATTCTGGACACCAATGTCCTGATGCATGACCCCACTGCTATTTTTCGTTTCATGGAACATGACCTGTTTCTACCAATGGTAGTACTTGAAGAGCTGGATGCCGGTAAAAAGGGGCTATCTGAGGTCGCTCGTAATGCACGTCAAGCCAGTCGCTTCCTTGACGAATTGATGACAGGCGCAACCAAAGCCGATATTAAAAAGGGGTTACCTCTTCCTACCCCCGAGAATAGTCCTACAGCCATAAATGGCAAAGCAGTGGAGGGAGCTAAACATGGCCGTCTTTTCTTTCAGACTCGTCACCTGCCCAATCTTCTGCCTGACAGTCTACCCGGACATATCCCAGACAATAATATTCTAGGAGCAACACTCGCCCTTCAGGAGGAGCACCCAACCAGCATCATCACCCTGATATCCAAAGATATTAACCTCCGAATCAAAGCAGCGGTACTGGGGATACGTGCAGAGGATTACCGCAACGACAAAGTGCTCGATGATGTAAACCTGCTCTATCGCGGGCACCTTGAACTGGCAGCTAACTTCTGGGATAAGCACAGCAAGAAGCTGGAGTCCTGGCAGGAAGAGGGGCGATCATTTTATCGAGTAAACGGTGCAGATTTCGAAAGCTGGCATGTCAGCCAGTGTCTAACCATGGCGGGAGATCCCAGCTTTCAGGCTATTGTTCGCGAGCTGGGCAATGGCAGCGCTGTCTTTGAGCTACTGGAGGATCACCACAACCCCAAGCACTCTGTTTGGGGAATCAATGCACGTAATAGAGAGCAGAATTTTGCCCTCAATATGCTGCTGGATCAGGAGCTGGATTTTGTCTCACTCCTTGGCATTGCAGGCACAGGTAAGACCCTGCTTACCCTGGCCGCAGGCTTGGCTCAAGTCCTGGATCAAAACATCTATCATGAAATCATCATGACCCGCGCCACAGTACCTGTGGGAGACGACATCGGTTTTCTGCCCGGCACTGAAGAAGAGAAGATGGCACCCTGGATGGGCGCGCTGAAAGATAACCTGGAAGTGCTGACGCAAACCGAAGGCGGCGAATGGGGGCGTGCTGCAACTGATGATCTATTGCGCAACCGCATCCGCATCCACTCCCTGAATTTCATGCGTGGTCGTACCTTCCTGAAAAAATACATCATCATTGATGAGGCACAAAACCTGACTGCCAAACAGATGAAGACCCTCATCACCCGGGCAGGCCCTGGCACCAAGATTGTCTGCCTCGGAAATATTGGCCAGATAGATACACCCTATCTCACAGAGACCACCTCTGGCCTGACATTCGCAGTAGACCGATTCAAAAACTGGCAGCACAGTGGCCATATAACCCTTATGCAAGGTGAGCGTTCAAGGTTGGCAGACT
>Ga0316190_10004074_pt1 | contig 10615 bp, 9 predicted proteins | sample Eddworburrow2_MG_FD_204929 | JGI IMG/M metagenome (GOLD analysis project Ga0316190, IMG submission 204929) | Coastal sediment microbial communities from Maine, United States - Eddy worm burrow 2 | ecosystem: Environmental > Aquatic > Marine > Coastal > Sediment | place: USA: Maine | collected... | reverse complement strand
AGTCCTTGGCTGCAATGATGTTCCACAAGCTGGTGACAGCTTCATGGTTGTTGCCTCAGAGATTAAAGCTCGTGAGATTTCTAGTTTCAGGAAAGAGAGGGCAAGAGAAGAGCAACTCAAGAGTCAGAAGAAAGCTTCTCTTGATCAACTGTTCTCTGCAGTTCAAAAAGATGAAGTTGCAGAACTCGCTGTCATTATCAAAGGCGATGTTCAGGGTAGCGTCGAAGGGCTTGCCCATGCACTTGAGGGAATCAAGAGTGAAAAAGTCAACCTGCGAATTATTCATCAGGCAGTAGGAGGCGTTACAGAGAATGACGTTCTTCTTGCTATTGCCTCTAAAGCGATTATTATCGGGTTTAGGGTCCGCGCAGAACGACCCGCCCACAGTCTGGCTGAGAGAGAAAAGGTTGAAGTTCGATACTACTCCATTATCTATGAGGCGATTCAAGATGTAGAGGCCGCCATGCTTGGGCTGGTTGCTCCAGAGTACAAGGAAGTCATCATAGGGAGAGCATCTGTTCGTCAGGTTTTCCAGATTCCGAAAATTGGTAAAATTGCTGGCTCCTATATCGATGACGGCAAGGTGACTAAAGAATCCAAAGCCCGGTTGATGCGTAATGGCAAATTGATTTTTGAAGGTGACCTCGATACCTTAAAACGGTTCAAGGATGATGTTAATGAAGTCAAGCTTGGCTTTGAATGTGGAATTGGAATGCTCGGTTTTGATGATTTTGAAGAGGGCGACATCTTTGAAATCTACAAAATGGAATCCGTGCGTGCTACTAAATTAACTTAAATAACACGTTGAATTTAACTTAAGGACCAAATAGAATTAGAGGAGTGTGTCCACTCCTCTTTTTTGGATTTTAAAGGGGGGCAAGATGCAGATTGAACATATTGCAGATGAGATTAAGAAAATCATTAGCTTTGCCATGTACCAGGAGCTACGGGATCCAGCATTTCAAGATATCACAGTGACTAGAGTCAAAGTTTCCAAAGACCTTCAGTTTGCAGATATCCGTTTTACATCGATGGATACAATCAATGATATTGATGTTATTGAAGATAAGCTGAACAAAGCCAGCAGCGCATTTCGCGGTATCCTATCAAAAAAAATACGATTGCGACGAACTCCCATCTTGCGGTTTCACTACGATATGGATATCGTTGCCGAGCAGAAAATTGAGGAAATGTTAAGAAAGATCAAACAACAGAAGAGTTGAATGTGAAAATTCCATTTAATTTTCTGCCAATTGATAAGATCCCGGGGATGACCTCCCATGATGTGGTTGCCAAGGTAAGAAGAGCACTGCGCGATGTGGTGCCCCGTGGAACCAGAGTGGGGCATACCGGTACTTTGGACCCATTTGCATCTGGGCTCTTAATTGTTGCCATTGGGAAAGCGACCCGGTTTTCAGATGATGTTCACCGTTACCCTAAGACATACGAAGCTGAACTGACACTGGGAACAGAGACAACGACACTGGATCCTGAAGGGGAAATATCAGGGTCACGTCCCGTTCCGAGCCTGTCCCAAATGGATCTGGACCGGTGCTGTACCCAATTCACAGGTGTACAGGAGCAACTTCCTCCCAGCTATTCAGCCAAACTTGTGGATGGAATCCGGAGCTATGAACTGGCCAGAAAGAATCGTGCGGTTGACCTGAAACCATGCTCAATTGAAATCAGTGCAATTGATTTAAAAATAATAGATTCTAAAAGTCTTTTTTGTAGAGTTACTTGTTCCACAGGGACGTATATCAGAAGCCTTGGGCGTGATATTGCCCGTGAATTGGGAACTGTAGGACATGTATCAAAACTGAGGAGAACCTCAGTCGGGCCCATTAAGGTTGAGCAGGCTTTAGGCGCCTATGATACGGAATTGGACCCAGTAGTCATCGATCGCTACGTGATTCCTGTTTCTGAAGTGTTGCCGGAATATCCCGAAGTGGAACTTCCAATTCGATTCAGAGAACCTCTGCTTCAGGGTAGGCAAATCGAGGATATCGACTTGCCACATGAACGGTTTTTGGGAGTAATCCGAGAGGGTACAGAGGTCTCCACTATTTTTAAATGTGAATACCAGGCAAGAACCAGACAGCTCAGAACAAAGATGCTCTGCTTTAAGTCCTAAATCACATGCCACTTCCATGTGCCCATTGAGTCATCTTGTGAACGATTTTGAGAGGGTCCTTGGATTCGCTCAGGTGGAAGGTGTGCAGGGTTTCCACCCTACTCTATCTCTAGTAAAAGTTCTTTCATTCCATTGCTGTAGTGGGTTTTTCCCGAATCACGTTCGATGATAAGACAGAAAAGCCGATCGTCCTTGTCGCACAGTGATATGCATTTTTCTGGGGAAAGAATCATAAAAGCTGTGGCCAGGGCGTCTGCTTCCATGCATGTACTGGCAATAACCGATACCGATGCGATGGGCGACTTCACTGGGTAACCTGTGCGGGGGTCAATAATATGTGAGTAGTTGTTCCCTTCGAACTCAAAGAAGTTTCTATAATCTCCTGAGGTGGCCATGGCACAATCAGACAGCTTAGCGATGGCGACTAGGTCGCGCGTGATGGTTGAGGCATATCTTGGCGTTTCGATTCCGATCCTCCAGGGTGTGTCTGCCGTTTTTTGTCCTGAAACACGAACCTCTCCACCAACTTCTACAAGAAAGCGTTTATAGCCACTGGCAACAAGCATTTCATAGACTGCATCTACACCATAACCCTTTGCAATACCAGACAGATTGAGAGAAAGTCCGTTGGTTTCTTTTTTGAGGACTTGCCCGTCAATTATGACTCCATCCATGCCCAATTGATTCAGGGCTAGAGTAATTTCCTCGGGTAGGGGGAAGGCAGATCGCTCTTTACGGGAAAATCCCCACAACTCGATCAGTGGACTCAACGTGGGGTCAAAACGTCCTTCTGTTATGCCGTATATTTCTTTAGCACACTGAATGACTTTTGCAGTTTCCTGCGAAATCAACAGGGATGTATTACTGTCCAGGTTATTGAAACGACAAATATCGCTATCGTCCTTCCAATTAGACATCAGCCCATCGATTCGATCCAATACGGTTTGAATCTCTGTGTTCAGTGTCTCTGGATCTGTCACATGATCTTGTACCGCAACTGACCACGTGGTGCCCATAGTGAGACCCTGAGCATTAAATGGTATTGTTTCGGTACAGGAATTGGTGAACACAAAAAAAAGAAGCACCCCAATCAAGGGGTGCCTCTTGTAAGTGTGATGCGTACGATTAGAATTCATCGTACATGATCATTTCATTCTCGACCCCAAGATCATGAAGCATCCTGGTAACCGCTGAAAGCATCATGGGTGGACCACAGAGGTAGTATTCGATCTCTGTGGGATCATCGTGCTTGGAGAGGTACTCATCGTGAACAACCTGGTGAATAAAGCCTTCCAGGCCCGCCCATTTATCCTCAGGCAAAGGATCTGACAGTGCCACATCCCACCTGAAGTTATCGAATTCTGATTGAATGGTATCGAAATCACTCTGGTAGAACATTTCACGAAGTGATCGTGCACCATACCAGAATGTCACTTTTCGAGATGTTTTCTGGGTGTGGAAGAGATCAAAGAGGTGACTTCTCATGGGAGCCATACCCGCTCCACCACCGATGAAGCACATCTCACGATTGGTTTTCTTCTGATAGAATTCACCGTAGGGTCCACTGACAACCACTTTGTCTCCTGGCTTCAGGCTAAAAATATAAGAAGAACAGAGGCCAGGAGGCACATCATCCATCCCTGGAGGAGGTGACGCGATTCGCACGTTAAGCATGACACGGTTCCCTTCCGCCGGGTGGTTGGCCATAGAATAAGCACGCGTGATGGGTTCATCATTATTAGCAACGAATTTCCAGAGATTGTATTTGTCCCAGTCTTCTCGATACTCTTCTTGAATATCGAAATTTTTGTATGACAATCCTTGATACTCGGGAACGTCGATTTGAATGTAACCTCCAGCCTGGAAGTCCAGGGTCTGGCCATCATCGATCTCCAAAATGAATTCTTTGATGAATGTTGCGACGTTGTTATTGGATTTCACAGTACAGTTGAACTTCTGGATATTAAATACCTCTTCAGGGATTTTAATTTCCATGGGCCCTTTTACCTTGACCTGGCATGCCAGGCGCCAGTTTTCCCGTGCTTCTTTCCGACTGATGTGGGTGAGTTCTGTTGGCAGAATTTCACCACCACCCTCGGTGACCTGGCATGTGCACATGGCACAGGTACCGCCACCACCGCACGCAGATGGCAGGAATATCCCATTGCTTCCCAGAGCTGTGAGCAGGGTAGAGCCCGGTGACACCATGGGACTCTTCTCCTCATCACCATTGATGAGCAGCTTGACTTCGCCCTGGGGAACCAGGTTCTTTTCGAGAACCGTTAAGATGGTCACCAGAGTGAGGATAACGAAAGAGAAAACAAGAATACCTAAACCTATTTCAAATAGCATATGATGTCCCCTTTCCTATAGAGTGATACCGATGAAACTCATGAACCCGAGGGCCATGAGACCGGTGATCAGCATGGTGATGCCAAGACCTCTAAGGCCTTTGGGAATATTGGAGTATCTCAGCTTCGTTCGTATAGCGGCCATGGCAACAATTGCCATTAACCAGCCTATTCCTGAAGAGAAACCGTAAACAGTACTTTCGGTGAAGTTGTAGCCCTTGGTTCCCATGAATAGAGAAGTACCCAGGATGGCGCAATTCACAGCGATGAGAGGGAGGAAGATCCCCAAGGACTGATATAGCGATGGAGTGAATTTATCCATGACCATCTCAACAATCTGAACCATAGCGGCGATTGTCGAAATATAACAAATAAACTGAAGGAAACTCAGGTTAACTTTAGGTAGACCCGCCCATGCCAGTGCACCGTCAGCTAAGAGGTACTCATTAATGAGCCAGTTCATGGGAGTTGTAACCGTGAGAACAAAAATGACAGCGAGACCAAGGCCAACCGCAGTGTCAACTTTCTTGGAAACAGCAAGGAATGAACACATTCCCAGGAAGCTTGCCAGGAGAATGTTCTCGATGAAAATAGCTTTAGTAGCAATACTTATAAGTTCTACAATCATGGCTTAGTCCTCCACTGTTTTAGAAAAGGTTTTTTGGATCCAGATGATCAGTCCAAGCAGAATGAATGCACCTGGAGGAAGAATCATCAGGCCGGCGTTTACATAACCTATTTCATAAAGGAACTGAGGAATAACCCGAAATCCCATGAGTGAACCGTTGCCGAAGATCTCACGTCCGATGGCAACCAACACCAGGATGATGCTGTAACCTAGGCCGTTACCCAGGCCGTCCAGGAATGAAGGCCAAGGCTTGTTAGCCAAAGCAAATGCTTCCGCACGACCGAGTACGATACAGTTTGTGATGATAAGGCCAACAAAAACGGAGAGTTCTTTTGAAAGTTCAAACATGTAAGCTTTCAGGAGTTGATCAACCAGAGTAACCAGAGTTGAGACAACAGCAAGCATGATGATGATTCGGATTTTTGAAGGGATCATATTTCTCATGAGAGAGATAATGACATTGGACCCACAAAGGACCACGATTACCGAGATACACATAACCAAAGCAGGCTTCAAGGTACTCGTTACGGCCAGGGCAGAGCAGATGCCCAGGACCTGGAGGGTGATCGGGTTGGTATCCCAAAGAGGATCTTTCATGAATTTCTGTTCTTTCTTTCCGAACAAGGACGCCTTTTTCGCAGGCGCTGCGACTGTTGCCGTACTCATAATTCAGTTCCTTGTGATTGTTTTTTTCGCAGTTCAACGAAATAGGGTTCATAAATTTCCAGATTGGCTCTTATGAATTTGTTGAGACCTGTACCTGTCAGTGTTGCACCACTTATTCCATCGACGTAGTGTGCGAGTTCTGGGCCGGAATGTGTGTCAGTTGCTTTGCCTCGTGCAATTTCAACAGAAACCAGTGATCCGTTGGTATCGAGAATCTTCTTTCCTTGAAACTGCGTCTTAAACCACTCTTCAGTGATTAAAGCGCCAAGGCCCGGAGTCTCTTTGTGTTCGTAGAAGGTAATCCCTCGTACCGTGTTTAAATCGGGATTTAAGGCCAGATAACCCTTAACGATATCCCATAACCCATAGCCTTCAATGGGAACCACATAGGCTTGAGGCGTCGTTTTATCAGGGTTATAGGCATAAACCAATTTGTAACCGGGGTCATAGTCCTTTTTAGCTTTTCCTGCTTTATTTGCAAGCAGGCCCAGCTTGGATTTGAATTTGCTAAGCAGTTCACCTTCGGTCATGCTTTTGAGATCCTCATCAGAATAACTGAGTTTCTTAAGTTCAGCTTCCATGAAATCCCGCGTTTGGCCCTGATTGTCCTTGTCAATGAGAATAGTTTCAAACTCATCTGTAAACAACTTGAAGTTTTCAGTGGCAGTTTTTGTGAAGACCTCTTCCTTCTCATGACCAACCGAGATGAGGATGTTTTGAACGACATCCAGTTTCATATTAGCTCTTTGCAGCGGTTGGAGCGCAATGGCAGAAAGAGAAAGGATAAGACTGCAGACGACACATATGATCGTTGCGAATACAAAGGTATAAGTAGTTCCTTTAGACTTGGACACGGCTTAACCTCCTTTTGATGTTAGCTTCGACGACATAGTGGTCGATCAGTGGGGCAAACACATTCATAAACAGAATGGCTAGCATGGCGCCTTCCGGATAAGCCGGATTCCAAAGACGGACAAGGATGGTCAACATCCCGATCAGGAATCCATAGATATACTTACCTGTATTGGTTCTACAACCTGTTACCGGATCAGTTGCCATGAATACAGCTCCGAAGAGCAGTCCACCCATCGTCATTTGATATTTCCAATCCAGACTCAGAATACCGGGCAGGTTATCACCAGCGAGCTGGTTGAAACCAACTGAAGTGATGATGGCACCAACGGCGACACTCAGCATAATTCTCCAGCTTGCGATCCCTGTAATCAGGAGCAGGGCTGCTCCAATCAAGATGGCCAGTGCCGATGTTTCACCGATACTGCCAGGCACAAAGCCATAGAAAAGGTCAGAAAGGGTCACCCCTGCTTGTGCCAGGGAGTCCATGGCGTTGCCGCCCGATGAGGTCTGAGCAGCTGTAGCCAGAGGTGTTGCTCCACTGAAACCATCTACAGTGGTCCAAACCTTATCTCCTGAGATCTGAACGGGATAAGAGAAGTAGAGAAAGGCACGCGCCGTCAAGGCAGGGTTAAGGATGTTCATGCCCGTTCCACCAAATACTTCTTTTCCGATTACAACACCAAAACTGATGCCCACCGCTACTTGCCATAAGGGAATGGATGCTGGCAGGATGAGTGGGAAGAGAATGCCTGTTACGAGGAACCCTTCATTAATTTCGTGCTTTCTAACAACCGAGAACAGGACTTCCCAGAACCCACCGGCAGCATAGCTGACGATGATGATGGGCAAAATAGTAATGAATCCTGAGATCAGCAGCGGCCCGATCTGGCTGGTTGTCTCACCTGCAGCTAATGCATTTTGGAGACCTGTATTGTAGGCACCAAAAAAGAGAGCTGGCAGCAGAGCGACAATGACAACTGTCATCAGGCGTTTGGCATCAAGGGAATCCCGAACATGGGGTGCGCCCGGTGCTCCTTTTGTTTGAGTGAAAAGGATTGTCTCCTGAGCTTCCCATAAAGGGTAGAGTTTTTCGAACTTGCCACCTTTTTTAAAGTGGTGTTCGTGCTTTTCTAATATATTTTGAAGAAATTTCACGTTAACCATCCTTTTCCATGAGCTCAAGTCCATCACGGATGATGGAGCTGATCTCCATTTTCGATGGAGAGACGTAAGCGCAAAGTGCAAAGTCCTCCTCGTCGCATTCCAGGATTCCGAGCTTTTCCATTAACTCGATGTCACCTGCAAGGATTGCTTTAATCAGAAATTCTGGCATCACATCAAGTGCAACGACACCTTCAAAAAGACCAGATTGAACCATCGCTCTGGCGCCCCCGTTTATATTGGTATCAAATGCGAAGGTCTTCCCTGGGATCAATCTTGAAAAGAAAGATTTTCCAAAGCTTGGACGGTTGAAGCCTGGCAAACACCAACCCAGGAAATGCTTTTCCGTAGGCTCAGGGAGTACCGTGACTGAACTGTCATATACGCTCAGGAAACTGTCCTGGCTCTTTTCCACACCCGTTAACGGGTTACCGGAAATGATGCGCTGTGGACCGTTTTGCAGGTTGTCTTCGAGAAGATCTCCTAACTTAACGCCTGCACGGACCTCAACATACTGTTGCGTTTTAGTTCCGTTACCTGCCACTGCAATTACTCGCTTTGTTGGGAATTTACCAGTTTCAAAAAACTCACCGATTAAGATGAGGTCTCTGGCGTTGATAACCCACACGACTTCGCCCTTATTGATGGGATCAATTTTCGAGATATGCGTTCCCACTAAACCAGCTGGATGTTTGCCCTTGAATTCATGGACATGAACCCCTTTTGCTTTATCGAAAACAGCTTTCCCTTCAGGAGCAGTGACCACATGGATTTTATCTCCTGCAAGCACTTTAAGGACTTCAATTCCGAGTGCAAACGCATCTTCTTTACCCATGAGAGAAAATGCCGGATCGTTAGCCAGAGGTGCTGTGTCCATGCAATTGACAAAGACTGATTTAGGAGCGTCTTCAGGCTGAGCAATAGTGTTATAAGGACGTTGTCTCAGGAAAGGCCAAAGACCGGACTTCAGCAAGACCTCTTTCAGTTCAGAAGCAGATGCATCCCCGATGCCTTTGTCTGTAAAAGAAGAAAAGTCAACAGCATCTTCCTCTTCGGAAAGAGTGATGGCTATATCCAGTAATTTTCTTCTAGGTCCATAGATGATATCAGAAATCCTGCCGCAACCCGGTGATACGAATTGAACTTCAGGATTCTTCTTATCGAAAAACAGTGGTGACCCGATTTTAACCTCATCATTGAGCTTAACGGTAAGTTTCGGTTTAATTCCTCTAAAATCTGTGGGACAGATACCCAGTATTTTTGGTGACCCGATGGAAGCTTTGTTCTTTTCGGGCAGCCCTTTCATAGGTATTGTATATCCCTTTTTGATATGGTACGTCGCCATATGATTGGTGTCTCCTTAACCTTGGAACATAGACTCTGGGATCTGTAACAGAGCAGGATAGATTGAAAACAGCTCAAGATAAGTTTGTACGGAAGCTACCTAAAATAACTTAATAATGAATTGGATTGCAGGGTCAGCCAGTCAACTTGCGCAAAATGGCACGTCATCTGGAACTGTTTTCAAATACCCGATATGTCAGACATCCTCCCAGAGAAAATGAATGGATTCAAAAAGGTTTTTAGATGTAGGCAGTCTACAAGAGTTTCCTGCATCATTAAACGGGTTATTAAACCACAAAAATTGAGTTTATGAACAGATAATTATATATTCTTTCGACTTTATTTTCCTAAGATGATTACCTGAGTCCTTTTGATACATTTTTGTCAGTGAATTAAGGTGTAGCCACCTTAGCCACGAGGACTTGTTTTTTGGAAAAGCTAATAAAAAACATGCGTTTTCCTAACCAAAAACTAACTTGACTTGCTGGGTCGTTGGAGCAACAATCCTTCGCGAGCGGAATGACATATGAATCATTCATATTTTTTGGAGAATGATGAGCATAAATGGAGTAAAGATGAAAAATATTGTAATTTTATTGATCCTGGGCTGTGCAAGCCTGGCTGTTGCAGGTGATAAGAATGATCTAATACCAACAGTCTATGGGAAAGTAGTTGTTTCATACGGGATTCAGGACGTAAATGGTGCCGATGACTGGGAATTAAAAAGCCATTCATCCAGAATTGGAGTGAAGGGCAAGTACGACCTGACTGACTCCTTGAAAGCGATCTACAAACTGGAATGGGAAGTTGATGTAACAGATAATTCAGAAGGTTCCAATAATAATATTAAATCCAGGAACCAGTTTGTAGGGCTGAATGGTTCGTTTGGTACATTTCTGTTTGGACGCCATGACACACCTACAAAAGTTTCTCAGGGAAAGTTTGATCTTTTCAATGACCTTGATTCAGATATCAAGTACTTGACGGCAGCAGATATTAGGGCCAGCAATGTAATCGCCTATTCCTCTCCAAAACTGGGAGATACTGTAAATATGATGTTGGCAATTGTTCCGGGCGAAGAACCTGACGGAGCTGATGGTCCTGCAGATGCCGTGTCAGCAAATATCACCTATTCAAAAAATGGGTTTTTCGGAGGCATTGGCTTGGATAGTGAAGTAGGTGGCATGGATACGATTCGTGCTACTTTAATATACAAAACCAAGAAATTCCAATTTGGCGGTTTGTTTGACAGTACTGAGCTTGTAGATGGATCCAGCGATGCAGATGCATTTATTGTGAATGCGTCTTATCAGGCAAACAAGACACGTTTTAAGGTTCAATTCGGTAATTCTGATATTGGTCCTAAAGGCAAGGGCCTCGGTGACTTGGCATATCAGGGGACCGAATCCATTTCTGTCGGTGCTGACTATCTATTTTCAAAGAAGGCCTTTCTCTTTGCTTATTACGTATCTACAG
>Ga0316190_10004071_pt1 | contig 10618 bp, 7 predicted proteins | sample Eddworburrow2_MG_FD_204929 | JGI IMG/M metagenome (GOLD analysis project Ga0316190, IMG submission 204929) | Coastal sediment microbial communities from Maine, United States - Eddy worm burrow 2 | ecosystem: Environmental > Aquatic > Marine > Coastal > Sediment | place: USA: Maine | collected... | reverse complement strand
ATCTTTTTATCAACAAGGATAATCCAGATTACACTGGTGACATCAGTGGTAATCTGGCTATCCATAGACGCCGTCTAGAGACCAAGGTACTGGTAGAGAATGGTGAGACTGTTGTACTCGGTGGCGTCTTCGAGCGTACAAAAGCAGAAAAGATAGAGCGCGTTCCTTTCTTTGGCGATCTGCCCTATATCGGGTTCGCATTCAAGCAACGCCTTGAAAGAGATGAAAATAAAGAACTGCTCATCTTTATAACACCAAAGATCATGAAAGATACACTCAGCATACGCTGATAGACTTGGGTAGATCTTAGCCTTACACTAGTGAAGAACATGCCAACAATAAACTTTAGGCTAACCCTATAACTCAACATCTACATGCAACGTATTGAAAACATCTTTCTTGTTGGCCCAATGGGAGTCGGCAAGAGCACTATTGGCAAGCAACTTGCGGCCAAAACAGGCCTGGAGTTTAAGGATAGTGATCTGGAAATCCAGAATCGTACCGGGGTTGATATCCCCACTATCTTCGAATTTGAAGGAGAAGCTGGTTTCAGAAAACGTGAACAAGCGATCCTTGATGAACTAACAAAGCTACGAGGGATAATATTATCAACGGGCGGAGGTGCAGTGATGGATGCCACGAGCAGACAACACCTGACCGCACGAGGCCTGGTCATCTACCTCTATTGTTCCCCTGAACAACAATTTGCCCGAACACAAAAGGATCGCAGCCGCCCTCTACTAAAAACTGAAAATCCTTTGGCAAAACTACAGGAGTTGATGGACCAACGGGACCCTCTCTATCGACAGGTCGCAGATTACACTGTATCCACCGAAAAACGTAACGCCGCATCCGTAACAAAAGAGATTGTTCAGCTAGTGTCTGAGACGTAAGAAACGCTAGCCAATATTCATACCGGGTCAAACACTAACCCGGGGAATTCATACATTTTGAGCCATCTCACTTACCTTTTGATTCCACAGGAAATATCTCTTCAATCACCCGTAATCACGAATACACCACTCTTGAAGAAATTCCCCTCATGTGCCCGCTTTTTGGGTAGTAAAACCAGCATCCGGATGATCTTTGCATTTATACCCGTTTTTTGGGTAAAAATTTATAAATTTCCGGGTTAGCAACTGATAGCACCAAACAGCACTTTCTAGGATAATAAACCCAATCCAATTAATGATATGGAGCTCAGCTCGTGGAATCTCCCACTCAAACCTTGCATGTCGACCTAGATGAAAGAAGTTACCCTATCTATATCGGCACAGGCCTTTTAGGAAGAGCCGAGCTCTATCAGCGCCATATTCCCGGCAAACAGGTAATGGTAGTAAGCAATGAGACGATTGCTCCCCTCTATCTGGAACAGGTACTAACCGCTCTCAGTGGTTTTCAAAAATCATCCGTTATCCTGCCGGATGGCGAAAAATTTAAAACCCTAGAGGTCTGGAATCAGATATTCGATGCCTTATTAACACAGCATTTTGACAGACGATGCACTGTGCTTGCCCTTGGTGGTGGTGTCATTGGGGATATGGCAGGCTTTGCCGCCGCCGCCTACCAGCGTGGCGTTCACTTCATTCAGATTCCAACCACCCTATTAGCCCAGGTTGACTCCTCAGTTGGTGGCAAAACGGGACTGAATCATGCATTGGGCAAGAATATGATCGGTGCCTTCTACCAGCCACGTTGTGTCATTGCCGATACAGATACCCTCAATACACTTGAAGAGCGTCAGCTTGCAGCCGGTCTGGCTGAGGTCATCAAATATGGTCTAATCACAGATGCCGAATTTTTTATCTGGTTGGAACAAAATCTGGATGCTCTTCTAAACCGAGAGATTCAGGCCCTATCTTATGCCATAAAGCGTTCATGCCAGAATAAGGCCCGTATAGTTGCTGCTGATGAGCTTGAAGCAGGCCAACGAGCCCTACTTAACCTGGGCCACACTTTCGGGCATGCCATAGAAACAGGCGTTGGATATGGTGACTGGCTTCATGGAGAAGGAGTTGGTGCAGGAATATGTATGGCTGCAACCCTCTCACAGAAACTTGGATGGCTGACCAATAGCGAAAAAAAGCGTATTCTAACGATTATCAAACGTTCCGGTTTACCAGTAGCACCTCCCCCTGAGTTGACTCCGGAACGCTTTAAAGAACTGATGTCAGTGGACAAAAAAGTACTTGATGGGCAGCTTCGCCTGGTGCTACTCCAAGGTATTGGGAAATCTCTTGTAACTGGCGACTTTAATCATGATGATCTAAATGCCACATTAAATGAATATAGAAGAGCAAACTGATAGCTTCACTCTTTCCACTGATGCGCTGGCACGCTCATCTATAAACAGTGGGCAGGCCCGTCAGTTACAGTTTTTTACCACTCCTGAGCTTACTCAATGTCTGGATCTCATAAGCAATCTGGTTGAAAACACTAAACTGATCCCATTAATTAAGGGCCAGGAAGGATCAGGCAAAACGACCCTTCTCTTTCAGCTTCAATCACATTTACCTGAGCACTGGATGCTCTGCCGCATCGATGCAAATCCCATGATGCATCCAGAACAGCTCTGTAGTCGCCTCGCTCAACATTTTGGTATCACAGAGAAAAACGATCTAATAACACAAGAACTTCTGACCCACTTTGAATCATTACGGCATGAGGGCATTCTTCCCATAATTGCTATTGATGACGCGCATCTTCTGCCCACAGATACAGTGCTTGAGCTATTACAGCTACACACCTCATCAAGCCCACAATATGACCAGCTATTGCATACTATTCTATTTGCCACTCCCGCAATTGATGCACTTTTACAAACACAAGATATTCACACCATTAACACCCAGGTCATCCAAACACTGGATATGCCTTCATTAAGCCCTGAGCAGGCAGCAAGCTATATTACCCAAGTACTCATTGCCCGTGGGGCTCTTGAGGCCTTTGCATTAACACCTGATCAGATCAATAAACTCGCACAATCCAGCCATGGGCTACCAGGACATATAGAAACTCTTTTAGCCAAACTACCTGCCCATCCAGCTGCACCTCAAAAATCAACTAATAGACCAGCCTTTAGACTATTATTGGAAGACCTTCCCATAACAGCCATAATTGGCAGCCTCGGACTCATATCAATCATCCTGCTGCTCTTGCTATTTCAAGATGACATCAATGCATTTTTTGCGGAAACCTCATCCATTTCAGTTCATACCAAAAATAGTGAGATGGGGAAGCAAGCTAAAATTCCCCTAGAAGTACCTGAGGTCTCCAACACAAAAATTGTTCTGGATAAGACGAAAGAAATATCACACCAGATTACACCTGTTGAAGAGCTTGAACCCATTTTAGAGGCTCCTGAGCAATCAACAACTATAGCTCCTCCTATTGATACAGCTGTAACTCAACCAAAGATATCTAAACAAAAAACCATAATTCCTAAAGCTGCAACAAAAGCTCAAATACAAGAGATACCTACCACACCAAAATCTTCTACAGCATCAGAGAAGCTTCCAGCTGGCACCATCAGTAAACCCATCGCTGTAAAAAAACCAACACCTGATGCAACAAAAAGCCCAAACAACATACCAAAAACAGTAAAAAAGGGACCCAAACGAGAAGCTTGGCTACTCTCGCAAAAACCAACTACATATACCCTTCAAATTGTGGGCTTAAGAAACGAGGCAGATATCGAGGCATTTATCAAACAGCATAAGCTCCAAGGTAGCGTTGCTTATTTTAAAACCTCTCATGCAGGCCGCCCCTGGTTACCCTTACTGTATGGCGTTTATCCTGACAAGCATGCTGCTACAGCTGCCAGATCAAAGCTGTCATCACAACTTAACCTAAAAGATATTTGGGCTCGTAGTCTCGGTTCTGTACATAAAGAAATAAAAGCAAAGAAACAGTAGGTCTAAATCCAATTGGCACCAACACCGAAAGATAAGTACCAACTGGATAAATTAGTAGCATAACTAGCCTGATAAAATGAAATGGCAGGGCTAGGTCATTACTTTTTTAATTTGATTAGCAGACTATTTATCTCATTTACCTGCAATTGTTTCCGGATCTGAGTGGCCTCTCGGCTACTATAATAGGGGCCACTTCGAACCCGATGGTAGGTCTCCTTATTATTGATAGTTACCTTTTGGATCTCAGCCTGAATGCCCAGTAGAGCCAGGCTGGCCTTCAGCCGGTCTGCATCTCCATGCTTACGAAATGATCCCATCTGGAGCATATAAGCTGTGCCAGTAGCTGCAGGGCTGTTTTGATCTATCGTTGGTTTTATAGGGGCTTGTCTTGGTGTTGGATCCAGCTCTGGTTCTGGCACCACCACCTCCATCTCAGGTAAGACAGTGTAGAAATCAAAGCGCGGTTTTGGAGGCAGCGCTCTCTTCTCTTCAGCTTGTATTTTGTCGCTCTCTTGTTGGTAAGTACGCGTATCAGCAGGTTTAGGTGTCAACTTAAGATCAGTTGGCTGATGACTAAATTTAAGCCAAACCAGTCCCGCACTGAACAGGCCAACTAACAGGCCGGCAAAAAACCAAATCCAGCCGGATGTTTGCTGTTGTTTTGGTTTCGGGTTGGCACGGCTTTTAAAATCGCGAGCCACTTACATTCGCTCCGGGGCAGAAACCCCAAGCAGATTAAGACCATTTCGAATCACCTGTTGTGCCGCCAGGATCAACTTTATTCGTGCATCACGCAAGGCATCGTCTTCGACGAGAAACTGGTGGGCGTTATAATAGGTATGGAAATCCTGGGCCAGCTCTCGTAGATAGTGAACCAATTGATGCGGTTCCTCATTAAGCGCTGCAGCCTCAACCACTTCAACATAGCGGGAGAGGGTGCGTAATAACCCCTGTTCATGCTCTTCAGTGAGCTGATCAAGATGAGTGCTGCCTGGTGAGATCTCTACCGGGACACCTTTTTCTGCTGCCTGCCGGAGTACGCTACAGACCCGTGCATGGGCATATTGCACATAGTAGACAGGGTTGTCACTGGATTGGGATTTGGCTAGATCCAGATCAAAATCCAGATGTTGTTCACATTTGCGCATAACATAAAAGAAGCGGGCGGCATCACGCCCCACCTCTTCCCGTAGCTCACGCAGTGTGACAAAGGAGCCTGAGCGAGTAGACATCTGCACCTTCTGTCCATCGCGGTAGAGGTTGGCAAATTGAACCAGTAGTACATCCATCTTGGCGGGATCATCACCCAGCGCTTCCAATGCAGCCTTTACACGTGGGACATAGCCATGGTGATCTGCCCCCCACACATCAATGACCCGATCAAAACCCCGTTCCAGCTTTTCAGCATGATAGGCAATATCCGAGGCAAAGTAGGTAGTTTGGCCATTATCCCGTTCAACCACACGGTCCTTCTCATCACCGTAGTCAGTAGAGCGAAACCAGAGAGCCCCCTCTTTTTCGTACATATGCCCAGATTTGTGCAGCCGCTTAACCACCTTATTGACAGCACCGCTCTCTACCAGGCTACGTTCGGAGTACCAATTCTCATAGCAGACCCCAAAGCCTTCCAGATCATCCCGGATATCATCCAGGATGTGATTTAGACCCAACTCAAATACATAACGGTAACGCACATCACCCAGCAGCTGTTTTGCACGGGCAATAAGGGCATCAATATAGACCTCTTTATCACCTTCAGGGTGCTCTTCTGTCTCATCCTGTGGAAGATCGGCAAACACCTGTTCTTCACCCTGATGATAATCATCACTGTGTTCCTGATGCAGGATGGCGGCAATATCCAATACATAGTCACCCTTGTAACCATTGGTTGGAAATTGAAAGTCCTCACCACAAAGCGCCAGATAACGTAACCAGACACTGGTGGCCAGGATGTCCATCTGACGACCTGCATCATTGACGTAATACTCCCGGTGCACGTTGAATCCAACAGCCTCCAGCAGATCGGCCACAGTTGCACCATAGGCAGCGCCACGTCCATGCCCCACATGCAGTGGCCCGGTGGGGTTAGCAGAGACAAACTCAACCTGAACCTGCTTGCCGGCACCTATATCACTACGGCCAAAGTCATGGCCCTGATTAAGAATCTCTGGCACCAGTGCCCGATAGGCATCTGCGGCTAGAAAAAAGTTAATGAAACCTGGTCCCGCAATCTCAACCCTCGCAACATGCTGCGATGAGGGCAGGCTGGCCAGTACTTTTTCAGCCAGGTCACGTGGACGGCAGCGGGCAACCTTGGCCAACACCATGGCAATATTACAGGCAAAATCACCATGGCTAATATCACGAGCCCGCTCAATAATAGGTTGAGGAATCTGATCGGCAGGGAGTGTGCCATCGGCCACGAGTTGATCGAGGGCCTGGGAGATGAGGTGTTGGATTTGGGCTTTCATAAACTCAAAAAATGTTTCAATAAGATAACCGTTAAGGATAACAGGAATAGAGAATCAGATGGATATACATCTTTATGCAGATTGAATTTTTTCTCGACCTACAGCATCTCTTGCGGGTCGACATCGATAGACCAGCGAACACTACGGGCACTTTTTAGTTTACCAAGAGAGGGAATCAACTGGCTCAACAGTTTATGTAAGGTACTGCGATGATTGGCTTGAATCAGTAGGTGAGCACGCACACGGCCAGCTCGCCGCTCCATAGGGGCAGGTACAGGGCCCCACAACTCAACATCTTGTGCATTTAAGGCCTTTGCCTGATGAGCTGCTGCCTCCAAAAAGAGCATTGGTTTTTCTGATGAGGAGGCTTCAGCACGAAGTAGCGCTTGATAACTAAAGGGTGGCAGGTGAGCTTGCCCTCTCTCATCAAGACAGGCCAGAGCAAAGGCGTTATAGCCCTGATGTACCAGGGTCTGCAGCAGTGGATGGTCAGGATGTCTGGTCTGGATGAGCACCCGACCGGATTTACTGGCTCGACCTGCACGTCCAGCCACCTGCTCCACCATTTGAGCCATGCGTTCAGCAGCACGATAATCCGCACTGAATAGGCCCTGATCTACATCCAAAATACCTACCAGAGTGACATCTGGAAAATGGTGCCCTTTGGCCAGCATCTGCGTTCCCAGCAGGATGCGGAAATAACCATCATGAACTGCATTGAGTATCTTCTCCAATGACCCTTTTCTACGGGTGCTATCCCGGTCAATACGAGCTATAGGATAATCAGGAAACTGTTTTGCCAGCACCTCTTCAAGCTGCTCCGTGCCCTGCCCCAAAGGACGTAGATCACTACCATTGCACTCTGGACACTGATGATAGAGACGGCGCTGATGACCACAATGATGGCACCATAATAGGTTGGTGCCGAGGTGGAGAGTCATCCGTGCATCACATCGGGGACACCCTGATAGCCAGCCACAGTGATGACAGATCACAACTGGGGCATAACCACGGCGATTGAGAAACAGCAAAACCTGATTTCCAGCAGCCAACTCCTCATCCAGCATGCGTAGGAGCACTGGAGCAAGCCCGCCATTCAATGGAGCTGACCGGATATCAACCAGGTCTATCTTAGGTGGCTTGGCATCACCAGCCCGCTCTGGCAGATTTAAACCTTGATAGCGCCCAGTTGTGACATTGCGCAGACTCTCTAACGAAGGCGTGGCAGAGCCAAGTAGTACGGGGAAATTCTGCCGTTGCGCCCTGACTATCGCCAGGTCACGAGCTGAATAGCGAAAGCCATCCTGCTGTTTGAAGGAGAGATCATGCTCCTCATCGATAATAATCAGACCAAGCCGTGGGGCAGGAGTGAAGATTGCAGAACGCGTACCCAAAATCACTGAGGCCTCTCCCCGACTTGCCAGCAGCCAGGCCTGCTCTCTTTCTCGATCAGAGAGCCCTGAATGAAGCAAAGCTATCGGTGAGCTGATACGGCATTGGAATCTACGCATCAGCTGGGGAGTTAAAGCAATCTCAGGTACCAAAACCAAAACCTGACGGCTTGCAGCCAGTACCTCCTCTATAAGCCCTAGATAAACCTCCGTCTTGCCACTACCGGTTACGCCATTTAGAAGAAAGGCATTGAATCCCTGCATGCTGGCTGATACTTCGGTAATCGCATCTGTCTGGGCTGGGTTGAGCATCAGCCTGTGTGTATCCAAAGTTATGGGGGGACATTGAGCCTTTACCTCACAAGATTCCACCCACCCCTTCTCTTCAAGAGATCGTAAGATAGGACGGCAGCTGCCACAAAGGGCATAGAGTGCCTGCTGTGTCATACCTGCGGCTTGCCCCATCAAGGCTTGGATTATCTGTAGCTGTCGGGGCGCATGGGCTGGCTGAGCACTCTCACCACTGGCTGTCAATCGCCATCCCGCTAGCTCAAGCTTTACCGGTTCCTCTCCTTTACGTAAGCGTACAGGCAGTGCCGCAGCAATGACCTCTCCAGGCGGGTGTTGGTAATAGGCAGCGGCCCAGAGCAGTAGCTTCAGATCCTGATCAGCCAGTAGTGGCTGACAGTCCAATACAGCAAAGGCTGGTTTCAGCATATCTGTATCAAAAGCAGATGATGAAACCCTCTCAACAAGCACCCCAATGCGCTCTCCCCGCCCAAAAGGGACCCGCAAACGGATGCCACATAATAATGTGGTTGGATCCACATCATCTGGTGGCAAATAGTCAAAGCAAATATAGAGCGGTGCTGGCACTGCAACACGAAGAATGGGACAGGTAGGCATGACTACAACTCTACCTGATTTTTGCGCTTTTTCTTATTTTTATGACCCTTAGTTATGCAACATTTCTACTATTGGAGACTAAAAGATTAATGTAACTCCTTAATAAAGTAAGTAAATTCTTATATTGCTTTTAGGCTGTGGATAACTTTGTGGAAAAGTTTCAACATATACAATACAACTGATGAGATAAGACCCTTTATTACTTTGCACAAATGAGACAAAAAATTAATTATTCATCCAAAACAAACGGTTATTGCAGTCATTAAAAAAACCTCCCATTCTATTGATGTATAGCCTAATAATTAGGCCAACAATTTTATCTGTGCATAACGGCTTGTTTTAAAGCATATTTCTTTATCAAAAAGGTCCCACTTGCAGCAAGTTTTTTGGTCTGAACAGGCTCCCCACCAAGTCAGATTAATTACCCACCGTTATTGCCTTCTCAATACATGACATTTAGAAACAATTATTCTATATGTGCTACTTTTGGTATAAGAAATATATATTATGATTGCCCCATCATGAAATTTACTGCCCATCTTGTGCTTAAGGATAATAAGTTATGACGAAGACTATGCTGGTTACTGCAATGGCCGCAGCATTAATGAGCAGCTCTCTACTGGCTGATGGTTCAATAGGAACGATCGAAGATAGGCTACAACGTATGGAGCAATTGTATAATCAATTGCAGCAACGGGTGGATAAACAGGATCGGATTATCGATCAACAGGATCAGACCATCCGGCACCAAGGAAAAACCATAGAACAGCAGGCAGATATTATTGACCATCAGCAGAAGCAGGCAGCCGCTGGAGCACCTTCATCCAGTGAAGGCGGCTGGTTCCAGGGTATTGAATTCGGCGGTGTTGTAGAAGTGGAAGCCCACCATACCAACCCCTATACCGGTAGAAGCACTAACGATCTTGTTTTAGCCACTGTTGAATTAGCCATCAGCAGCCAGGTCAACGACTGGATTCGCACCGATATTGTACTACTGCATGAAGAGGATGATACCGATTTAGAGGTTGATGTCGGCACCATTACTATCGCCCCACCTAACGGTGATGGTTGGTTTATCACCACTGGCCAGTTCTATCTGCCTTTCGGTGCCTTTGAGAGCAACATGATTTCTGATCCCTTAACCCTGGAGATTGGCGAGACACGAGAGAGTGCCCTTCAGGCTGGATTTGAGAATGGCCCCTTTAGTGGCAGTATCTACGCCTTTAATGGCACCAATAAGCGCAAATGGGGCAATCAAGATAGGATTGATAACTGGGGAGCCAACCTGGCAGTTACTCATGAGGCCAATGGTGTGAATCTCAGCGCAGGTGCAGGATACATCAATGATATTGGTGATTCAGATGCACTACAGGATCAGATCAACACCAACCTGACAACCAATAATGTGCGGGATCATGTCTCTGGCTGGACAATCAATGCCATGGCTGAAGCGGGTTCTTTGGTCTTTATTGGTGAATATCTGGCAGCGAAGGACGATTTTGAATCCGCTGAGCTGCCATTTGATGGCAGTGGTGCTGAACCCAAAGCCTGGAATGCAGAGGTTGGTTACAATTTTGCCTTAATGGGCCAGGACTCCACCGTGGCTGTCGGCTATCAGGGAACGCGAGAGGCACTTAACCTAAACTTGCCAAAACGGCGTTGGCTGGCTGGTTTCTCTGTAGATATCCTGGAGAACACGGCGCTTTCATTTGAATGGGCACATGACAAAGATTACAGCTCAAGTGATGGCGGAACGGGTGAGAACGCCAACACAGTAACCACCCAGTTGGCAGTAGAGTTTCCATAATTTGAAGCTAGTTGATAGATAAAAACCATTAATTCTGCAAATGATAGCTATATAAATAGTAGCCATTGTTAAGAATGGCGACATTCCGGAGCTGTATAAGAGAAGAAAAATGACATCAATAATAACTTA
>Ga0316190_10004070_pt1 | contig 10619 bp, 9 predicted proteins | sample Eddworburrow2_MG_FD_204929 | JGI IMG/M metagenome (GOLD analysis project Ga0316190, IMG submission 204929) | Coastal sediment microbial communities from Maine, United States - Eddy worm burrow 2 | ecosystem: Environmental > Aquatic > Marine > Coastal > Sediment | place: USA: Maine | collected... | reverse complement strand
AAGACCATATCTAGATGAAGCTATCGCCGCCATGAAGGCTGGCAAGCAGGGTGAGTGCCCTCTGTGGATTATCAATGCGTCGAATGGTGAGCAGGCACTAGAGGCGATGCGTAAGTTTGCCTCCATGGTTCCTAATGGTATTGCTGGTCTGGACTCGATTGACGCAGCACAACCCGAGGCCGTGCTGTCTGGCGTTATTGGCGAGAGCAAGGTGGGCAACCTTGCGAAGCTGATGTCTGATGCGATGCGTAAGCTCATCGACGCTTCGTCACAGAACAAGGTGAGCTTGGTTTTCATCAACCAGATTCGTGACAAGATTACGATGTATGGCGATCCCACGACAACTCCCGGTGGTAACGCTGTTGGGTTTTATGCTTCACAGCGTATTCAGTTGTTCAAGCCCCGCAAGCAGGAGATCATTACGGATGCGGACGGTGAACGTATCGGTGTTTTGATCCGCTATAAGATCGTGAAGAACAAGGTGGCCCCCGATGGTGATGAGGGGGCCTTCCCCATCCTTTTCAAGAATGGCATTTTCCGTGAGCATGAGTTAGTCACACGTTGTTGTGAGTTTGGCGTTCTGAAAATGGGAGGCAAGGGGGGCAAGCAAGCGTATCTGCCAAGCATTGATCGTGCTACTGGTGAGTACGTTTTAATCGATGGCGAGAGAAAAGAGACCTGTATGACACAGTTTAATGCTGCCCGCAGGTTGCTCATGGATAGTCAGTTGACTGAGAAACTAGAAGCAGAGCTTGCCGGAATGATCGATGGTGGACATCATGCTGTGGACGCCTTCCTAGATGAGATTCAAGAACCTCAGTAATCAGGAGGTACGACTGAACATCGTGCCATCCAAGTATCCTGTAAGGTCTCTCAGTCAATCGAAGTCCAAGGGGCAGCATAATCTAGGCAGACAGATTCAGAAGACCTATGGCATGAAAGCGACTTTACTAGAAGAGTTTTCCATTCCTGACGAACGACTATACATTGACTTCTTTCTACCTAATCATGGTTTGGCTTTCGAGTTTCAAGGTGAACAGCACGATGAATTCAACAAGTTTTTCCATGGCACAAAGCATGGCTTCACGGCATCCAAGAAGCGTGATGAACGCAAGAGGCTGTGGTGCGAGCTAAACGATATCACACTTGTGGAAGTGCGGGACGCACATCTTTCAGCAGAAGACCTACAGAAATTGATTCAGGAATCTCGTGAGTAACGTTGCAGCAGAAAAGGTCTTCCTGGCAGGTATTGCTGGGTTTCCCGACAAACTGTTCGATCATGTCGAATACTTGGGTGAAGAAGATTTCACTCACGATGCTACTCGTATGACTTTCGAAGCCATGAGATCTTTGGTTATTGATAAGGAGACGACAAAGCTTACTAAGGCTAAGATTGTGGCTGAGGCCAAGTCTCTTGGTCATGGGAATTATCTGTCCGTCACGAAGGGTGGAGCGTGGCTTGATGAACTCTTCACGGAAGCGGAGGCGATTGGACGCCCTGAACTTGATAGTCTTTTCCTGGCGGTCAAGCGACAAACACTAATCGCTGGTTACCGTTCGTCATTCAACGAGATGACGGACTACCTTACCACTACTGATGACCCCCTGTCAAACATCATTGCTAAGGTTGAGGACGCCGTAGTCACTAACGTCTCGTTGATGGATCATGGCGAGACGAAGACCATCAGCCTGCCTGAAGACATCTGGGACTTCATTGACAAGCTGGCTGATGAGCCGGGGCATATTGGCCTGAACCTTGGTCACCCCGTGTGGCAAGAGGCCGTAGGTCAGATCAGAAACGGAGCGATCACGTTCGTGGTCGCGACGGCTAAGGCTGGCAAGTCTCAGTTTGCCACACGAGCCGCACTGACGGCAGCAGCACGCAACTTGCCTGTACTCATTCTGGATAGTGAGTTGAATGAGCACGACCAACGGATTCGTCTTGTTGGTATGGCCGCTAAGGTTCCTTACCAATACATTGAGACCGGCTTTTGGAAGATGAGTTTGGAAGAACTCAAGAAGAACGGCGTTACCGATCCTCAAATATTGATAGACATTCAAGGTGCTGGACGACGAATGAGAGACCCAGAACTCCGTCGTCGCGTCTCGCAGCTACCGCTCGATTACCAGTCTATTGCTGGCATGGACATGAAGGACGTGATTCCTCACATCCGTCGTTGGCTTCTCACGAAAGTCAAGCCTAGTCGAGACAGCATGGTGCCGCCCTGCTTGATCGTCTATGATTACATCAAGCTCGCGACCATGGACGGCATCAAGCAAGGTGTTGCCGAGTGGCAGATGCACGGCTTGAATGTGGGTCAGTTGCATGAACTGATGAAGAAGTACAACGTCCCTTGTTTGGCCTTCGGTCAAACAAACAATGAGCTTACTGGTGGATTCAAACAGGTGGCGGGCGGTAAGCGAATTAGTGAGAACGTTACGTCGATTAGCCACCTGAAGAAGAAGACCGATGATGAGCATGCACTTGATAGTGCTGGCTCACACTACATCGAGATTTTCGGTGCTCGTTATGGTACTGGCGGTAACAATACTCATCACATCAATTTCAATACTGACTTGAGTCATGGTTGGTTCTCTGAGATTGGACGTAGCTCGATCAATTTCAATACTGAGCGTCAACGTAGGTTGGACGAGTGGAAGGCCGATAAGGCAAAAGAAAAGGAGAAGAAGGACGATGCGTCTGACTCCTGAAAAGAAGAAGAACCTGAAGAACCACGCTAACCGTAACATTGGTTATATTCTAGACAAGCTGAATGTACGATATACGGATAGCGGCGGATTGATTCAGTCTGCCTGTTCATGTAAGCAGCATGGTGGCGATGGTGACAACGAAACGGCGTGGTCGTGGCGTATGGATCTTGGTAAGTGGGTGTGCTGGACTCATCACTGTGAGGAAGATCGTGGCAACGATGTCTTCGGACTTGTTAGTAGCGTTTTAGGAACGAACTTTCATGAGACTGCGAAGTGGCTTCTTGATCGTCTTGCGGAACGCAGTGTAGACATCACTGACGAAGCCCCGCCGCCGATCTATGAGGTACGTGGTACCAGCCTTCACACTCACGAGCCGCTATCTGAAGACAATCTTGCGTTCTTGGAGCCTGAGCCAGAGTACCTACTCGGTCGTGGTTTTGACAAGACGGTATTGAACAATTATCGTGTGGGATATTGGAAGAAGCCTGGAACGTTCATGCACGACCGAGTAGTGTTTCCTGTGCGGGATCACGAAGGATACTTGGTTGGATACACTGGACGCACAGTGCGTCCCAAGGAGTATTTCGAGGAGAAGGGAATCAAGTATGCCAAGTGGGTACATGGCAGACACTATCACAAATGGCCTCAGCGTGGAGAGCTTTTTACTAGCTCTATTCTGTTCAACTTGCACAGAGCCAAGAAGTTCCTCAGTCTAAAGAAGGAGCTTATTCTTGTAGAGGGGCCGCTGGATGGCATGAAGTTAGAGGAGGCTGGCATTCACAATTGGGTTGCTACGCTGGGCACTAGCTTTTGTGCGACACACAGGACTCTATTGGTACAGCACGGTATCAATGACTTGTATGTTGCGTATGACGCTGACGATCCTTCAAAATATAAGGATAAGGAATCTCCCGGCGAGAAGGGATGGGTCCGCATGCAGCGTGTCGTTGGTGATATTTTCAATCTTCATCGTGTAGAATTACCGATGGAAAGAGACTGTGGTGACATGTCAGTGGAAGAACTACACGAGACATTCTTGGGACTATACAATGCTTAAACTATCAAACATTTCTGCCAGTAGAATCAAAACTTTTGATACGTGCAAATATCAGTATTGGCTGAAGTATGTTGAGCATGCTACGATGCGTTCCAATTGGGGTGCTGCTCATGGCTCTCTTTTGCATGACGTGTTAGAGTTCTACTCTAATGAAGAAGATACAGACTGGATGAAGCGTCTGTACAAGGGGTACGCGGGCGAGCTAGAGACGCTTGATCGTCATGGTGAAATGGCTATGATGGAGTCACCCTTGGTCTGGGCCAAGGTCAAAGAGTATCACCAGAAGCCGAAGCTGTGTGACGTATGTCCTCATGCTGAGACTGATGAGAATCGGTGTGGCATCTCACACGAACAATTGGATGCACTCACTGGATGCCCGAAGCCTCTATTTGATGAGTCCATCACTATGCTGGAGAAGGTGATGGCACGTTACCAGGAGATCTGGCCCAAGCTCTTGAAAGATGAGAAGGGTGCCATTGCTGGTGCAGAATATCGATTCCAGATTCCTCTTGCGGGGCGTCCCGATGTGCCCATTCTAGGCTTCATGGATTTGGTGGTTGAAGAGAACGAAGATACCATTCACGTTATTGACTATAAGGCTGGCAAGAAGACCCAGGATTTTATGGAGTGCAAGGATGATATCCAGGTAAGGATGTATTCCCTCGCGTGCCGCAAGGAGTTTATTGAGGACGTGAACAACAAGGGATACAAGTATAAGAACGTGATCCTAACGTTTGATTACTTCCGCAATAAGCCTATCACTCTGGCACTCTCAGCAGAAGAGGATGCCGCGACTGAGAAATTTGTGGTGGATAAAATTCACGAGATTGAGCAGACCGAATGGATCGATAGAATCGTTCGGAACGATGAGGAGCTAGAGACGAAAACGAGATTTGGTCAGGTGGCCTTTACGTGCAAGTACTTGTGCGACAGTAATGTGTGTAAGGATACTTGGAAGGGTCGTTTCAAAGTGGAAGACGGACAATGACAAAGATTACTAAAGACTGGATTGAAGCTTATTTTGAATACGGGGTGGATATTGCTAATCGTTATATCTTCTTGACGGGTGACGTTGATCCAGATAGCATTGGCACCATCATCAAGGGTATGTACTTGATGGAGAACGAAAATAAGAGTTACGACAAGATTGAGCTACGTATTTGTTCGTATGGTGGACACGTCTATGATATGTTCGCTTTGCACGATGTCACGAGAACGCTGAAGTGCCCTGTCCATACTATGGGTGTTGGCAAGGTTATGTCTTCTGCTGTTTTGCTGGTGGCGTGCGGCACGAGGGGCGAACGTTGGGCGGGTGCCAATACTACATTCATGGTTCATGCCCTTAGTTCTGATTGCGACAGTGACATGACAATGCATCAGACTGCGATTGAACTCAAAGAAATGAAACGTCTATGGGATATCTGGTATGATCTCATGGGTAAGTATACGAATAAGGACGCTGCGTTTTGGCGTAAGATTTGTAACCGCAAAGAAGACGTGTACTTTAGTGCCGAACAAGCACAGGAGTGGGGTGTGATCGATCACCTCTGGGATGAAAAGGACGAGGAAGCAGATGCCCAATAGAGTTGAGATTGGATGCTGGAAGCACGGACACATTAGCGAGCTATTCCTGACTCGTAAGGGTGAGGAAAAGTTGGTACGTCAGATCCCTAAGCTCAAGGCGGTATGCCCTAAGTGCAGAGAGCTTGAGAATGTCAACGAGCCGATTGTGATTTTGGACGGAGAGACACGTTTTGGTACGTGCAAGCCGTACAGATGTCATCGTGGCCATCTAAGCGTTATCAGCGTGCTGGGAGAAATGCTGCACGTACGCTTTAGTAGATCAGACTTCGTGAATGTTGATGGTAGCATCGAAGAGTTGCCGGAACTCATTGACAGCAAGGACATTTCGTGCAATCATGTAGGTGAGAATGGTAAACTCTGCAACTGTAAACTCAAAGCGGCGAACAAGGCAGTGCTCACCAAGAACACGGTACATAGCATTAGGACTAAAACTCGGATCGGTGACCTCTGGGACAAGGCTGGCATTGAGCCTGTTACGTCTAGTCGCCTGAATAAGAGCACTGGAGAGTTTGAAGACAGCAGGACTGACAAGGCGAACAGAGAGCGTTTGAAGAGGCTGCAAAGAAGAAACAAGCGTAACGTAGACGAAAGCCGTCAGCCTGGCGAACGGATCGAGAAGCCGACAGATAGGGACTATGGCCGCAAGGGCAAGGGACAAGTAAACCCCGATAGATTGACACAATGACATTTGTACACCTGAACGTTCACTCGAAAGCTTCTATGCTTTACGGGTCTGCTGACATCAATGAACTGGTCAGTAAGGCAAAAGAACTTGGACAGCCCGCTATCGCCTTGACGGACTATTCCAACGTATTTAATGCGATCAAATTCTACACTGCCTGTAAGGATGCTGGCGTGAAGCCCATCCTTGGTGTGGACGTTCTGTTCTGTGATGACGTTTCTGAAAGCAAGTCGCACAAGATTCGTCAGGCGTATCATTTGACTCTTCTCGCTGAGAATGAGGCGGGCTGGAGAAATATCGCACGCATTGTGTCTGAGGCACAGGACCCTGATCACTTTTACTATCGTGCGAGGGTAGATTTTGACACTCTTGAAAAGTACAATGAGGGTGTGATCTGTTTGTCGGGCAGTAGTCTGGACGGTGCCGTGTCGTACTACCTATACGATAAGCTTGATAACGAGGGATTTGTGCGAGAGGCCGCTGGCCGCTTCCGTGCCGAGGCTATGGTGAGGCGTTTTGTAGCCCTGTACGGTACCGAGAACTTTTTCCTAGAGACTCAGGACACTGGACACGAGTCGCAGCCCATCATCAATGAGCGTCTTCGTGGTATCGCTACGAAGTATGGTTTGCAGACCGTAGCCACTGGCAACGTTCACTACGTCAAGCAGTCTGATGCCGAGGCACATAAGACGCTGCTTGCTATGGACAAAAACAAGTATAACAAAGCTTCGGGCTCCGTCTTTGATGAAGAAGAGTTCTATCTCAAGAGCGAAGAGGAGTTGCTCGAAACCGATTTGACACAAGAGGAGCTGGACGCTGCCGCGACCATTGCCGAACGCTGCAACGTTGACATTGATGTCAAGAAGCGTCGTTTGCCCAAGTACAAGTTTATTCCCGATGGCAAGACTGCCATGGAGTACTTGCGTGAGCTATCGGCTGAAGGTATGGTCACGCTGGGATTTGACCCTTCTGAGGGCGACGGTCACGAAACGTACCAAGAGAGACTTGATCGTGAATTGTCAGACATTGACGACATGGGGTTCGCTGACTATTTCTTGATCGTTCACGACGTGATTAGTTGGGTGCGTAGCAAGAATATCATTCTTGGGCCTGGACGCGGCAGTGCGGGGGGAAGTCTTGTCTCTTGTGTCCTAGGTATTACTGAGATCGATCCCCTCAAGTACGGTCTGATCTGGGAGCGTTTCTTGAACAAGGGTCGTGGTGGACTGCCCGATATCGATACTGACGTGCCGCGTTCTAAAAGACAGGCCGTTCTGACGTATGTGCGTGAACGTTTTGGAACAGGTAATGTTGCTCAACTCGTTACATTCAACGGACTACAGGCCCGTGCCGTACTCAAGGACGTGTTCCATGTATTTGATATGCCCTTTGATGAGGCCAACCGTATCACGGCGTTGGTGCCCACGAAAGGTGAAGACCACACTCAGATCACGTTGGCTGCCGCGATTGAAAAGGTGCCAGAGCTACAGGAGTATGAGAAGAAGTACGGGCCGTGGTTCAAGATTGCCCGTGCTCTAGAGGGATGCTACAAGTCAACGGGCCTGCATGCTGCCGCCGTCGTGATTTCCGATGAACCGTTTGAAGATAGTGCCTACCCGCTGACCCGCTCTCGTGATGGTAGCATGATCTTCGGCTGGGACATGGGGACCGTTGATAGTCTTAGTTTGCTGAAGCTAGATATTCTTGGATTGACAACACTAGATGACATCCAGGTTACCAGAGAGCTTGTAGAGAAGCGTCATGGAATTACCCTTACACGCAAGTCTATGCCGCTTGATGACCTGAAGACATACTATATGCTAGGACAAGGATTTACTACCGGCATTTTTCAGATTGAGAAACAGCTTGGACGGACATGGAGTAAAAATCTAGAGCCCAAAACTATTCTAGAACTGAGTGACCTTGTATCTCTGATTCGACCTGGACCGATGGAGAGTGGTATGCACAATCAATATAGGAGCGTGAAGATGAAGGGCGAGGAGCCTGGATACATTCACGACATGTTGATCCCCATTCTCAAGAACACATACTCCGGTCTGTTATATCAGGAGCAAGTTATTGAGATCTGCAAGCAGATTGCTGGCATGTCTCTGATCGACTCTGACAAGGTGCGTAAGGCCATGGGCAAGAAGAAGCCTGAGGAAATGCGTAAATGGAAGAGTATGTTCGTCAAGGGGGCGATGAAGAGTGGCGTAGATAAAGAGACGGCTGGCGACATCTGGAACTACATTGAGGTGTTCGCTGGTTACGGATTCAACAAGTCTCACGGCGTCGGCTATGCCTTGCTCGCATACGAGACCGCATACCTAAAGGCCAACTACACGACAGAGTTTCTATGTGCCAAACTGCGTCACTCAGAAGGCGACTATGACAAACTCAGTGCCCTGGTGTATGACGCTAAGCTTTTCGACGTTGAAGTAACGCCGCCTCGCGTGAGTGCCGGTAATAAAGACTTCGATATCACCGACGACAGAAGTATCGCCTTTGGACTCAGTGCCCTCAAGGGCGTGGGACGAACTGCTGTCGATGACCTTGTGCGGCACTCTAAGAAGTGTGGTACGGTCGATGACGTACTATGGTTGCTGGCAACGAACAAGACAAAAGTCAACAGTGCCGTGATTACCGCACTGATTCGCGGCGGTGCGTTTGACAACTGGCAAGAGCACCGTATTCGTTCGATGGCACGCTATCGTTTGATCGACGGGCTGACGCCTCTCGAAGTCGAAGCCATCAATACGCTACGCGAAGAACTTCCTGAGATCGTAGACTGGACGCGGTTTATGCGATCTCTGTCCGACGAGACCAAGGCTCCCCAAATCAAAGAGAAGTATGGTGTCAAAATTCCTAACGTGCGTCGTCGCGAACGCATCCGTGACCTCCTCCAAGACTACGAAGCGGAAGAGATTTTTGACAACAAGGCTCAACGTATTGCGTGGGAAAAGCACTACCTTGGTATTTCGCTGAGTGGCAGCGAGTCGGACATTTACAAATCGCAACACAAGTGCGTGGATCTCATCAAGTCTGGTGAGACCGATATGGCATTCGAGATTGCGGTATGCATTGATTCCGTCAAAGAAATTCTTACTAAAAAGGGTGACCCCATGGCATTCTTGACGGTTCATGACGACACCTATGCCATGGACAATGTTGTTGTTTTCCCTCGTCAGTTTGAGAAGGCTAAAAGGCTGCTAGAGAGTGGCAATGTCATCAGAATTCGCGGCAAGCAAGACGACGGAGGGTCGTTACTCGCCAATACAATTACGAGATTAACATGAAATATGAATACAAGTATGTGACTCTGGATCTGAACGAAGAACAAATGCAGATGGTTCAGATGGGGCTAGCCAAGATCGAATTGGTAAATGATATGGTCCTAGAGACAATCAACGAAGAGGCCAAAGACGGTTGGGAGCCTCTGTACCCATTCTCCGTTCCTAGTGTCTGGCTCAAGAAACAGATCAAAACACCTGTGAAAAAAAGAGCAACAAACTCTTGACACTATACGTAGCTAGAACATAATGATGGTAGAAACACCGGAAGAAGAAGTAGTTCGTCTACTTAGCGATTATGGAAACCTCATCCGAGGGGTAGCCAGATCTGCCGTAAAGTCTTCGTCAGTTATTGGCGAAGACGATCTATTTCAAGTAGGTGCCATGGCAGCCTTGAATGCTATTCGTGTATATGATCCCTCGTGTGGCACAAACATCAAAGCATACGTAGGACAAGCCGCTCGTCGAGCTATCTACAATGAGGCGGCGTGCTTCCTAGGTGTATTTACGGTCGATAGGCGGGTGACTGAGGTCGCCGCACGAGTAAACCGTATGGTAGCTAGGGGCAAGACGGACGCAGAGATCGCGGTCGAGCTAACCGAGTCACTGAAGAGACGATTTGACGAGAATCACGTACGAGATTTGCGACTGGCCTATGCTGGCCGCAACATGTCAATGGACGCGGAAAACGCGGACCTGATGGACACAGAAATGCGTTCCATCGAGGCTCTACTAGAGGATATTCCTACCAATCGGATGGAGAAGACAATCTTGCACGAGAAGATTTTGGGCGGCATGAACGCTCAGGCCGTCGCGACCCTTCTCGACATTTCAAGAAGAAAAGTCTATGAGGTCGAACGAGATCTTACGGCTAGGATCGAGCACAAGATCAAGGAAGAGAGTTGATGAGTAAGAAACGCATTCTATTCTGTGGTGAAGCCAGCTTTTTGAGCACGGGCTTCTCTACTTACTACCGAGAACTACTTCAGCGTCTTGCCGCCACTGGCAAGTACGAGATTGCTGAGCTAGGCAGCTATGCTAAGGGCGATGACCCTCGCATTCAGTCGTTCATCAAGGGGCGTTGGAAGTTCTATGCCGTAATGCCTGGGAACGAAGCTGAAGCACAGGCGTTCCAACAGCCGTGTCCTCACCCGAGGGCACGGGGCCAGAACACCAACCAGTTTGGTGAGTATAAATTCAACTCTGCCGTGGTGGATTTCAAGCCTGATATCGTAGTTGACATTCGTGACTGGTGGATGCTAGAGCACCAGGAACGTAGCGTGTTTCGTCCGTG
>Ga0316190_10004069_pt1 | contig 10623 bp, 9 predicted proteins | sample Eddworburrow2_MG_FD_204929 | JGI IMG/M metagenome (GOLD analysis project Ga0316190, IMG submission 204929) | Coastal sediment microbial communities from Maine, United States - Eddy worm burrow 2 | ecosystem: Environmental > Aquatic > Marine > Coastal > Sediment | place: USA: Maine | collected... | reverse complement strand
CAGCCCGGCCACCGAGCAAACGCGTCGGACGCGAGACGATGGCTAGACGCGGACCAATCCCCTTTGTGTCCGAATGGTGGCGTCTGTCGCGGGCTGAGCCGATAGCGTGGCTGATCGCATGAGTGACACTAAAAATCCTTCCGTTTTCTTCGATGTCCAAATCGGTGATGAGCCCGCGAGGCGCATCACCTTCGAGCTGTTCGCCGACGTGGTCCCCAAGACCGCGGAGAACTTCCGAGCCCTGTGCACGGGCGAGAAAGGCTTCGGCTACAAGGACTCCGGCTTCCATCGGATCATCCAGCAGTTCATGTGCCAAGGAGGCGATTTCACCAACCACAACGGCACCGGTGGGAAATCGATCTATGGCGACAAGTTCCCCGACGAGAACTTTGAGCTCAGCCACACCGAGCCGGGAATGTTGTCCATGGCCAACGCCGGACCGAACACCAACGGCTCCCAGTTCTTCATCACCACCGTCGAGACCCCCTGGCTGGACGGCAAGCACACCGTGTTCGGCAAGGTCACCGATGGCCTCGACATCGTGAAAGCCATGGAAGCGGTCGGTAGCAGCAGCGGCGCCACCTCGGCACCGGTCAAGATCACCGACTGCGGCGAGGTCTAGAGGTCAGCCGACGGCATCGCGCCGTCGGCGGGGCCAATGCCATTCTCTCCGTCGGGACTGACTAACGTGCGACGACGGTCCATGGGGAGGACAGCAGATGACGACCGCTGAAAGCGTTGGGGGTATGAGCCTGTTCGACGCGGCCCGTTCGGCCGGTGTCGAGTTCGCGAACGAGATTCGGGCCGAGGACCGCTTTGTCAAGGTCAACGGGATGGCGTTCCACTATCTCGACTGGGGGAACGACCATCTCCCCCCGATGCTGTTGTTGCACGGCGGCGCGCAGAACGCCCACATGTGGGACTTCTTCTCGCTGGTGATGCGAGATCACTTCCACATCGTGGCGGTGGACCAACGGGGCCACGGCGACACGGACTGGTCCGAGGCCGGTGACTACGACACCCCATTCCATGTGGCGGACATGGCCGCGTTCACCGACGCTCTCGAGCTGGACCCGGTGGTACTGATCGGGATGTCGATGGGTGGTCGGAACGCGTACGGTTTCGCCGCGGCGCACCCGGCCAAGGTGGATCGTCTGATCATCATCGACGTCGGTCCCGACGTGCAGGCCGAGGGCCGCAAGCACATTGCGGAGTTCATGGAAGGCACCGACACCTTCGAGTCGTTCGACTGGCTGGTCGAACGGGTGTGTGCCTACAACCCCAGGCGGCCCGAAAAGCAGATCCGTGGCAGTCTCATCAACAATCTCAAACAACTCGACGACGGGTCATGGACCTGGAAACACGATCGACGCCGCGGGATCCGACGCGACCGGGGCGGGGAGATGAATGAGCAGGCGTGGCAGGACCTGTCACAACTCGTCACGCCGACCCTGCTGGTGCGCGGAGGTGAGAGCAACATCTTGTCGGCCGTCACCGCGGAGAAGATGCAACAGACGATGAACAACTGCTCGTTCGTAGAGGTGGCAGGGGCCGGCCATCTCGTGCCGAGCGACAAGCCGGTCGACTTCGAGCGCGTCGCCCGGGAGTTCCTCGGGGTCTGAGCCGGTGGGGGCTCTGGGTCCAAAGGCCCTGGCCCGGACGAGGCGAAGCGAGCGATCGTAGGGTGTGGACACGCCGGATGGTTCTCAGCTGCGCCCGGTCCTCGGGCCGAAACTGCTCTATGTGCTCGTCGTTGGCGATGTCCTGGGGGCCGGCATCTATGTGCTCGTCGGCCGGGTGGCCGGTCATGTCGGGGGCCTGGCCTGGGTTGCGTTCGGCCTGGCCTTTCTTGCGGTCGGCGCTACCGCAGCTTCCTACAGCGAGCTGGTGACGGCCCATCCCGGAGCAGCGGGGTCCGCGCTGTACGTACAAAGGGCGTTCCGCCAACCCCCGCTGACCTTCGTTGTCGGTCTGATCATCATCGCCAGCGGTCTCGCTACCGCAGCCACGACGGCCCGTGCCGCGGCCGGGGACTATCTCGACGAGATCGTGTCGGTTGCGACGATCCCGACCGTGGTAGCCATCGTGGCCGTGCTCATCGGCATCGGTGCTCTCGGCCTCGCCCGGTCGGCTCGCGCCAACCTCTCGATGACGCTGATCGAGATCGCCGGCCTGCTCATCGTCATCGTGGCGGGGGTGGCGCTCCTGATCGATGGGGAGAGTTCGCCGGCGGAGGCCTTGGAGCTGACCACGGGCGAGGGTCGTTCGCCCATCAGTGCGATGTTGACCGCTACCGCGCTCGCCTTCTTCGCGTTTCTCGGCTTTGAGGACGCCGTGCACCTGTCCGAAGAGGTGAAGAACCCGGAGATCACCTTTCCGCGGGTGATGGCCCTGGCGGTGGCGACCACCGCGGCGGTCTACATCCTGGTGGCGGCCCTGGCGGTGATGACGGTCCCACATGACGAGCTCAGCGTGTCGGATGGGCCTTTGCTGGCCATCGTCGAGCGAGGCCCGGTTCCGTTTCCGCCGCGCCTGTTTGCCGGCGTAGCACTGGTGGCGGTGGCCAACACGTCCTTGCTCGCCATGGTCACCGCCAGCCGAGTCATCTACGGCATGGCTCAGTCCGGCTGGTTCCCTGCATGGTTCGCCAAACTCGACCGACGAGGCCAAACCCCCTACCGCGCCCTGCTGGGGGTCGGTGCCGCGGTCGCCGCGCTGGCAGTGACCGGTGATGTCGGGGAGCTCGCCGAGACGGCGGTGATGCTGGTGCTCGGGGTGCTGATCGCCGTCAATGTCGCGGCGTTGGTCCTGCGACGTCGGCCGGGCCCGAGGCCCTTTTCCGCCCCGTGGTGGGCCCCGTGGTTCGGAGCGATCAGCTGCGCGATCGTCTTGGGCCAGCAGCTTCTCACCGCCCCGGGTGGTCGGCTGTTGCGGGCCGGTGTGCTCATCGCCGTGGGCGTGGCCCTGCGACCGTTGGCCGCCGTCGGCCGTGCTCCGGCCACGACGTAGGTCCCGGGGATGCAGGCGAAAGGTTGCGCTCAGCCCGCGTAGAGGTTGGGGTCCAGCTCATCGTTGGTCTCGGGAATGGCTTCGGTGAATGGCGTTGCTCGACGCATTCGGGCATGTGGACGGTTCCGGTGGTGACGGCCCGGGACACTAGGGCGTCGGTGCACTCCATGTCACCTGGGTGCCGCCGGTCGGGGTCCGGCCAATGACACACTCGCCGCCGAACTCTCTCGCCCGGTGTTCGAGGTTTTTGAGGCCTTGGCCGCGCGGCGCGCGGTCGTCGATGCCTACCCCGTCATCGGTGATCCGTAGCACGATGTCGTCAGATTCGACCGTCAGCTCGACGAGAACCCGTTGGGCCTGAGCGTGCCGGGCAACATTGGAGAGGGCTTCGTTCAGGACGGGAACGAGCTGTTCGTGCACGGCGACATGAGCCGGGTCGGGCTCGTAGTCGATCCGTAGCTCAGGGCGGAATCCGAGAAGCTCGTGGTGGCGGTCGACGATGGCCAAGAACTCGTCGTACAGGTCGAAAGCGACCGTCGAGGTGTGGTGGAGCTCGAAGATGGCCCGACGAATGTCGGTGATCGTGCCGTCCAGCTCGTTGACGATGTGTTCGACCCGTTCTTGGACCACGCCGTCGGTGACCGAAGCGATATTTTGGAGCGACATCCCGGCGGCAAACAGGCGCTGGATGGCGATGTCGTGGAGATCGGCGGCGATTCGGGTCCGGTCCTCGAGTACTTGGAGCCTGGCCCGGTCCCGACGGGTACTCATCAAGGAGATGGCCAGGGCGGTCTCCGCCGCGAGGCGCCCGATGGTCTCGATCTCCCACTGGTCAAACGTCACACCCGACGAGACTCGGGCCGAGAAAAGGACGCCCAGGAACGTTCCTCCCACTCTCATCTGGGCGACAACCACCGGCCCGAGCTCGGCGAGGGGCATCCGAAGTCTGTCGTCCAGCCATGATTCGTCTCCCAGGTTCGCCGAGACATGGCTGCTCCCGCCCCATGAGTGAGGGGTTCCCGGGACGGGCTGGGCGGCGAATACGATGCCCCGCACCCGATCGGCACGGGTCCCCGACGTGGAGGCGATTCGCAGGTCCCGTCCGTCGCCGACCGGTACTGCGATCGCGGTGTCATCGGCCGTGACCAGCTCCTGTACCCGGGAGCAGACGAGGTCGAGCAGGTCTTGGCGGCGGATGTCGCCGAGTGCGGCCGAACGGATCTCGCTCAGGGCGGCCAGCCACCCGTCTTCTCGTTCCGCAGCACGTTCGGACTCGTGGCGCGCTGAGATATCGCGTATCGCGGCGATCGTGAGTCGGCACCCGCCGGTGTCGATCGGACTGAGGTCGATCTCGACGGGTATGGCGGTGCCGTCGCGGTGACACGCATGCACGGGGGCACCGGTGCCCATTCGCCGCACGGCGGGCGAATGCTGGAACCGCAACCGGTCGGTTCGGTGGGCGTCGCGGACCGATTCGATGATCAGAAGCTCGACGGGACAGCCGACCAGCGTGTGTCGTTCGTAGCCGAACATCTGCTCGGCCCGCCGGTTCACCAACACGATCTCGCCCCGCTCATCCACGACGACGATTCCGTCCGCCGTCGCTTCAAGAAAGTCTCGCCCGATGTCGCTCTGTAGCGCCAGCGTGTGTGGACCTCGCGCCACCGTACGTTCGGTCTCAGGATTCACCAGGGTCGAATCTCCGGTCGGATCATCCGTGTCGCACACTTCGGGTGGCGAGTGTATGAGATGGTCCGTACTCAGGCAAAGCTATGGTCCGCGCCGATTGGGCTGTTGCCCCTGCCGGTTGGTGCCCGCGGTGCGTCACTCGCCGCTGAGTAGGGTCCAATGGGCCAGGATGATGGGGTCGGGTGGCCGGGCCTGGCCGTGACCACGGTCCCTGCCCAGAACCCCGCGGGTCAACCAACATAGATGAGGCCTTGAGCCTCGATGAGGAGCAGACCAATGCCGAGCCAGCATGAGCGAGTGGTAGTTGGCCTCGACGGGTCGAGGGACGCAGAGATCGCCCTCGAATGGGCCGTCGCGTTCGCCACGGCCCACGGGGCGCGGGTGACACCGGTACACACATGGCACTACCCGAAATCGGCCATCGCTCCGTGGCCTCTCGGCAGTGTCGTGGCCCCGGAGAGCGCCATGGCCTTGGCCGCGACCAAAGCGGCGGAACGTATGCTCGAGCGACGGAGCAGCAGCGCGGGTACGGAGGCACCGATCGATCCGCCCAAGATCGTGCACGGATCGCCAGGACCTGCGCTCGTGACCGAGGCCGAGGGTGCTGGCTTGTTGGTGGTCGGCTCCCGGGGGCTGGGGGCGGTGCGCGGCGCACTCATAGGTTCGGTGTCGAGTTACAGCGCCGCCCACGCCGAAAGCCCCGTCGCTATCATTCCCGCTGAGGCCGGGACCCCGCGCTTGAAGCGCATCGTGGTGGGACATGATGGATCCGAGAGGTCCGACGCCGCTCTGTCGTGGGCCATCGGAGCTTTCCCAGGAGCCGAGGTCGAGGTGGTCCATGTGTGGCGCTACCCCGCGTTGCCCGAGCCTATGGCCGTCGCCGAGGAGCACCGGTTGATCGAACACCGGGCCACCGATGCGATCGACCAGATTGTGACCAAGAACCAACCTGCGGTCGACGCCGTAGGTAGCTCGATCGTCGGTCGGGTGATCGAGGGGGACCCGAGGATGAAGCTCAACGCCCGGGCCGCCGAGGCCGACGTTCTCGTGCTGGGCGTTCAACAGTTCCATTCGGTGCGCCGGATCTTTCTTGGGTCGGTCGCCCAGGCCATCGTCCATCACATCACTGCACCGACGATCATTGTTCCAACCAGTGGCGACGATCGCTGATCGTCGCTGGCGGCGCGAGACAACCCTTGGTGGATTCGTAGATGACGCTCGTGCCAATGACGCCTGAGAAGATCGAGACGGTGACCATGTTGAGCGCCGTCGTCAACGCCGCGCCCGATGGCCTTCTCATCGTCAATGCCGAAGGCTTGATCTTGCTGGTGAGCGATCAGGTCGAGGAGCTGTTCGGCTACACGCGTGACCAGCTTCTCGGGCGGCCGGTCGAGGTGCTGTTGCCCGCGGTGACCCGCGCCGTACATGTCGTGCATCGGTCGCGGTATGTCGCCCATCCTGCGGTTCGATCGATGGGATCGGGCCTGGCGTTGGCCGGGGGGCGGGCCGATGGGACCGCCTTCGCGGCCGAGGTCAGCTTGAGTCCGCTGGTGATAGAGGACGAGACGCTCGTTATCGCGGCCGTACGCGACATCTCGGATCGATTGGAGCTGGAGGACGCCGCCCGCACCGTCGAAGTCCGCAATCGATTGCTCGAAGAACGAGACCGCATGGCCACCGAACTACACGACACGGTTGTACAGCGGATCTTCGCCTCGGGAATGCGCATCGAATCGGTCATTTCGTCGGTCGAAAGTCGGGTCGCTGACCGGCTTGGGGCGGTCGTGGCCGAGCTGGACGAGACCATGAGGGAGCTGAGGTCTGCGATCGTTGGCCTTCAAGCCCACCGAGATTGGGACAAGGGGGTGAGAGGACGCCTCTTGGAGCTGGTGCGCGAAGAATCCGACCATCTCGGATTCGAGCCTCAGGTCGGGTTCGTCGGTGATGTCGACGGTCTTCCCGCCGAGGTGATCGAGCATCTGATTTCGACCTTGCGCCAGGCGTTGAGCAATGTGGCCCGCCACGCTGAGGCGACGTCGGCGTCCGTGCAGATAGAGGTAGTGCCCCGCTTGTTGGTGGCCACGGTGACCGACAACGGAAGCGGAATGGCCCCGGACGTGGCGTATAGCGGTGGTCTCAACACCGTTCGTCGACACGCTCAGGAGCTGTCCGGAGACCTGTCGATCGGCTCCGAGCCGGGCGCCGGTACGGTCCTGGTTTGGAGTGTCCACACCGGAGCGAAACCCGATGAGTTGGACCCCGATCAGTAGGACCCCGATGAGTAGGGCCGGCTGGGGTCCTCACCGCCGGCCCGGATCGGTACCGCGCGGTGCTGTGCCGTCCCAGATGGCGCGGTGTTGTCACACGTGGCGCGGTTCCGGTGCGGTGGACACACTGATGAGCGTCGTGACGAGTTGGTGCAGGTCGAGCCGCTTGAGCACGGTCGACCACGCCCCTGCGGCGGCGGCTTCTCGACGGAGGTCCGGGTCGGCACTGGCGGCGTGAATGATCGAACGAACGTGGGGGACTCGTCGGCGCAGTTCGGCACATAGCGAGATGCCGTCGCCATCGGGCAACTCCATGCTCAAGATGGCCAGGCGAGGCGCGGCCATCGGAATCTCTTCGAGGGCGGTGGCCATGCTCGGAGTAGATCCAACCGGGTTCAGTCCCGGGTGGCCGGAGAGGCGGGCGACCAACAGCTCGCCTACTCCGTGGGGGGCGACCACGAAGAGGCGGCCCGCGTCACTGATCGAGTTGGCCATGGGCCAATGATGAGGGTCACCAGGCCCAACGGACTAGGGCCGAAGATCACATGTTGTTCGCGGGGGTTACCCGGATCCTTACGGCGATGATGTCGTGCTGGGGTACGTGCTCGGCCTTTCAGGTGAGCGGCCACCATGCATCGGGTCGCCTGGGTTCGGGGGTCGGTACCGGAGTTCCGGTTACGGCTATCCAGATCGCCTCCTGAGTTACCTTCTCGATACGGCGATCGGTGTCGAGGCGCAGGGCCTGAGGCCAGGGCTCGGCATTGGACCTCATCACCCCCGCCACCTTCATGGTCGCGTCCGATACGTCGTGTCCCTGTTCGGAACGGCGTCGGATCCGATCGTCCGCCGTCGCGGCCGGGGTGATGCACTCGATCTCGGTCAGGCGGGAGTGGGTTTCTTCGGCCAGGGTCCGGGCCTCGTTGCGTAGGGCCTCGGTGGGCCAAGAGGCGTCGAGGATGACGGTCTGGCCGAGCGTCAGGAGTTTTCGAGCCCGCTCCAGCATCAACGCGTAGGTCGCCCCAGTGGTGGTTTGGTCATAGATGCCCTCCCCGGGCTCGGCCGGGCGGTGCGCCTGTGTCGGCATGCCGACAATCTCCTTGCGGAGCTCGTCGGAACGCAGCACGCTCCATTGGCTGGCGTGGCCCAGCTGCGCACTGACCGTCGACTTCCCCGTCCCCGGCGTGCCGCCGACCAATATCAGCTGGACCTGGGCCCGGGCGAGATGGTCGAGGCAAAGCCCCATGAGCCGTCGTACCTCGCCGGGCGCATCGGCGTCCCCTTGGGCACACCGAGCGCTGGCGACCTTGGCCCGCACGCTGGCCCGGTAGGCCACATAGAAATGCCCGAGGGAGCCGGGATGACTCTCGTTGCTGAACTCGTGATACCACTCCATCAACCGGCGGGCGTGCCCGGCTCCGATCTCTTGCTCGACGTCCATGACCAGGAAGGCGATGTCGGCCAGCACGTCACCGAAACGAAGGTCCTCATCGAAAGCCAGGCAGTCGAGAATACGGGGGCCATCATCGAGCAGGAAGATGTCCTGGGCCAGCAGATCGCCGTGCCCATCCACGACATGGCCGTGAGCGGCCCTCGCCTCGAACAGCTCGCTGCGCCCGTCCAGATACTGAGTCGCCAGGTCCCTCGCCCTATCGAGGTCTTCCCCGTCCAGCACCGTCCCACGACATGTCTCCAGAGCCGCGAAGTTGTTGTCCCAGTTGTGGCGGATGGCCTCAACCCCGGCCGCGCCCGCCGGTGCCGGCCGGGCAGACGCATGTATCGCTGCGACGCGGCGGGCCACTGCCCACAGTGCTGACTCGGCTTCGGGTGTGTGGAGCAGTACCGACAAGCGGCGGTCGGCCGGCATGCGCCTCATGACCAGGGCGTGATCGTGGACGGCACCCTGCTCGTCCATCAAGGCGGTCAATCCCAGATAGACGTCGGGGGAGAAGCGCCGGTTCAGTTCGAGCTCCTCGCGCAGGACACGATGTCTGGCCTCCACGGTTCCGAGCTCGATGTACGGAAGCGATACGGGCTTGTAGAGCTTGTACGCCCGGGTACCGGCGAACATCACCACGGAGATGTGGGTCTCGACGGCGTCCGGCGGGGCGGGCGATGTTTCCGGGTCCAGGTCGACGAATGCGGCGACAGGAGTGAGCGAGTTCTTCTCCACATCTGAAGTCAACAGGAACCACCACCCCCACCCGTAGGGCCGAAGGGCCTGACGCCGACCCTGATCGGAGCTCTGGCGTTGGGACGTTGGGCCCTACACCCGCCCGGCCCGTGCGGTCATTGTGGTCGCCACCGTTGCGCCGCGACCGGTCCGGCGTTCCGGTGTCACCCTTCCCACCTCAAGAGGTGCCAGCCCGCCCGTCAATGAGGAGCTGCCATGTACAACAAGATTGTCGTGAGTCTCGACGGATCAGGGGGCGCCGAGCGTTCCATCCATCCCGCGGTGACGATGGCCGATCAGTTGGCCTGTCCCCTGGAGTTCGTGATCGTCCATAAACCGGGGATGGACGCCGGCCAGGCACAGGATTATCTGCAAGAGGTCATCGCTTCGAACCAGCCAGGTCCGGCCCTGGTCGCCCGGGTCGAGCAGGGCGATCCGGGACAGGTCATCTCCGGGTTGGTGTCCGAGGAGCCGAACACTCTGTTGTGTATGGCGAGCACCGGTCAGGCGCGCTCCGGCCAGCTGCTGGGCAGTGTGGCCGAGCGGGTTCTTCGCCGCTCGCCGAGCCCTATCTTGTTGGTGGGCCCTCGGGTGGAGAGCACCGCCAATCGGTTCTTCGCCCATGACCTGGTGGTGGCCACCGATGGTTCCGACGTGTCGGAACGGATCATGAAGGCCGCTGCAGAGTTTGCGGGCGCATTTGCCATGACCCCGTGGATCGTGTCGGTGAGCGACCCCAAGAAGCTGGTGACGGCGGCTGTCGACGCCCAGCTCGAAACAAACTCGGCCCGTCGTCACGCTCATCTGTTCGACACGATCCCCCACCCGGAGATCGAATGGGAGGTGCTTCACGACGCTCACCCCGACCAGGCACTCACGAGGTTCGCCGCTGAGCGGGATGCGGGGGCCATCGCCATGAGTACTCACGCCCACACCGGCCTTCAGCGCCTGGCGGTGGGGAGCGTGACGATGTCGGTAGTGCACAAAGCTCATTCACCGGTGCTCGTCGTGGGCCCCGGGGATCAGGCCGGCAGCTGATGTCGCGGCCTGGATCGCCGACCGCCGGCACCGCCTCAGGCCAGGAGGCATCGACCGGACACGGTGTCGTCCTCGCCATCGACCCCCATCGTCCGGTCGACTACCTGGTGCCCTGGGCGGCCGCGTACGCGGCCGAAACGGGAACCTCTGTGCACGCGTTGCTCGTCGCCCGCAACGACGCCGAGCATGCTGCTCTCACCGCCGCCTCAGCCCGCATCGCACGCCAACTTGTCGGCACCGGAATCGAACACGAGATCGAGACTCGCTACGGCATACCTGGCGATGTGGTGAGAGAGGTCGGAATCGGAGCGGACTTGATCGTCTTGGCCGACGCCAGCGAAGGGGCCGGACGGTCGATCCTCGGTGTGGTCGGTCAGACCGTGATCTCGAATCCGCCCTGCCCGGTCGTGGTCGTGCATCCCGGCGACGAGGTGCCTTCCTCGGTACCCG
>Ga0316190_10004067_pt1 | contig 10627 bp, 11 predicted proteins | sample Eddworburrow2_MG_FD_204929 | JGI IMG/M metagenome (GOLD analysis project Ga0316190, IMG submission 204929) | Coastal sediment microbial communities from Maine, United States - Eddy worm burrow 2 | ecosystem: Environmental > Aquatic > Marine > Coastal > Sediment | place: USA: Maine | collected... | reverse complement strand
CATGGCAAGCCTGCCGGTCTGCCCTTGAAAGCCTTCGGCAAACGGCGGTTTGAACGGACTCTTGTCGAACACCGCGTCGGCATCAAAATCCGGCGCCTTCATGGTGAAGCTGTTGGGTTTTGGTTTGCGTGGCCTGAGACCGTGCTGCGTCACCACATTGCCGATGGTGCCGACGGTGACAGCGAACTCGGCTGCGATCTCGGCATAGCTCAGCCTTTCGTCCAGCAATTGCACCACACGGGCAATGGCCGCCTCGTCCCAGCTATTGCGCTTGCGGACCGGCTCGATGCCAAACCGCCGCCACACCGAGACAATGGCATTGCGGGTGGAGCCCATGATCGCGCCGATCTGGCGGGACGTGTAACCATCAGCCGTCAATCGCCTCACCTGCTCGACCTTGCCCGGTGTCCATTTGGACGGTTTTGAATTTGCCGGCGGTTTGCCTGTTGTCATGACCTGCCTCACCTGATGAATCGGATACGGCAGGTTAACATAATAGGACTATACCTATAGTCAAGCGGAAAATTCCTATTGGACATTTCTCCTATTAACTGAGAGGCTTATTCCTATGACTGATCCCGTACGCAAACGCATCCGCCAGCTGATTGGCGACAAGAACCTTGACATGAAGGGCCTGTCGCTGGCACTGGGCAAGAACCACGCCTATCTGCAGCAATATCTGGAGCGCGGCATTCCGAAAGAACTGAACGAGCGCACCCGCATGCTGCTGGCCGAACAGCTTGGTGTCGACGAGGCGGAGCTTGGCGGCCCGCAAGGCCCGCGCCCCGGCAGGGCGGTGGCCGGCGCACAGGAACAGATACCGGAAATCGATGTGCATGCAGGCGCCGGTGGCGGCGGGTTTACCGCACTTGAATCACATTCCGCCAACGGCATGACCTTCAGCCGCGAAGTGGTACGCGATCACTGGCGCCTGCCCGACTGGCTGTTGTACAGCCTCAATGCCAAATCCGGCAATCTGGCGGCATTTCCGGTCCAGGGAGACAGCATGTCGCCGACGCTGCTGGACGGCGACGTGGTGTTCGTCGACACCCGCGTCCGCCAGCCGTCACCACCGGGCCTGTTCGTGCTGGCAGACGAGTTTGGAGGGGTTATCGTCAAGCGGCTGGAAGTGTCCAGCGGCCCCGGTGATGAGAACATCATGGTTCGTGTCGGCTCCGACAACCCACACCACATGACCAAGGAATTACGCCTGGACGAGATCTCCATCGTCGGGCGCTATGTGGGCCGGTTTACCCGGTGACCAGCGAATTTTTCAGGCGCAGGGCCGCTTTTGATGAGCTTGCCCACCGGATCGGCGTTGGGCTGTGCATCCTCATTGCCGCGGCAACTGTCGTTTTGCTGGTCCTGACATTTGATCACCGGTACGACCTGGCCGACCAGGGCGCCGCCTTTCTCGGAGCCGTCATTTTCGCCACTACACTGGGACTTTTCACCTATGCGGCAGCGCGCGCGGTCGCCAGGCTGGCCCACCGGGTGAAATACGGCGGCGCCAGAAACCAGCCTGACTGGCAAGGCGAACTCAGCCCGCGCAAGATGACCAGCAATGTTACCGCCCTGATCAGCGGGGGCGCATCGGCTGCAGCCGCCATGGTTTTCAGGTTGATCGCAGAGATAACGACAGGGTTTCCACAAGGCGCAGGACATGCAATCGGCCGCCTGGTTGCAGCAGGCCTGATTTTCCTGGTTATCGGATATGTGCTCACCCGTGCGATCTTGTGGGCGATGCACAAACACAGAGCATCCGGACCACCAGATACCGGCCATTGATATTGCTGCTGCTCCCGCCACACTGCTTCGTCAGGGCTGCGCAAAGAAGCCACAACTCATCCAGCGCTGCAAGGTCCGCAATTGGCTGCTGAGGCTTCGAAATACCGTAAGTCAGACAATAAAAGTTCAACGCACCTGCCTGACGGAATCAAACCCGAAATGCGCTTGATGTGGTTGGTACCAGGCGGCACCAACGCCTGCGAACAGGATTTTTCCTGCCGTTATAGGTATTTTCCTATTGACAATATAGGACTATACCTATTACATACACAGGCTCACGTACAGGTTTCAGCGAGGCCGCAATGGGTGACGTTTTCCTGCATGATTTTTCCAGACCGGCATGGCCGGTATCAACACCGGCCCCGCAGCCACTTGTTGAACTGGCCCATGACGAAGACCCGATCGAGTGCGATGCGGTCAGGCGCCATGGCTGTGCTTTCTGGCGCGGTGACTGGCAGGCTTGTGACGGCAACCGCGAAGCCCGCATCACGGCACGCGAGTTGGGCTATGGCGGGCCGGGTTACTGCTTCTTTGAAATTCGCTGTGCGCGCACCTTCACCCGTAGTTCCAGCCAGAACTGGTACCTGAACTGGCGGAATTTCACGCCGGCACGCGGCATGCGCCTGATCGCCGACTACCGGTCGAGACGGGAGGCCTGCGCATGAGCCGCTCGACACCTTCTGCCCCCATCCGCGCCGCCCTGGTTGCCGACTGCCAGCACATGGCCACGTCCGCCATGGGCATTGCCGCCGACCTCGCCCGTATCGGTGAGCAGGAATGCGCCGGCACGCCATGTTCCGCCGATGCACTCGCCTATATCAGACAACGCATCGAGGCACTGGCCGGGTTTGCCGGGGCGAGGTTTTAGCGGGAGTTTTTGTTTATTCCGCTCACGCCAGCAGCCTGGCGGCTGCGCTCCGCGGGGGCGCACTTCGTGCGGCGGCCGGTCGGCCTTGCCTTGGCACTTCGTGCCGGGGTTTATTCCGCTCACGCAGGCAGCCTGGCGGCTGCGCTCCGCGGGGGCGCACTTCGTGCGGCGGCCAGTCGGCCTTGCCTCGGCACTTCGTGCCGGGGTTTATTCCGCTCACGCCAGCAGCCTGGCGGCTGCGCTCCGCTAGGGCGCACTTCGTGCGGCGGCCAGTCGGCCTTGCCTCGGCACTGCGTGCCTCGGAGGCGAGTTCAACACCACTGTCATCCCCGTGAAAACGGGGATCCAATGCCAGTCAGAGCAGAGTATGCAGCCAAGAGTGGATTCCCACTTTCGTGGGAATGACGAAAGTAACAACAGTCATTCAAGGTCGGAGAACGGCCCGAGCGAAGCGAGGACAAGCTGTTCGACCGCTAAAAATGCGCAGCCGAAGGCTGCTTGCGTGAGCGATATAAACCTACTTGACTCACCAACAAAATCATAGATAAATATTATCCACGATTAAATCACGAGACCAACATGAAACTCGGTGACGGGGTTGAACAGGCGATCCATTGCGTAACGGTGCTGGCGGTGCTGCCGGTTGACGGTCTGTTGTCGGCCGCCTCCCTGGCGGAGTTGCACGGGGTTTCGACCAGCTACCTGCTCAAGCACTTGCAGGTACTGTCAGGGGCCGGGATTGTACGTACGGTGCCGGGGCCACGGGGCGGTTACAAGCTTGCCAGATCGCCTGGTGACATCAGCCTGCTTGACATCGTGCTGGCCGTTGAAGGTCCCGAGCCCGCTTTTCGCTGCAAGGAAATTCGCCAGAACGGGCCTGACCCGCTGCCGCGCGAGTATTTCAGCGCGCCGTGCCAGATCAGTGCCGCGATGCTGCGCGCCGAACGCGCGTATCGCAACGAACTGCGCAATGTCACCATCCACGACCTGATGACCCAGTTGGAAGCCGCCGATGATGGAGCCATTGCTGCGCGCGGCTGCGCGTTTCTTGCAGACCATCTGCGCCAGCCCAAACCCGATCCGAAAATTGAAAATGAGTAGAGAAGTATCCCATGCAACCGCGTCTTGATTACGTTAAAGCATCGCCGGACGCCTACCAGGCGGTGCTGGCGCTTGAACTGTTTGTATCGCAGCAATCAGGCCTCGAACCGCGTCTGATCCACTTGTTGAAACTGCGTGCATCGCAGATCAACGGGTGTGCGTTTTGCGTCGACATGCACGTCAAACATGCCCGCGAGGACGGGCTGAGCGAACAGTGGATCGGCCTGGTTTGCGTGTGGCGCGAAGCAAGCGTGTTCGACGCGCGCGAGCGGGCCGTGCTCGGCTGGACCGAGGCACTGACCAATATCAGCACATCCGGCGCGCCCGATGCAGACTACGAAGAACTGCGCGCGCATTTCTCAGATGAGGAGATTGCCAAGCTGAGCGTTGCGATCGGCACCATCAATGTGTGGAACCGGCTGGCGGTCGGCTTCAGAACCCCGCACGCGGTTGATGAGGCGGCCTGACGGCCGCTGTTTTTTGTTGGTCGAACAGCTTTCTTCGCTTCGCTCAGGCCGTTCTCCGACCCTGAACAATTGCAGTGATGGACTGAAATCCGAAGCACGAAGTGCGGAGGCAAGGCCGACCGGCCGCCGCGCGAAGCGCGCCCTAGCGGAGCGCAGCCGAAGGCTGCTTGCGTGAGCGGTATTAAAAAACGCCGCCATGCTGTAGACTTGCCTTCATGACGGACAGCAGACTTTTGCAAGTGGGCATTATCGGCAGCGTCATAGCGGCACTGTGCTGCTTCACGCCGGTTCTGGTGGTGTTGCTGGGCGCGGTTGGCCTGTCGGCGCTTGTCGGCGTGCTGGACTATGTCCTGCTGCCTGTGCTGGCCATTTTTGTTGCAATCACGGTGTATGCCCTATGGAAACGCAAGACGGTTCGGTCGAACTGACATCGACGATCACGTGCCCCGAATGCGGACATGTCGAAACCGAGACCATGCCGACCAATGCCTGCCAGTGGTTTTATGACTGCAAGGGATGCAGCACTGTTCTGCGCCCAAAACCGGGAGACTGCTGTGTCTACTGCTCCTACGGCACTGTGCCCTGCCCGCCTATCCAGCAGGGCGATAAGTGTTGTGATGGCGGGTGATTTTTGGAGATTTTTTCTGGTCGAACAGCTTGTCCGCCTGCGGCGGGCCGTTCTTCTTTCTGGTCGAACAGCTTGTCCGCCTGCGGCGGGCCGTTCTCCGTTCCCGAACAATGGTTGTGATGAACTCCAGTCCGAAGCACGGCATGTGCTGAGGCAAGGCCGACCGGCCGCCGCACGAAGTGCGCCCCAGCGGAGCGCTGCCGTCAGACTGCTGGCGCTAGCGATATAATGGCACAACTAGTCCGGTGTCTTCCCGATCGCCTCCGCCCGACTGATCTCAACCGTGGTGTGCTCAATGGCGAAACTTTCCTTCAGGACCTGCTTGATGGACTGCCGTATCTGATCGACATCGGCGTCGTCACCGACTTCAGCCTCAAGCGTTGCCATGGGGCGTTCCTGGGTGATCGACCAGGCGTGCACGTGATGCACGCGGCTAACGCCGGGCACTTGTGCCAGGATGGTTTCAGCAACCTTGCGCCGATCGAAACCCTTGGGCGCACCTTCCAGCAGAATATGGCCGGCTTCGCGCACCACATACCAGGCAGACCGCAATATGATCAGCGCAACCAGCACCGAGAGCAGCGGATCAATGGGCATCCAGCCGGTGAAGATGATCACCAGCGAGGCAGCGAGCGCCGCGACCGAGCCGAGCAGGTCGCCTGCCACATGCAAGGCGGCAGCGCGGACATTGAGGTTGTCGCCCTCCCCGCGTGACAGCACCCAGAAGGCGAGGATATTGACCACAAGGCCGCCAAGGGCGACCCACAGCATCAGCACGCCGATCACTTCAACCGGCTGGTTCAGCCGCTTGTACGCCTCAAAGAAGACCCACCCGGCAATGACAAAAAGCGTCAGTCCGTTGACGAAGGCCGCCAGCACCGAGAACCGGTCAAAGCCGTAAGTGCGCTCCTCATCTGCGGGGCGTCGGGCCAGGCGAAAGGCAAACCAGGCCAGCACCAGGGCGGCAAAGTCGGTCAGCATGTGCCCGGCATCAGCCAAGAGCGCCAGCGAGCCGGAGACAATGCCGCCGACCACTTCGGCGATCATGAACCCGCCGGTCAGCAGTGCCGCAATGCCGACCGCACGCTGGTTTTGAGTGCCATGGCTGTGTGTATGGCCGTGATCATGATGGGCCATTGCAAGTCACTCCTGATGTGGATGCGCAGAAATCCGTACTGTTGCACACATGCCGGCCATCACTTCTGATAAGGCTCCCCGATCGCCGACGGTGGCGATGACCTGCCGACAAACCCGGCCAGCAGGAGCACGGTCATGATATAGGGCAGCGCCAGCATCAGTTGCGTCGGCGCTGCGCCGATCAGCGGGATTTCGACGCCCTGCAACCGTGCGCTTGCGGCTTCCAGAAACCCGAACAACAGGCACGCCAGCAGCACCGGAACCGGACGCCAGTTGCCGAAGATAACAGCGGCAAGTGCAATATAGCCCTTGCCCGCCGACATCTCACGGACAAATCCGGCACCCTGGGCTGTTGAGAGATAGGCACCGGCCAAGCCGCAGAACAGGCCGGTCAGGATAACCGCACGGTAGCGCAGCCAGGTCACCGATACACCGGCACTGTCGACAGCCTCCGGCATCTCTCCGACGGCCCGCAGGCGCAGGCCGAACCTGGTCTTGTACAACAGCAGGGCGGTTGCCGGCACCATGACAAGCGCCACGTAGACCAGGATGTTGTGGTTGCTGATGAGCTCACGGTAAATCGCGCCAAAGCCTGGAATGCCGTCGAATGTCTCGACAAACCACCATTCAACCGGGCGAAAGCGTTCCGTGTTGCCCAACGGTGGTGTTTGCCCGCCCTGTCTGAACAGGGCAATGCCGACGGTTACGGTGAGGCCTGACGCCAGCATGTTGATGGCCAGACCACTGACTACCTGATTGCCGCGGTGGGTAATGCAGGCAAACCCGTGTATCAGGGCCAGTATCACACAGCTCGCAATCGCACAGATCACGCCCAGCCAGACCGAACCGGTCAGCGATGCCACGGTTGCCGCCACGAACGCGCCCATCAGGAGTTTGCCCTCAAGCGAGATATCGATGATGCCGGAGCGCTCGGAAAAAATACCTGCCATGGCGCACAGGATGAGCGGGGTCGCAACCCGCAGCGTGGCATCCAGTGTCAACAGGAGCTGGAAGGCGAAGTCCGACATCACGTCTCACCCTCGGCCGGTTTCGGCCGCACCTGCAACCGGGCCAGCAATCTGGCCAGCGGGGCGCTGAACATGTAGGCGAGCGCGCCTGAAAACAGCACGATCATGCCCTGGATCAGCAGGACGATTTCCCTTGTGATCGACTGAAACTCGAAATCAAGTTCCGCGCCACCCTGATACAGCGCGCCGAACAGCAGGCTGGCGAAGAAGATACCAATTGGATGATTGCGGCCCATCAGGGCGATGGCGATGCCGGCAAAGCCGTATCCGGAGGTGAAGTTCAGAACGACACGATGCTGCACGCCGAGAATTTCGTTGGTGGCCATCAGCCCGGCACAGGCACCTGACACGGCCAATGAAAACACAATGACCAGCGGCACATTGATGCCAGCATAGTGGGCCGCCTTCGGATTCTGTCCGACCGCACGGATTTCATAGCCGATGCGGGTTTTCCAGATCAGGACCCAGAACCCCAGCAGTGCAGCCAACGCCAGCAGGAAGGACAGGTTGAGTGGCGATGCGGCAACATTGAATGACAGGACGTTCAGCAGATCATGCAGCTTCGGCATCTGCCCGGACACGGCAAACTGTGCCGTATGCGGCGACTGCTGTCCCGGCTGCATGAGCGCGCCCGCCAGCAGCCAGACCATGATGGCACTGGCGATGAAATTAAACATGATCGTAGTGATGACGATGTGGCTGCCGCGATAGGCCTGCAGATATCCCGGTATCAGCCCCCACACGGCACCGAACAGGGCAGCCGCCAGGATTGCAACCGGAATAACCAGAACCAGTGGCGCCAGGGGCGCAAGCCACAGTGCCACAAGCCCTGCCCCCAACCCGCCGATATAGGCCTGGCCTTCGCCACCGATATTGAACATCATCGCATGCGAGGCAACCGCGACGGCAAGGCCGGTGAAAATGAAATTGGTGGTGTAGTACAGCGTATAGCCCAGGCTGCCGGGATAGACGAAGGCGCCCTTGATCATCACCACAATGGCGACGAACGGGTTTTCCCCTAACGCCAGCACAATCAACCCGCACACAAGAAGTGCCACCATAAGATTGATCAGCGGCAGAACGAAAACATCCGCCCATCGGGGCAAGGGTGGCGCCGGCGTCATGGCGTTGCTGCCTCTGCAATACCGGCCATCATGGTACCGAGCCTGTCCCTGCCGGCGTCTGCACCTTTCAAGATGCCCATCTGCCTGCCACCGTTCATCACCATGATCCGGTCGGACAGGCCGATGATTTCATCAAGCTCGGCCGACACCAGCAATATGGCACATCCTGCATCGCGCAGGGCCAGCAGTTGCCTGTGAATGAATTCTATGGCGCCGACGTCGACGCCACGGGTCGGCTGGCCGACAATCAGGATTTTCGGATCGGTGTCGGTCTCGCGCGCAATGACCAGTTTCTGCTGATTGCCACCGGAAAAATTCCGCGCCAGCAGCGCCGGATTACCGGGCCTGACATCATGTTCCGACATCAGCTTGTTGCAATGGGTTGCAACGGCATCCTCATCCAGAAAATATCCCGACCCGTAATCCGCAGACTGGTGATAGCCTAAAATTGCATTGCCCTTGGCATCAAACGACAGGATCAGGCCGAACTGGTGCCTATCCTCAGGGATATGCGCAACCCTCATGTCCCGTATCTGCGCCGGGGTCTTCGGGGCGCTGGTGGTGATGGTTTCGCCAAGCAGCGTGACCGATCCTGCCTCGAACTTCCGCATGCCGGCGATGACTTCCAGCAACTCGGTCTGGCCGTTTCCCGATACACCGGCAATGCCGAAAATCTCACCGGAGCGGACATCGAAGCTGATATCGCTCAGCACCTGCCTGCCACGTGACGAGGTGCAGGCAAGCCCCGATACGTCCAGCAACACCTCACCGGGGTGGGCATGTCCGCGATCGACGCTCAACAGCACATCACGTCCCACCATCAGCCGGGCAAGTTCAGCCGGGCTGGTGTCTGCGGTGCACCGGTGCCCGACGATCTCACCATGGCGCATGACCGACACGGCATCGGTTATCGCCATGATTTCATCGAGCTTGTGGGTGATCAGCAGCACCGTCACGCCATTGCGCTGCAAGGCCCTCAGAACCTCAAACAGCTTGTCGGCTTCTCCGGGCGTCAGCACCCCGGTGGGTTCATCGAGAATGAGAATGCGTGCGCCGCCCTTGATGGCCTTGATGATTTCAAATCTCTGGCGGATACCGACAGGCAGATCGGCAATCACTGCATCCGCGTCAACCTCCATGCCGTAATCATCAGCAAGCTGTTGCAGGGTGTTCAGGGTTTCGCGCTTGCCGGTGCGCAGCAGCGGTCCTCCCTCGCTGCCCAGCATGACGTTTTCCAGCACCGTCATGTTGGACACCAGCATGAAATGCTGGTGCACCATGCCGATGCCGAGATTGATCGCGTCGGCGCTGGAGCGCAGGGAAACCTGTTGGCCGCCCACGTGCATCTCACCACTGTCAGCCTGATAAAGCCCATACAGGATATTCATCAGTGTCGACTTGCCGGCGCCGTTTTCCCCGACAATGCCGTGAATGGAGCCTGCTTCAACCCGCAGCGAGACATCCCTGTTGGCCTTAACCTGCCCAAAGGACTTGCAGATATCGATCAACTCGATTGCAGGAGCCGGGTTACTATGGTCACGTTGCACTGGCGCGAAGCCGACTGCGAACTCAGTTCGGGCAGGAACTGTCACTGCGATAATCGTGCACGGTGATTTTTCTGGCAACAATATCGGCACTTGCCGCTTCGATCTGTGCCTTCATGTCATCGGAAATCAGCTTGGCATTGTGTTCATCGAGCGCCCAGCCGACACCTTTCTCGGCAAGCCCCAGTGAGCGCACGCCGGTTTCAAACTTGCCGGACATGGCGTCCTTCAAGGTTTCGTAAGCGGCAACATCGACGCGCTTCAGCATCGAGGTGAGAACGGAGCCCGGTGCCAGATGGTTCTGGTTGGAATCCACGCCGATTGAAAACTTGCCTGCATCAGCCGCTGCACGGATGACACCGATTCCTGTGCCGCCGGCGGCCTGGTAGATCACGTCGGCACCGCGGTCGATCTGGCTCTGGGCAAGTTCAGCCCCCTTGCCGGGATTGTTCCAGGCAGCAGGTGTCGTACCGGTCATGTTCTGCAACACTTCCATGTCAGCGTTGACCTTTTTAACGCCCTGCACGTAGCCGCAGGCAAACGCGCGGATCAGCGGAATGTCCATGCCGCCGACAAAGCCGACCTTGCCGGTCTTCGATGCCAGTGCTGCGGCCATGCCGACCAGATAACTACCCTCATGCTCCTTGAAGGCATACTGGCGCAGGTTCGGCTGGTCGAGCCAGCTCACATCGATAATGGCAAACTTCTTGTCGGGGTGTTCAGCGGCCACCTTGTTGATCGCATCTGCCTGGGCAAAGCCCACGCCGAGGATCACGGTTGCACCGCGCTTGGCCATGCGCTGCATGGCCTGCTCGCGCTGGGTTTCGTTGGTGACCTCAAAGTCCATGACCTTGATGCCGGTTTCTTCCTCAAAGCGCTTGATGCCATTGTACACGCCTGCATTGAAGGATTTGTCGAACTTGCCCCCCATGTCGTAGACGA
>Ga0316190_10004066_pt1 | contig 10628 bp, 8 predicted proteins | sample Eddworburrow2_MG_FD_204929 | JGI IMG/M metagenome (GOLD analysis project Ga0316190, IMG submission 204929) | Coastal sediment microbial communities from Maine, United States - Eddy worm burrow 2 | ecosystem: Environmental > Aquatic > Marine > Coastal > Sediment | place: USA: Maine | collected... | reverse complement strand
CTTTCTGTAATCGGGGGCAGATTTTCCCTGTTTCTATGGGACAGTTCGAACCGGAAGGGCCTGGTTGCATGCGACCGATTTGGCCAGATGCCGGTCTACTGGTCGCGCGGGCCGGGAAACAAACTGGTGTTCGGACCAACAGCAACCTCGATCAACCGACTCCTCGGGCAGCCGGCAAAGCTGTCCGAACAAGGTATCTTCAATTACCTCTATTTTCACATGGTCCCTGGGCCGGCAACCGCGTTTCAGGGTGTCAACAAACTGCTGGCTGCGCACGCACTGACTGCCGAAGGTGGTGACTGGCAACCCAGGCGCTACTGGGAGCCGAATTTCCGCGAGCATGCCGATGGCCCACTGGATACTGCCAGTGAAGAGATGATGGGGCTGCTGGCAAGTTCAGTGGCCCGCCTGGCTGAAGGCGCTGATTCCGGAGCCTTCCTCAGCGGCGGGCTGGACAGTTCGACCGTCGCCGGCCTCCTGGCCAGACACAAACCAAACCCCAAAACCTACTCGATTGGCTTCAATGCGGACGGGTACGATGAGATCAGCTATGCGCGGCTGGCGAGCGAGCGTTTCGATACCGATTTCAAAACCTACTATGTAACGCCTGAAGACGTCCTCTCCGAGTTGCCGAAGATCGCCGCTGCCTACGATGAACCCTTCGGCAACTCATCCGCACTGCCCGCCTATTTTTGCGCCCGGTTCGCTGCCGCCGACGGGCGCGAGCGCCTGCTGGCGGGCGACGGTGGCGATGAATTGTTTGCCGGAAACGAACGCTACGCCAAACAAGAGGTTTTCGAAAACTACGCGAAGCTGCCCGCCTGGGGCAGGAAGTTTCTGTTGGAGCCCATGTTGTTCAAGGCCCTACCTCAGGCAAAAGGCCTGGTAGGAAAGGCGCGCAGCTACGTGCAACAGGCCAAGGTCCCCTTGCCCGACCGCCTGCAGAGCTACAATTTCCTCAATCGCCTCGGCGCGCCCAACATCGTCACGGATGAGCTATGGAACGCCGTGGACGGCGAGTTGCCACTGCGCCTCGACCGCGAGCTATACGAGCACCCGAGCAAGGCGTCCAGACTGAACCGCATGCTTTACCTGGATTGGCATCACACCCTGGCGGACAACGATCTGCGCAAGGTCAACCGCATGTGCCAGCTTGCCGGCATCGGCGTTGAATATCCGATGCTCGATGACCGCCTGGTGGAATTCAGCACACGGGTCTCGTCACGAAGAAAAATGCCGTCGAACAAACTGCGTGATTTCTACAAGCGGTCCGTTAAAGACTTTCTGCCACGCGAGATCATCGACAAGCCAAAGCATGGCTTCGGTCTGCCTTTCGGCATATGGATGGCTGAACACCGGGGTTTACAGGAGCTCGCTGCAGACAATCTGTCAAGAATGCGAAGGCGCAGATACGTCAGAGCGGAATTCATCGATGAGATTTTGCGTCTGCACCGTGATCAACACGCCGATTACTACGGCGAGTTCATATGGATCTTGCTGATGCTCGAGCTTTGGCTCACCGAGCACGGATACGAGCCCTGAGTTGTGTGATGAGCAGTGCTATATCCCACATATCTGCCCTTGAAATGTTTCTGCTGGCCAAACCAAAGTTTCCATAATTAGCTGTCGAACTCTTTTTTGATCTGCTCAAGGCTGGTGTGCCGCACGTCTTTTCCCTTGACGAAATAGATTATGTATTCGGAAATGTTGCAGCAGCGGTCGCCGATACGCTCCAATCCTCTGGCCGCCCAGATTATATCCAATACCTTGGGTATCGAGCTTGGGTCTTCCATCATCCGGGTTGTGCTCTGACGCACGACATCCTCGTACTCGCGATCGATATCGATATCGTCATCGACGACCTTGATCGCAGCCTCCAGGTCCATTCGCGCAAATGCATCCAGGGCACGGTGCAGCGTCTGCTGAACCCGCAATCCGAGGTGGACAATTCGCCCCAAAAGGCTGTCATCGTGCATATCGCAAACGACCCGACTGACCATGCGTGCAACGCGTTTTGCTTCATCACCGATGCGCTCCAGGTCTGCCGTGGTCTTAATCACCGCCAGCACCAGGCGCAAATCACTCGCTGTGGGCTGCCGCAATGCAAGGATCGTGGTGCATCGCTCATCGATATCCAGATCATAGGCATTGACCTTCTCATCATTGGCAACAACCGATTCGGCTGAATCGATTTCACCCCGGTTCAATGCCGAGATTGCCATCTCCAGCTGGCTTTCCACCAAGCCCCCCATGCCCAGCACCCGGGACCGGATTCCCTCAAGTTCGCTGTTGAACTGCTGAGAGTAATGATGCTTAAGGTCAGATGTCTCCATGGCATCCTCGATGTTTGACTTCAATTCTAAATTTAGCGGCCTATGGCCGGAAATTCAGTGCGGCCCCGTTGCTGAAAATTCTATCAGTCCACCAGCTGGGACGATGAGAAACGGCAAACGAAGCGACTTCCCTCCTGCGGCCGACTTTGGATCTCGAGCTTGGCATCATGATGGTGCAGGATATGCTTTACGATCGCCAGCCCCAGGCCGGTGCCTCCCCGATCCCGTGAGCGCCCGGCATCGACGCGGTAGAATCGCTCTGTCAATCTCGGAATATGCTCAGGCGCGATACCTATGCCGTTGTCCCTCACTTCAAGCAGACTCTGCGCTCCCTCGTCGCGCCAGCTGAGATCCACTCGTTGTTCCGCAGACGTGTGGTTTATCGCGTTGACCACCAGATTGGTAACCACACTGCGTAGTTGTTTTTCGTCACCGAGCACATGCCGCGTCGATGTGACTTCACAATCGATTCTAGGCACGTCGTCGGCCAGTGCCTGGCATTCGTCCGCGACGTTGCGAATCAGTTCGCCAATGTCCACCCGGTCGCTTTGATTGCGATTCGAGTCACTTTCCAACCTTGCCAGGAGCAGCAGATCTTCCACGATCCGCCCCATACGGGCGGTCTGCTGCGCCATCAGTTCCAGGGGGCGCGTCATGCGGTCGTTCTGCAGGTTCTCATCCATCTGCAGGTTTTCGATAAAACCACCGATCACTGTCAAAGGCGTACGCAGCTCGTGCGAGACATTGGCGACAAAATCCTTGCGCATCCGTTCGTGCCGCAGGCGCTCGGTGATATCCTGGGCCAGCAGCAGTGTCTGATCGTCGCCGTAAGGAGCAATCCTCATCTCCAGTTGGCGTTCGCTGTCGCCTGGCGCCGAAATCTGCAGCACGCGAGCGTAGTCAGGGTTTCTGACAAAACTGACCATTTCGGGATTGCGGCAGAGGTTTAACAGCGGCTGCCCTATATCTTTGGCGGGCTGCAGACCCAATAATCGAGTTGCGGCGTCATTGAACCATCGGATCCGTCCGCTGGAATCCAAAGCCACAGCGCCATCGGGCAACGCCGAGGTAGAGGCGGTGTACTCATTCACCAGCTCTGCCAGTCGTTTTTCACGCTGTGCCTGACGCAATGAAACTCTTGCAACTTTGGAATAAACATCGCCCCAAAGCCCGAAATGGATGGGGATATCGGCGAATTTGGGGTTGCCCAGCCAGATTGCGAGGCGCCTCAGATTGTAAAGATTGCGCAAGCTGTAGGCCAACAGGGCCAACAGCAGAAAAAGATACACTTGGTCAACTACGGAACCCGCCGCCCAGGCAAGAAGCATCAAGACAACGAGACGCCAGAACTCCTGGATCCAGCCCGGTCTCGGATTCAACTGGGCCTAACCGAGAAGCGGTAACCGACACCGCGCACGGTTTGTACCAGATTCTCGAGGCTATGGGGTTCCAATGCCTTGCGCAGACGCCGAATATGGACATCTACGGTGCGTTCCTCGATATACACGTTTCTTCCCCATACGAGATCAAGCAGCTGAGCGCGGGAATAAACGCGCTCCTGATGAGTCAGAAAGAAATGCAGCAGTTTGAACTCCGTCGGGCCGACGGGGATTGGCTGCTCGTTCGCGAGCACGCGATGCTGGACCAGATCCATTTCGAGTCGACCGTCGACGCGGATCGTTTCGTTTCCGTCACCACCGGCACGCCGCAGAACCGCTTTGATTCGCGCCAAAAGCTCACGGGTCGAAAACGGCTTTGTTACGTAGTCATCAATGCCTGCCTCAAGACCCAGGACCTTGTAGTTCTCCTCGTCACGAGCAGTCAACATGATTACCGGCACATCGCTCAACTGCTGATCCCGCTTCAACCACTTCGCAAACTCCAGACCGCTCATTCCCGGCAGCATCCAGTCGAGAAGTATGAGCGATGGATTCTGATCCGCTACCAGCTCCTGCGCCTCCGCGGCATTTGCTGCTTCAAGCACGTCATAGCCTGCCCCCAGCATTGTCGCCGCCAGGAGCTCGCGCACTGCAGACTCGTCTTCAACGATCAGTATCTGTGTGATCGACACCTGAAATCACCCAATTTCAACGCAACAATCCACCATTACAAGCTCTCTGTGTGACAAAGACATGACCAATCCTTATCAACGCAATTGAAATCCGCTGCCGAAACCCGAGATGCGGGCCAGCGCCTCCCCGGCTGCGGCACCGAAACGGCGCGCCAGGCGCTCAAACGGGTCTTCTTTGGTAGTAAAGTCGACTATCTCTTCCACACCAACCACCTCACGGGCCACATAGCTGGCGCTTCCGATGGCATCCGCCAAGCCGAGCGCGATCCCTTCCTGCCCATTCCAGAAGAGCCCGCTGAACAGCTCGGCATCGTCACCCTTGAGCTTGTCTCCCCGACCGGCCTTGACCGCTTCAATGAAGGTTTCATGCAAGCTCGACAGGAGTTCGGACGCATGCTCCTTGTCAAATTCCGTCATTGGACTGAAGGGATCCAGGATACCCTTGTGTTTTCCAGCGGTCATCAGGCGCCGCTCGACACCAAATTCGTTCATGGCATCGACGAATCCGAATCCATTGATCAACACGCCGATGGAACCGATCACGCTGGATTCGTCGACATAAATCTCGTCGGCCGCACTGGCCACATAGTATCCGCCCGAGGCGCAAATATCGCTCACAACCGCGTAAAGCGCGGTATCCGGGTACTTCTCCCTCAAACGCAGTATCTCTTTGTACATGTAACTTGACTGCACCGGAGATCCACCTGGCGAATTGATCCTCAGGATCACGGCCTTGGTTTTTTCATCCTCGAATGCATCGCGCAAGCCTGTGATCACGTTGTCGGCCGACGCTTTTTCGCCAGCGGCTATCAGTCCCTCGAGATCGACCACCGCGGTATGTGCTTCTTTCTTGCCAATGCCATTATCGGACCAGTCCTCAGGTATCAGTAAGATAAAAACGGCAAACAGATAGGCAAACGTCAGGAGTTTGAAAAAGATACCCCAGCGTCTTGAACGCTTACGCTCTTTCAGCGCGTCTGTGGCCAGTTTTTCCACCAGGTCCCTGTGCCAATCTTCGTTTCTTCCTTCTTTGTCCATTTTCAAGCCTCACGCGTACCACTGATGGGCGGCTCATGCAGCCACCCTGAAAACTGAATCAAATCATCGAAACACCGAAGTGCTCCGTGGGCAAGCAGTCTTTCGGCGCTGTGCACACCATGCGAAACACCCACCGCATCCACCTGTGCATTGCGCGCCATCTGCATATCGTATTCCGTGTCTCCGATCACCAGTGCGGCCGCCGGCGAAATATCCAGGTCGGTCAATATCTCCTCCAGCATTTGTGGATGCGGCTTGGAGAATGTTTCGTCCGCACAACGCGAGGCATGGAAAAAGGCCCCCAGACCGCTCTCCGCAAAGGCCTTGTTCAGCCCACGGCGACTCTTTCCCGTGGCCACCGCCAGCAGGTATCCTGATCGGTACAGACCTGACACGAGGTCGAGCGCACCGCCAAACATGGTCTCGGCTTCGACCTCATTGCCCAGCCAGTGTTCGCGATAGGCGCTGATCAGGTCATCGACACTCCGCGGATCGGCCGTGGGAAACAGCCGCCCGACAGCTTCCGTCATGCCCAGCCCGATAATGTCGCGCGCAGCCGCCGGCGCAGGGATCGGAAACCCGGCATCCGCCGCCGCACGCTGCATGCAGCTGACGATGCGCGCCTCGGAATCCATGAGGGTTCCATCCCAGTCGAAAACCACCAGCTCATATCTCTTGCTCATGTTAGGGCCTGTTCACACTGCAAACACACCAGCGACGGCGGCCATTTTGTTGCAGGACAAGGCGCAGTGAGCGCTTTGTACTTGCTGTACATGAGCGAATTGCAACGCAGGCCTGCGGGAAAATGGCCCCGTCCCTTCGGGTTGCGCCCCAAAACGGGCCATGCGGTGTTGCTCGTCGTTCGTTTAGAGTCACCAAACGTCTCTCCTCGCGCCTTGCCTGGCCCGTTTTGGGGCAGCAACGCTTGCGTGTTTGTAGTGTGAACAGGCCCTAGCTCAATGTCTCAATTACCGACTGTAATTCTGTCGGCAGGGGGGCCTCGATGCGGAAACTGCCTCGCACCCCCGGCCAGTCGAACCGGAGCGATGCCGCATGCAGGAAAAGACGCCGTAGCCCCAGTTTGCGCATGACCCGGTTTGCGGCCTCATCGCCATACTTGGGGTCCCCCAGAATAGGGGTTCCATTCGATGCCGCATGGACGCGAATCTGATGTGTCCTGCCGGTCTCCAGCTCCGCCTCGACCAGAAAAGCCTCGGCGAATCTCTGCTTAACTTTAAAATGCGTGATGGCCGGCTTGCCCTCCGGGTCCACACGCACGACACGCTCTCCGCTCTTGAGGGTGTTCTTTTTCAGGGGCGAATCCACCCGCCAGCTGCCCTTGCGGGTTCGTCCCGCCAGCAGAGCCAGGTAGCGCTTTTCGATCTTCCCGTCGCGTTGAAGTTCCTGCAGGCGTCTGAGGGCGCTGCGTTTTTTTGCCAGCATCAGGCAACCGGAGGTCTCACGGTCCAGCCGGTGGGCCAATTCCAGGAATGCCGCATTCGGGCGCGATGCCCGCAGAATTTCAATCACGCCGTGCGACAATCCGCTGCCTCCGTGCACCGCCACACCGGCCGGTTTGTTTACGATAAGAAGCAGATCGTCCTCGTAACATATTGATTTCTCAATCTCGGCGATACGCCTTGCCGAAGGAATATCGGCCTGTTTATTCGTTTGCCGCACAGGGGGAATACGCACCACGTCCCCGATCTGCAGGCGCCTGGCCGGTTTGCATCTTCCTTTGTTCACCCGAACCTCGCCACGCCGCAGAACACGGTAAACCCAGCTGCGAGGCACGCCTTTGAGCTGCCCAATCAGGAAATTGTCCAGGCGCTGACCGTCGTTGTTTTCATCAATCGTGACCATCTGAATCCGGCCAGTCTGCCCGTCAGGCTCAGCCATATTCGGTCAGTCTCTGCAAAATTTGATGCATCTGTCTGATAATCTGATATATTTTACCCAAGCTGCAGCGTGCGTCGTGCTCGAGACTCTCGGAAAAATACCACGCTCCGGTCCATGAATTGTCTGTTCCGGGAATGTTCCCGGTGCATAGTTGGCGCACAAGCATGTGGCGCACACCTCTCCAAGTTGCTTTGCAACCCGTGATGAGCGGATCGCATCGTTCGCAGGAATGATGCTACCTGACCCCATGCAATGAGCGCCAGAAAACAACGACGTGTCTGAATCTCGACGTCTGCGTCTGGCGACCAGGGGGTTCCCGCAGGCCACCGATTCACATGTCATAACTGGATTCGCCTTTGCCCGGTATTCCGGGTCCAGACCCGCGCCCAGGCGTGCTCACTTATGGTGCGCACGCCGTTTAAGAACAGGTGCGTTTGAACCCTGGATCCGTGAGCAACCGGTCGGGCAGAAAGGATATAAAAAATGAAGCGTATGCTGATCAACGCAACTCAGCCTGAAGAGTTGCGCGTGGCCATTGTTGATGGCCAGAAGCTTTACAACCTCGACATCGAAGCTCCCGGCCGGGAGATGAAAAAAGCCAACATCTACAAGGGTCGCATCACCCGTGTAGAACCCAGTCTGGAAGCCGCCTTCGTCGACTATGGCTCGGAGCGACACGGTTTTCTGCCGATGAAGGAAATTTCGAGGTCTTATTTCAATTCTGAGGCCTTCGATTCCGGCAAACGCAACATCAACGAACTCCTCAAGGAAGGCCAGGAGGTCGTCGTACAGGTCGAGAAGGAGGAAAGAGGCAACAAGGGTGCAGCCCTGACCACATTCCTCTCCCTGGCCGGCCGCTATCTCGTTCTGATGCCGAACAACCCCCGTGCCGGCGGCGTTTCGCGCCGCATCGAGGGCGATGACCGCTCGGAGCTGCGCGAGGCAATGAGCAGTCTGGAAATACCGGAAGGCATGGGTCTCATCGTGCGTACCGCCGGCGTGGGAAAAAATGCCGAAGAGCTGCAGTGGGACCTCGATTATCTCCTACAGCTTTGGCGCGCCATCGAGCAGTCGGCGACTGAGCGCAAAGGTGCGTTCCTGATCTACCAGGAAAGCAACGTCATCATCCGTTCAATCCGTGATCACCTGCGAGCCGATATTGGCGAGATCGTTGTCGACCAGCCGGAGACCTACGCGCAGGCGACCCAGTTCATCGAGCAGGTGATGCCAAAATATCTGCGCAAACTGCGTCTTTACGAAGACGAGGTGCCGCTATTCTCGCGCTATCAGATCGAATCGCAGATCGAGGCGGCATTCCGGCGCGAGCTTCGTCTGCCTTCAGGTGGCTCGATCGTGATCGATCACACCGAGGCACTGACCTCGATTGACATCAACTCCGCCCGTGCCACCAAGGGTTCCGACATCGAGGAAACCGCCCTCAACACCAATCTCGAGGCCGCCGATGAGATCGCCCGCCAGCTGCGCCTGCGTGATCTGGGCGGCTTGTTCGTGATCGACTTTATCGACATGACCCCTTCGCGCAACCAGCGCGAGGTGGAGAATCGGCTCAAGGATGCGATGAAGGAAGACCGGGCACGCGTCCAGATCGGACGGATCTCGCGTTTCGGGCTGTTGGAGATGTCACGTCAGCGTCTGCGCCCGTCGCTCGGTGAGTCAGCCCACCAGGTCTGCCCCCGGTGTGACGGACATGGCTACATACGCAGCGTCGATTCACTGGCGCTTTCGATCCTGCGCATCATCGAAGAAGAGGCGCTCAAGGAGAACACCGGGCGTGTCACTGCCCAGTTGCCTATCGATGTCGCCACCTACCTGCTGAATGAAAAGAGACAGATCATCGCAGACGTGGAAAGTCGTCACAGCGTGAGTATCGTCCTGATCCCCAACCGTCAGCTCGATACACCGAAGTACGAAATCGAGCGTTTTCGCCGTCAGGATATGCAGGACGACGAGGCGCCAAGTCATTCTTTGGAAAAAGAGTTTGCGCCGCAAGACATGCCCCCGTCGGAACGCCCGCAACCGAAGGCCGAACAGGCGGCGGTCAAACAGATCTCCCCCGCTACTCCCGCACCACAGCGACCGGATCCAGAGTCTGTGCCCGTGCCGGTGCCCACCAGCGAGAACGGGTTTATAAAGCGGCTTTTCAGCAGCATCTTCTCACCCAGAGAAGCGGCCGAATCCTCATCCGGCGACGCGCCGGCCGAAGCTGAATCAAAAACTTCCGACAGTGAGCGCAAAGGAGGCGGTCAGCGTCGAACCGGACAACGTGCCGCCAGCCGCCAGGGAGAGGGCCGTCAGGGCCGGAGCCGCCGCGGCGGCCGTTCCGGCGGTCAGCAGCGCACAGGCAATGGTTCAAAAACGACCCAGAAGCCGTCCGCCGAGAAGACCGACAAGAAAGAGGCTTCGGCGCCAGCACAGGCCAAGGAGCCGGGCAAAAAGGATCAGATCAAGGAAGACGGCGCAGATGCCGGCAGCAAGCGCAGTTCACGCCGCGGCAGACGGGGGGGGCGCAGGCGTCGGGGTGGCGGGGACAAAGCGATCGCCAATGGCGATGCAGGAACGAACCTGGAATCGACGGTTTCCGGACAAGCTGGGCAGGTGCAGGCGGATGACAGGAAAACAGACAGCGCGCAAAAGTCCGATCCCGGCAATAAGCCTGCGCCGAAACCGGCAGCTGTGCAGGCAGGCAGCTCCGGCGACACACCGCCCTCTGGTGACAAGGCAGTAAAGACAACCGAACCGAGTCCCCCGACTCCGTCTGCGGTCGAAAAAGCACCCGCAGCCAGTGTCAAACCGGTTGATCCGAAACCAGTAACGCCGCCTCCGGCCAAGGCCGAAAAGCCCGCTGCGACGCCAGTGAAGACCGCACCGGCCCAACCTGCCGCACAAACAAAACCAGCGGCAGAGCCGTCATTGCCCACGACACCGCGCCCGCCGTCCATCGAACGCGCGGACGCTCCTGCAACTGCAAAGGAGTCGAGTCAGGGCACACCGGCTGCGGCCGCACCAAAGGAAGACTGAACAGGCAGATCGGTTAGGCCATCTCTAAGGTGGCTCGCCCGAAGGGCGACGTCACTTGAGGTGGCGTTGCCTGATTTCCTGCAACAGGCCCTCTGAGGCCGCCTCGACAAGGTCGAACACACGGTCGAAGCCCGAGGGGCCGCCGTAGTACGGATCCGGCACCTCCCGGGTGCGCATGTGATCCGCGAAGTCCATGAACATATAGATCTTGTCGACATGCTGATCGGGGCAGATCTCGCTCAATGACA
>Ga0316190_10004065_pt1 | contig 10629 bp, 11 predicted proteins | sample Eddworburrow2_MG_FD_204929 | JGI IMG/M metagenome (GOLD analysis project Ga0316190, IMG submission 204929) | Coastal sediment microbial communities from Maine, United States - Eddy worm burrow 2 | ecosystem: Environmental > Aquatic > Marine > Coastal > Sediment | place: USA: Maine | collected... | reverse complement strand
AAAATGCATCCGATGACGCCATCGCATTGGCTAGAAAACGCTTTAGACGACGAGCAGGGATAGAGCCTGTTATTGGACACTTGAAGAGTGACCATCGCTTAAAGAGGAACTTCTTGAAAGGTTTTGTGGGCGATCAAATCAACCTGTTAATGGCAGCGGCTGCATTCAACTTCAAGAAGTGGATGAGGGAGGTTGTTTTTTGGCTTCAATTTATGAAAGCGTTACAGCAAGTGCTTTTTGTAAACCAGAACCTGCAACAGGCATAATGCTTGAAATGAATATTTCAGGGGCGACTAAATAATATCGGACAGATCTGTTTTATATCCCCTTATGTCTTGGCGAGGTGTTATTTTATTTCTCGGTTGAGCTACATGGATGTAGCGAAAGCGCATTAGGACAGGAGTCCGTATGCGCGTGCCGTAAGAAATAAAATAATACCGAGGGAACCCGTTAGGGCAAGACATTGGGGTGGCCTTTTTCTTCGTTAGTTCTTTTTGGCCACGCAAAAAGAAGTAACTCGTCATCAGACGAAAAGCAACGTTTATAAAGAATTGAGAATATTTAATTTAACTGGATTCCTGCCTCGGCTTTGTCTCCGGAGTCGCTCTACCTCCTGCGTCCGTGCAGCCGTACGCAGGAATGACAGATTAAAAGAAGGGGGTATCAACCATAATGTCGTTTCAGACGTTGAACTTGAACCAGAGGTTCAAGTGGGTGTCTTAGGTAGCGTATCAGGCTTTCCACGTGGATGGACTGCACAACAACGCTGCTTTCAGATTCCCTGTGTTATATCTTATCGGCTCAAGTTACCACGAGAATGATAACGAGCATCACAGAAGATACCCATACTTGATTTCTATCCGCCTTGAGATATCGGTTCCGAAACTGGATTATCTATATCAACCATATCCATTTGTTTATCTCTTGTTAAGGCGTCATTAATTTTGCTTTGCAAACGCTTCAAGGTACTGTCTATTTTAAAAGTATAGTCCTGATTTTCTTTTTTGTATGCCAGCAATTCATTGGTAATATTTAACGCGGTCATAACCGCAATTCGTTCAGCGCCAATAACGCCGCCGCCGCTTTTCATTTCTGCCATTTGTTGATTCAGGTAATCAACAGATTGACGCAGAGATTCTTTTTCTTCTTCTTCGCAGCCGATCAGGTATTCTTTGTCGAGGATAATGACTTTAATTGGTGAGGTTTCTTTGCTCATGTACGTGTTTCCATTGATCGTAGGCGAGAAATCATCGATTCTATTCGGGTTCTGGCCTGTTCCGTTTTTTCTATCAAGACGGCGCGTTCGTTAACCAGGCTGTCTTGTTGGTTGCGAAGTGCAGAATTTTCGGATTTCAGCTGACTTACAGTGCCAATTAATTCATCAACTCGTGCTTCAAGTGCGCCGAGGTCTGTGTTTTCGATGTCGTTATTGCTCATGATAGCTTCCTGATGCCGGTTCTTACGTGAACCGGTTTTATTGTTGATTTATCATAATAACATCAATATAGATTGCCTGAATTAGCGGGTCAACAGGTGATCACAAATAGAAGATTATGAGGGCTGCTTCCTGTTATTATTGTTAGACGCGCCCCTAGGTGAAAATCAACCAAATATATAAGAAATTACCAAGAAAATGACGACTACAGTGGATTATGATGAAGTTAATGCTGAATTGATGGCTTTGCATGCCGGCGTGCTGGCCTCTGAGTGTCATGGTTTTATGTGTGGCTATTATTGTGCCAGTAATACGGTAGCAACAGAGGTTTGGCGTGATTATCTGTTGGCCGGGATTGATGACGATGCTGAATTGGAGACGTGTTTTGCCATTCTCTCTCAGCTAGCTGATAAGGTTTCTGAAGAAATATTGTCAGATGAGATCTCTTTTGCCCTTTTTCTTCCGGATGATGAATCGCCTATCAATGAACGTTCCAGTGCACTTGCTGAATGGAGTGCCGGGTTTGTCAGCGGCCTGGGTATAGGTGGAGCAGGTGAAAAACCAAAATTAATTGATGAATGTGATGAGTTTATTAAAGATGTGGTATCGATATCACGTTTGGAAACGTCTGTTGAAGAGGATGAGGATGCTGAGGGTGCGTTTTTTGAGATCGTTGAGTATCTCCGCGTTGGTGTCATTATGTTGCATCAGGAATGGCATCACCCGGATGCAGATGATGAAAGGCCTGAGGTGCTGCATTAATGGATAAAAAAGAGTGTGTGCGTCGAAGAAAACGCCTGATGGATATGATTGGGTCCGACAGCATTGCGATCATTCCGACTTCTTCTGTTTATATTCGTAATCGTGATGTCGAGTTTCCATTTCGGCCGGACAGTGACTTCTTTTATTTAACGGCGTATCCAGAGCCAGAGGCGGTTGCTGTATTAATCCCGGATCGCGCCGATGGTGAATTTATTCTATTTTGCCGTGAAAGTGATGAAGAGATGGAGACCTGGCATGGGCGGCGTGCCGGACTCGAAGGTGCTTTGGAAGTTTATGGTGCTGATGACGCCTTTCCCATCGAAGATATGGATGACATTCTGCCCGGTTTGATCGAGGGTCATGAACGTATTTTTTATAATATGGGCAGCGATCAAAATTTTGATCAGCGGGTTATGGCTTGGGTGAAACAAATCAGGGATAAGGCCAGAACCGGTGTTGTTGCTCCGGATGAATTTATCTCGCTTAATCATTTTCTACATGACATGCGGCTTTATAAAAGCCGACAAGAGATCAAGTTAATGCGTCAAGCGGCCAGGATTTCCTCTAAGGCACATGAACGTGCGATGCAGAGCTGTAAGCCAGGCATGCATGAATATCAGATTGAAGCTGAATTGATACATGAATTTATTCGTAATGGTGCGCGCGCGGCTGCTTATCCTTCCATTGTTGGTTCAGGGGCTAATGGCTGTATTTTGCATTACACAGAAAATCAGGATGAGATCAATGACGGTGATTTATTATTGATTGACGCCGGCGCTGAATATCATGGTTACGCCAGTGATGTTACCCGAACGTTTCCCGCCAGCGGACGATTTTCTACGGCACAACGTCAGGCCTATGATTTGGTGTTAGCAGCACAACTCGCTGCAATAGAAGAAGTAAAGCCGGGCAATCACTGGAATGATCCCCATGATGCAGCGGTTAGAGTGCTAACCGAAGGCATGGTTGAGTTAGGGATATTGAAAGGCGACCCGGAGCAGCTTATTAAGGATCAAGATTATACAAAATACTATATGCATCGTACCGGGCATTGGATTGGCATGGATGTGCATGATGTTGGCGACTATAAACTGGACGGTGAATGGCGCATGTTGGAGCCAGGCATGGTGATGACGGTTGAGCCCGGGTTATATTTGCCTGCAGGCACACGTGGTCTTCCCAAGAAGTGGTGGAACATCGGTATTAGAATTGAAGATGATGTTTTGGTTACAAAAGACGGTTATGAGGTGTTAAGCAAAGATGCGACAAAGCATGCTGACGAAATAGAGGAATTAATGGCCCATGTCGCGTGACTATGATGTTGTTATTGTTGGCGCCGGGATGGTGGGTGCCAGTTTGGCGTGTGCCTTGGCGCCATCGGGATTACGTATTGCCATCATAGAGGCGGTAACCTTAAAGAATGATCATCAGCCAAGTTATGACGACAGGGGGCTAACATTATCGCCCTCATCGAAGCGGATTCTTGAATATATTGGTGTTTGGCAAAATTTACAGTCGTGTATAACGCCGATTAGAAATATACATGTTTCTGAGCAGGGTCGATTTGGTTTTACACATTTGAATGCCGCAGAAACGGAAGATGATGAGTTGGGCTATGTTGTCGTGGCGCGTTCTCTTGGACAGGCCTTACATAAAGAAATGTCAGCGCATGAAAACATAAGGCTTATTTGTCCAGCAGAATTAAAGCACTTCCATCGCAATGATGAGGGAATGACAGTTGATATATTATCTTCAGGAAATAATGAATCGATAACAACCGGCTTACTAGTTGGCGCTGATGGTAGTCAATCCCTGGTAAGACGATTAGCAGCAATTAATACAAACGAACATGATTTTAAGCAAACGGCCATTGTCGCTAACGTAACAACGCAACGACCCAATCAGGCAACGGCGTTTGAGCGATTTACACCGCACGGCCCGGTAGCCCTGTTGCCTATAGACAAGAATCGTTCGGTGCTGGTTTTTGTAGTAGACACGGAAAATGCAGCACGTTATATCTCAATGACTGATGAACAATATATTGAAGCCGTTGAAAAAGAGTTTGGGCGTCGTCTGGGCAAGTTTGAACAAGTTGGTCAACGTCGTTCTTACCCCATTAAATTTATTGAGGCCCTTGAACAATATCAGGAGCAACTTGTTTTATTGGGTAATGCGGCGCACTCAATACATCCCAACACTGCACAAGGGTTTAATCTTGGTCTTCGTGATGTTGCCGGTTTAGCAGAGTGTGTTCTGGCCGGAATTGAAAAAGGATTCGATGTTGATGATATCAGCATTCTGGAAAATTACCTTGGTTTAAGGCAAGCCGATCAACAGCGCGTGATGCGATTTACTACTCGCCTGGCAAACAGTTTTTATAATAATATGCCACTGCTTGTTCCCCTAAGAAACTTAGCAATGCTGATGCTTGATACTATCCCTGACTTAAAGGCATCGTTTGTTCAGCATTCAAAAGGTGTGGCAGGTTTGCAACCGCGAATGGTGAGAGGTCAGCAACTATGACAGCGCTTGTCGATAAGCTTGATGCTGACGTTGTTGTTGTTGGCGGCGGTATTATTGGCGGTACTTTTGCCTGTTTGTTAGGACAGGCTGGTCTTAAAGTGATTTTGCTTGATGCTGGTGTTCGGCAAGTTAATTCTCTTAAACAAGTCGATGCACGTGTTTTTGCCATCACCATGGCTTCTGAACAGATACTTAAAAAAGCTGGCGCATGGCAACGTTTACAAGAGAACGATATAGCCTGTTTTCGAAAGATGCATGTCTGGGATGAGAATGGTCTTGGTGAGGTCAATTTTGATAGTGCTTCAATTTGTCAGCCAACAATGGGCTATATTATTTCTCATCAAGCTATAGTCGATGCCTTGCAGGAAAAATTACTTGAGTTAGAGAACGTGCGTTGCCTATGGTCTGTTTCTCCTGCGTTTATAAAAGAAGAGGGAGATGCGATTATCCTCGGTACTGAAGATGGCCTTCAATTTAGTTCCAGTCTTGTTGTCGCTGCCGATGGGCATAACTCGAAGTTAAGAAGTCTTGCCAATATTCATTATCAAAAGCATGATTACCAGCAATCTGCTCTGGGCTGTGTCGTCACAACAGAGTTTGCGCATGCTGAGATCGCGCGGCAACGATTTTTAAAACGTGGGCCACTGGCATTCTTGCCGATGCGTGATCCACATCAATCTGCGATCGTTTGGTCCAGCAGTCCTGATCATATCCAGCGTCTTAAGGAACTTGATAAATCAGCATTCCATTTTGAATTGGCTGAAGCCTTTGCTCATGAGTTAGGGGATATTCAGGAGAGTAGTGATAGAGCCGTTTTCCCGTTGAGTCGTGCACAGGCAGAGAGTTACACTAAATCCAGACTCGCATTGATTGGTGATAGTGCGCATACCGTTCATCCTTTGGCAGGTCTGGGCGCAAACCTTGGTCTGTTGGATGCGGCCAGTTTGTCAGAGGTTATTATTGATACCAGCCAGCGTGGAAGAGATCCTGGTCGTTTGCAGGTGCTGCGTCGTTATGAACGCAGGCGTAAAGGTGAAAATAGAAATGTGATGTATTTAATGGAAGGTTTTAAACACCTCTTTGAAAACCAGCATCAATCTGTACAATGGCTGCGCAATTTTGGTTTGGATACAGTTGATAGTCTTCCCGTTGTTAAACATGCTATCTTAAAACGAGCGATGGGGTTGACTGGCGATTTACCTGACATTGCGCGTGGTCGGTAATTATCAGTTACAATTCTCGAAAATAATTATTGTTAACTTTTAAAGTGTGGTTATTTATCGATCTTGATATAAGACACAGTGCACACAGAGAAAAGCGATAAATATAATAATATTGTTTTAAAAACAAGATATAGATTCAGTTTGTTTTTTATTGAATGTTAATTAGTTTTAATTTTTGGGTTTCTCTGTGTGCTCTGTGGCAAATTAATAATAGTTAGAAATGATATAGGATAGTTCATGTCAGAAAATTCAAGCCCGGAACCAAGTAATTTTATTCGTAATATCATCAATGATGATTTGAAGAATAATAAGAATGAAGGACGTGTACATACACGTTTTCCGCCCGAACCTAATGGTTATCTTCATATTGGCCATGCAAAGTCGATATGCCTGAATTTTGGGGTAGCAAATGATTATGAAGGTGGCATTTGTAATCTTCGTTTTGATGATACTAATCCTGAGAAAGAAGATGTTGAATATACAGATTCGATTAAGAGTGATGTTAAATGGCTTGGTTTTGACTGGCAGGATCGCCTGTATCACGCCTCCGATTACTATGAACAGTTATTTGAATTTGCCAAACAACTGATCCGTGATGGTAATGCTTATGTAGACCACTTAAGCGCCGAAGAGATGCGTGAGCATCGTGGCAGCTTGACTGAAGCGGGCAAGCATAGTCCTTATCGCAATCAAACTGTTGAAGAAAACATGGACTTGTTTGAGCGTATGCGTGCTGGCGAATTTGAAGAAGGCGAATGTTTGTTGCGAGCGAAGATTGATATGGCATCGCCAAACATGAATATGCGTGATCCGGCAATTTATAGAATAAGAAAAGTAGCCCACCATCGAACTGCTAATGATTGGTGTATCTATCCCATGTACGATTACACGCATTGTGTCTCTGATGCGTTAGAAGGCATCACGCATTCTCTGTGTACACTTGAGTTTGAAGATCATCGACCCCTGTATGACTGGTTTCTTGATCAATTACCGGTGCTTTGTCATCCGCAGCAGATAGAGTTTGCGCGTTTGAACTTAAATTATACGGTTACCAGTAAACGCAAATTAAATGAGCTGGTAACAGAGGGACATGTATCCGGTTGGGATGACCCGCGTATGCCAACCATAGTCGGGATGCGTCGGCGTGGTTATACGCCTGAATCCATTCGAGATTTTTGTGGGCGTATTGGTGTCACTAAAACGGATACCATTATTGATGTCGGCGTGCTGGAAAATTGCGTGCGCGAAGATTTGGATAAACGCACGCGTCGTGTGCTTGGTGTTTTAGATCCGCTTAAGGTTGTGATTGAAAATTACCCTGAGGATAAAACAGAAAATCTGGATGCGCCTTACCACCCAAACAATCCAGGCATGGGCCAGCGTCAATTACCGTTTTCAAAAGAACTATATATAGAACGAAGTGACTTTATGGAAGACCCGCCTAAAAAATTCTTTCGTCTGGGACCGGGTCGTGAAGTACGCTTACGTTATGCTTACTTTATTACCTGTAATGAAGTTATTAAAGATGATGCCGGGAATGTTGTTGAGTTGCGCTGTAGCTATGATCCCGAGACTAAAGGCGGCAATGCACCTGATGGGCGGAAGGTCAAAGGCACAATACATTGGGTGTCAGTTGAGCACGCCTTACAAACAGAGGTACGTTTGTATGATCGTTTATTTAATGATCCTAAACCGGATAGCAACCGACATGAACAAGACTGGAAGGATTTTCTAAACGAAGATTCAATTAAAATCATTAAACAGGCTTATCTTGAGCCGTCACTGGTAGAAGCACAAAAAGAAGATATTTTCCAGTTTGAAAGAACCGGATATTTTTGTGTCGATAATAAGGATGATCTTGATGGCAAACCGGTTTTTAATAGAACAGTAACCTTGCGTGATTCCTGGGCGAAACGAAAATAAGATAGAAATTAACTTCTAAATTTTTCTTCGATACACCAGCTTGTGATGGCAAGCAATAGCCGAAATGAGACGAGTATGGGAGAATAGATCTCTTTTACAGCGAATCAATCAATCTAGATATGAAGCCCAGTTCAGACGCACTTTATCGCTCCAACATTAAAAGCTTGTCTCTTATTGCTAATGGTAAGGTCAGGGATATTTATAGCATCGATGATGATCATATGTTGATTGTTACCAGTGATCGGCTCTCAGCCTTTGATGTAATTTTGCCGGATCCTATTCCCGGTAAGGGACGCATTTTGACCGAGGTATCCAACTTCTGGTTTGACCGCTGTAAAAACATCATTCCTAATCACCTTACCGGTATTGCTGTAAAAGATGTCATAAAAGAAGAGGAAGATCTTGATGTATTAGAGCCAAGATCTATTGTTGTTCGGAAGCTAAGAGCTTTGCCCGTTGAATCGGTTGTCCGCGGTTATTTGATTGGTTCTGGCTGGAATGATTATCAGGCTACAGGAGCCGTTTGCGGTATAAATTTACCGTCTGGTTTGCAACAAGCTGAAAAATTACCCGAACCGATTTTTACGCCAGCGACAAAAGCCGATGTTGGTGATCATGATGAGAATATTGATTTTAACAAGACGGTGGAATTGATAGGAAAAGATCTGGCAGAGCAAGTGCGGGATGTTAGTTTAGAAATTTACACGCAAGCCGTAGAGTATGCACGGGAACGCAATATTATTATTGCTGATACCAAGTTTGAATTTGGGGTCGATGAAAATAATCAGCTCGTTTTAATAGACGAAGTATTAACTCCGGATTCGTCGCGCTTCTGGCCGGTAGACTCTTATCAGGTCGGAACCAGTCCACCCAGTTTTGATAAACAATATATTCGCGATTATCTGGAAACACTGGATTGGGATAAAACAGCACCCGGCCCGAGTCTGCCTGAGGAAGTTATCAGGAACACGGCAGCAAAATATGAAGAGGCACGGGATAAACTAATTTCGTAGAAGGGAACGAGGTTTCCAAAATGCAAGAAGTAAAAAAATTAATTGATGGCTATCAACAATTCCATAAAAAATATTTTGAAGAACAACCCGAGATATATAACAGTCTGTTTGAACAGGGCCAGTCACCAAAGTTTTTAGTCATTTCCTGTTGTGATTCACGAGTACACCCGGCACAGGTTATGGATACTGTGCCCGGCGATATATTTGTCATTCGTAATGTTGCTAACCTTGTCCCGATCAATGAAGTAGATGGGAAATCGCATGGCACCAGCGCGGCGATGGAATTTGCAATAAAACATCTGGATGTGAAACACATCATTATTTTTGGTCATAGCCAGTGTGGTGGTATAAAAAGTTTGATGGAAGGTGATCACCTTGATCATGATTACGGTTTTATTGATCCCTGGATGAAGATTGCGAAGGCAGCAAGAGATCAGGTTCTTAATGATCATGCAGACGAAGACTTTGATGCTCAATGTGTAAGATGTGAACAGGCATCGATACAGATATCACTCGACAATCTTATGACCTTTCCCTGGATTAAAGAACGTTATGATACAGGTGAATTATTTATACACGGTTGGTATTTTGATATTGATAGTGGTTGTTTATTCGGTAAGCAGGGCGATCAGTTTGTGCCGGTTAAAGATTTGGTGATCAGCAGTTAAATAAAGGGGTGATAATATGAGTTCTATAAATAAAATATTTTTTATATTGGCTGCGTGTCTTACTTTGTTTGCTTGTTCAGATGAGGGTAGCAACAGTAGTCAGAAAGATCATGTCTGGAAAGAACAGACTGATACGATCGATAGAGCTAAAGAAGTCGAGGGAATGATGCTGGAGTCTGCAGAGGCAACCAAAAAAGCAATTGAAAAGCAGGGCGACTAAAATAGGTAAGCGCGGAATGGCACTTACTTAAACTAAAACCGATAGAAAATACGGCATTGGCCACAGAGTACACAGAGAAAAACAGAATGAAAAACAATATATTGTCTCTCTCGGTGCCCTCTGTGTACTCTGCGGCTATAGGTTTTTCTTGGAAAGTTTCCGTTAAGTAAGTGCCATTCAGGTAAGCGTGTATTTTATTAGGCCTAAGCTTAGGTTCGAGTCAGTAAAATTACATGCTCTGTAACATGGCGCGAAAGTATGTGGCAGGTATCATGAGCTTGTCGGCCTGATTGCCGCTAATTGTTAGTTCCAGGCCAAAGTCGAAGCCGTCTGCAAAATCTATAAAGGTCATGCTTATTTGCAATTGTTCTTCGTGTTTGTAGTCAACGTTATTTACTGAGACGTTCTCATTTTTGGCGATTGTTTTTATGCCTAGTTTTTCGCCGTCTTTCTTTGTTGCCGTATCATAAGAATGCCAGTCTTGATCGTTATCATGTGCGGTAACAAAGAGGGTATAGAATTCTTCATTTTTCGGGTCTATTCTTCTGGTTAGATAAATTTCAGAATACTTTTCCATGAGCAAGTTGTTTGAAAGTGCAAAATTAGGCCCATAGGTTACTTCTCCCAATTCAGGGTCAAGTTTTAGTTCGACCAGGCTTTTAACTTCTTCTGCTAATTTCCAGTCAATCGTTGTCTCGTTTGGTGCCTCTGCCCAGGCATTCACTGTTACCAGAAATAATGCTGTGAGTGTTGATGCGATAAGTTTCATTGGTTTATTCCATTTTATAATTATGAGAGTTAGTTTGCTTATAAGCTTAATCGCGCTCAGGGTTTATTAAGCTTCCAGTCGTAATCATGCTCT
>Ga0316190_10004064_pt1 | contig 10630 bp, 8 predicted proteins | sample Eddworburrow2_MG_FD_204929 | JGI IMG/M metagenome (GOLD analysis project Ga0316190, IMG submission 204929) | Coastal sediment microbial communities from Maine, United States - Eddy worm burrow 2 | ecosystem: Environmental > Aquatic > Marine > Coastal > Sediment | place: USA: Maine | collected... | reverse complement strand
GGTGGCGAGAGCTCCTTCGCGGATGTCGATGTCTTCTCCACGCAGATGCTGCAAAACGAGGCTGGTCAACTCCGGATCATCCTTGGCCAGCGCCTTGGCGCCTTCAAGTACGGTGACCTGGCTGCCGAGCCGGCGGTGCGCCTGGGCTAGTTCCAGACCGATCGGACCGCCGCCGACGATAACAAGGTGTTCGATCTTTTGCTGGTTGTCGAAGATCGTTTCGTTGGTGAAGTAGGGGACGGAGTCGAGGCCCGGGATCGGCGGTACCAGGGGAGCGGAGCCCGTTGCGATAACGAAGCGGCGGGCCTTGATGCTTCGGTCGCCGGCTTCAACCGTGGCCTTGTCGATGAAGCGACCGGCGGCTTCGATGACCTGGACACCGAGACCGGTGAAGCGTTCGACGGAGTCGTTGGGCTCAATGGCCTCGATGACGCTTTGGACGTGGCCGTGGACGGCCTTGTAATCGATCCGTGGTTCTTGCGGTGAGATGCCGAAGCCGTTCTTTGCGCGCATTAGGTGGGCGCGCTTGCCGGCGGCGATCAGCGCCTTCGATGGGACGCAGCCATAGTTCAGGCAATCGCCACCCATCTTGTGCTTTTCGATCAGTACGACACTGACGCCAAACGCAGCCGCTGCCGCGGCAACAGATAGGCCACCTGAACCGGCGCCGATGACGCAGATATCACACTCGATCGTCTCATCGCGCTTGGCCTCGGCCGAGCCGGATGCGCGACCGCCTGGTGCGCCGGCGGAGGGGCCGTTGGTAGGTGGAGTGCTGCGGCCGAGGACATCTGCTGTTGTGTTATGCGGCTGCATGGCGGTTGCTCCACTTCTTGGCAATAACGGGGATTAGGGCCACTACGCCGATGGCGGCAAAGGCCAAAATGATTTCTTTGCTGACCAGCGTCCCGGCGTCAATGACATATGGGCACGCCGCCTCCCCATTGGCTGTAACACATGCGGCGTGCTCGGCGTTGGTCTTCTCGATAACGGTGCCGAGCTGAGAAGCCGCGAAAGAGAAGGCCATGGTGCCGGGAATTATACCGAAAAGCGTCCCGATGACATACGTGCGCAATGGAACGCCAAGTAAAGCCGGGGCGAGGTTGACGACGAAGAACGGGAAAGCCGGAACGAGACGAAGGAACAACAAATAGCTCAATGCGTTTTCTTGGAAGCCTTCGCGTAGCTTATTGATCGAAGGGCCAGCCTTGACCGCAAGTGTTTCACCGAGCGAGGTCTTGGCGACCAGGAAGATGATGGTGGCTCCGATGGTGGCGGCAACGACGGTCACCGGGCCACCGATCTGCCAGCCGAACAGAAGGCCGCCGGCGAGTGTCAAGGCAAGTGCGCCAGGCAGGGAAAGCGCGACGACGATGATGTAAAGAAGCGCATAGGCGAGGATCGCAACCAGAAGGTTTTCGGAGATGAACCCATCAAGCGTGGCGTAGTTGCGTCCCAGCTGTTCGAGAGAGAGATATTCATGCCAACCCATGGCAAAGACCAAGCCCATGAGTGCAACGATGGCGATGAGGGGACCCCAGGTACGCAACGGATTGGGCTTCGCTTTCGGGGTTTTAGCCGGTTCTTCTGTCTGCATCTTTCCATTCCTTGTCTATCTGGCGCTGAACCGGCTTTATGACCCGCGCTGAGTGCTATTGATGGACCAGTCGTAATCGTAGCTGGCGATGGAATCCGTGCCTTTGAGCTTGGCCTTCAGGTCGTTACTGGCATACTTGCGGACGTGATCGAGAACACCGGCTTCCGTGCCTCCGAAGTCGGCCTGGAACCATTGGTAGATGGATGAGGCTTTGACACTCCTACCTTGCACGTCGATACCGCGAGGATGGTTGATGTAGGCCTTGGCGTTGTTGTCGAGCTGCTCATTCAGTTTTACCCCGGTGAATGCTTCGTGCAGGAGGTTGGGGCAGCCGTAAGAAGCGCAGTTAACAGCGTAATGGACGCGCGGGTCCTTGAAGATGGGCCGCATGATGGTGTGCTCGACGTCATCGAGGCTCAAATCGTGGCCGGCGACCTTGATGATTTTCGCCTTCCAGGGTCCGCCAGCGCCAACGCTCTTTTTCAGAAAGCCCAGCAGGCCTTCGTTGATGGTGATTTCGCGGATCGAGTCGACGGGATACTGGTCAAGCACAACGTCGATCGTCTTGGCGTTATAGAGGTTTGCCCAGTATGCGAACTGTTCGGCTCGGTTCAGTTTGCGCGGATCGAGCGATTGGAGCTTGGTGAGGTAGGTTTTCAGGGCCGCATGGCCGGTTGCCTTCCAGGCGGCATAGTCGACGCGGTTGATGCCATCCTCGCCGGTGGTGACGTATTTGGTCAAAAGACCGTTCCAGCCACCATGATCGACGGCGTCGGCCGAAGTGGCAGCGTGGGCCTTGAAGGTTTTCGTGATGTCTTCCGCCGATGCCGATGCGACAGTTGTGAGTGAGACGGCCAGAAATGCCGCCATCACCCAACCGGCGGTGCGGTTGAGAAATGCGGTGGGAACGCTCATGATCATAAGTCCTCGTTCATTATTCAGTTTGCTCATTTGCCGATGGCCAAGTGCTCGTGACGGTTCAACCTGTTTCAGGCATGTTTTTGGTTGAGCCGCCAATTGGTCCCTCAGCGAGCGGAAACATGAACGAGGTTGCGCGGGAATAGAACGGCCTTTCAAGCACTCGTGAAGCCGGAGGAGTCTTCGTGAAGGGCCGTGAACAGTGGATCCAGTGTCAGGCCATTTGTGGCGAAGGAATTGTATTCCCGTTCGTGCTTCGTACCGGAGTTTGACTTTGCCAAAATGCGCCCGTATAAGCGCGTGTTCGACGATTTTGGTCGAGATCCGGGCAATCTTTATCAGCGGCGCTCCGCGGTGGTCGGCAGCGCGCTATCCAGCGGTGTCGCCGGCTACCCCGACATATTGCGGGGTGGCGACCCTCAGGTATTTGGAGAGAAGACGTGAAGCGCACTTATCAACCCAGCCGGCTTGTTCGCAAACGGCGTCACGGGTTCCGCAAGCGGATGGCGACGAAAGGCGGCCTCCGGGTGCTGGCTCGGCGACGCGCGAAAGGCCGCAAAAAGCTATCGGCGTAAGTTTTTGCCCACGCGGGCCGGCCAACCGCCTATCGAAACACTTAAGAAACGCGCGGAGTTTCTGCGTATCCGAGGCGGAGCACGTTGGAGTGCGATGTCCTTTGTCATGGAGGCCCGGCCACGTCGCTTGGCGTCGCCGGATGCGCGCGGAAGAGAACGAAGCGTTGAATTGCCGGATAGCGAGCAGATCTCAAGCGCCAGATTTGGCTTCACAGTGACAAAGAAGATTGGCAACGCGATCACCCGAAACCGCATTCGCAGACGGCTCAGGGAAGCAGTTCGGGCCGTTGCACCAGCATACGCCAGGGCTGATTGCGACTACGTGCTGATCGCGCGGCGGGGGGCCTTGACGCAACAATTCGCACAGCTCACCGAGGACGTCACAACGGCTTTCCGCCGCATTCATGCCGTCCTTGATGGGACGTCAGCGCGTCGAACCAAACGGCCGCATGCTAGTCGAAGTCCTCATGCCAAGCCGAAAACTGAGTGAGCGGGTTATATTGAGCGTGCTTGGTGGAAGCATTTCGCCGCCACCGATATAGACGAGCGCGAGAAACATGCCTGCCGGAACCGACGGCGGTTCGATATGGCGGCGCTGACAGGAACGTGAGCCGAGGCGGTGATGCAAAGTCAAGATCCGGGCAATCAGAACAATCTCCTGCTGGCAGTCGTTTTGTCGATGGCGGTGTTGCTGATGTGGCAGCTGGCGTTTCCGCCCCCGAAGCCCGTGGGTGCGCCAGAGCAGCAAACCGAGGCGCCCACGTCGAAGACCTCGCCCGGTACACCTGGAGTTGTTGGCGGATTGGATGCCGCCGAACGTAGTGCAGCGGCAAGCCCACGTGTTGCGATCAAAACCCAATCGATCGAGGGATCGATTTCGCTCAAGGGTGCGCGCATCGATGACGTTCAACTGGTGAAGTATCACGAAACGCCGGACCCCAGCAGCCCGAAGGTGCTGCTGCTGCAACCCTCGAATTCGCAGCATCCCTATTTTGCCGAGCACGGTTGGTTGGCGCCAGGGGGCGCTAAAGTTCCGGACAAGAACACCATTTGGTCGGCCCCCGATGGGGCCCAACTCACCGCGGATCAGCCGATGGTGCTGTCGTGGGACAATGGAGCGGGGCTGACGTTCAAGCGGACGATTTCCGTTGATGAGAACTACTTGTTCACTATCGACGACGAGGTTTCGAACGCTTCGGGTAACGATGTCATCCTGCATCCGTACGGGCGGATCTATCGTTATGGTACTCCTGAAATCGAGGGCTTCTTCGTTCAACACGAGGGTATCATTGCCTGGCTCGGTGAAACCGACCGTCTCCAGCAGTTCAGCTACTCGGGAATCCTGGACGAGGAAAAGCCGCAGACGTTCAGCAATATCACGGGTGGCTGGCTCGGCTTTACCGATAAGTATTGGGCGGCCACGCTGATTCCCGATCAGGAGAAAACCTATTCGGTCAAATTCTCGACGCCGTCACGCAAAAGCGCGACTGAGCGCGAATCTTTCCAAACCGACTATCAGCAAAGCCCGGTCACGGTCGTGAACGGCGGCACCGCTAAGGTAACTTCCCGGTTGTTCGCGGGTGCCAAGAAAGTCGACCTAATCCAAGATTATGAAAACAAATATAAGATTCTGGATTTCAGCTATCTGATCGATTGGGGTTGGTTCTTCTTCATTACGAAGCCGCTCTACTACTTGTTGAACTGGCTCAATGGGCTGTTTGGCAATTTTGGATTGGCGATTTTGGCGACGACCGTCATCGTCAAGGCGGCATTCTTCCCGTTGGCCAATCGGGCATATGTATCGATGGCGCAGATGAAGAAACTGCAGCCTGAGATGGAGAAGCTGCGGAAGCGTTTCCCTGAGGACAAGCAAAAGCAGCAGCAGGAGATGATGGCGCTCTATCAAAAGGAAAAGATCAACCCGCTTGCCGGTTGCTTCCCTATCCTTTTGCAGATCCCCGTATTCTTTGCCCTCTACAAGGTGTTGTTCGTCTCGATCGATATGCGGCACGCACCGTTTTACGGTTGGATCACCGATCTTTCGGCACCCGATCCCACATCGGTCTTCAATCTGTTCGGGCTGTTGCCGTTCGCGGTGCCCGACTTCCTTATGATCGGCGTGTGGCCGCTCATCATGGGTATAACGATGTGGCTGCAAATGCAGCTCAACCCGGCGCAGCCCGATCCTACCCAGCAGATGATCTTCAACTGGATGCCAGTGATGTTCACCTTCCTGCTGGCGACTTTTCCGGCGGGGCTCGTTATCTATTGGGCCTGGAACAACATCCTCTCGTTGACCCAGCAGTACGTGATTATGAAGCGGCAAGGTGCTGACGTACCGCTGATCGACAACTTGAAAAAGACGTTCGCGGTGGTCGGCGACTTGATACTTAAACGCAAAAGCGAATAGGGCGGGGTCGAGAAGTCCTCGTCCAATAGCCCGGCGATGGCCTGCTGGGAGCCGGATTCCATATGCAAGACGACATTCAACCGTCAGCCGATAATATCGCCGCTGGTGAAGCGCTCTGCCATCGCCGCTGGGACTTCGTCAAAGGCGTGGCCGCGTTAGAGCACCTGCCGGAGGCCGACCGTTCCGAGATCGCCTTCGCTGGCCGTTCGAACGTCGGGAAGTCGAGTCTGATCAACGCCCTGTTGCGGCAGAATGGGCTCGCCCGAACATCGAACACTCCGGGACGGACGCAGGAGCTTAACGTTTTTGCTCCGGCTGCCGGTGAAATCGCACCACCGGTCTTTCTTTTCGACCTGCCAGGGTATGGATTCGCAAAAGCGCCAAAGGCCAGGGTCGATGCTTGGACAGCGCTCGTAAAAGACTATCTGCGCGGGCGTCCGACGCTGAAGCGTGTGTTTTTGTTGATCGATTCACGGCATGGCATCAAACCCGTCGACAGCGAGATCATGGAAATGCTCGATATTGCGGCGGTGAGTTATCAGGTCGTGCTGACCAAGTCCGACAAGATCAAGGAACCTCAGATCGTAGCCTTGCAGGCTGATACGGCAAAGGCGCTAGCAACGCATCCGGCCGCTTTTCCGTTGGTGCTTGCGGTCTCATCAACGAAGGGAACGGGTCTTTCCGCGTTGCGTGGGACTATGGCACAGGTGCTCGAGATCTGAGCCGGCAAGTCCCGGGAACTCGGACGTCGCAGAAGAGACCTGGCGAAACGAATAGTTTCATCTGGCTTCTGGAATGCCTCCCGCCAGTTTTCTTGCGGTTCGCCGGTGGCGCAGCAAGCAGTGCTCTGATTGGGTTATTGGCGCATTAGCGGTTCGATGAACGGCTCCAGCGCCGTCCAGATCTGGGCGCCGAATTGCGCCAGGAGGCCTCCCATTACCGCAGCAATGGTCCAACCCGCGGCGCGTTTGGCAAGCACACCATAGTTGGCGGAAACCTTGATCTCGATGATTTGGTCAGGCAGCGCAGTTTCTGCGGCCAAGCCGTCCGGGCCAATCGTTCTCGCCGCAACAATCAGCTGAAGACGCCGTCTACCGCGCAGTTTTGGCGTGATGCTCCAGCGCCAGCGGGCGTAGTCGTCAGCCATCAGGCCAAGGGCGTTCTCAATCCATTGCGTCTCCGGTGAAGCCGTCTCGATATAAAAGCCTCCTTCCGGAGAGCGTAGACGGACGCTCATCGCCTTGGTCACCCGAACTTCGTGGCGGAAGGCCGTGTTACCGACATCGAGGCCGTCGGAAATCGCTTTAACGTCGGCCTTGGCGATGCGCACTTCAACGGGGACCGTGAGGCCGACCCGCATGCGCCGGGGGATGGTCTCGATGAGTTGCCCCGGCATGACCGTGGAGGGGTGCGCGGAAGGCTGTACGGAGGGCGGCGGCGGCGCACTCTGTTGCGGCACGGTCGCCCGCTCAAAATGGCCGAAGACTTCTTCTGGCGATGGTAACGGGGCGGCGTATCCTCCGCCGGGATGTGGCGCAGGTGGGTTTCGCGCGGCTGGCGGCCCGGTCCAAGGCGGCTCGCGCCGGAATTGTTCGCCACCCGGCCGTTCATGACTGGCGGCATCGGACTGGCCAGCTGGGACGGAGGCTGGTGGTCGCGAAGGGACTCCTGGCGGTATCGGAGGTGGCGCGCCGCGCGGTGTCGGTGCGGTTACCGTTGGCGCCGGCCCCGAAGGGGGCGGGGCCCAACCCGGTCCCGGGGGCGCTGCGACAGGCGATGGCGTGGCGGGCCGTGGCTGCTGCGCACGGGAAGTCGGAGGTGGTTGCGCGGGCGCGGAACGTTGCGCTGGGGCGTCCTGCCCCGGTGTTGCGGCTGCGGGCTCAGGGGGATTGGTAAAGTCCGCCGTTTCCGGCGGTGCAGCGGTTTGCTCAGCTTCGGCTGTGTCCGGCGTGATGCCATCTTGCGAGGCTGCTTGTTGCTCGGAGATTTCCGATTGTGCGAATTGATCGTCTTCGCCGGCAGGTTCGGCTTTTTCGCTGTAACCCAACACCCGCCGGTCTGCGATGCGGGCACGTGCGTTGGCGAGGATTTCGCTCGTGTCGGGGGCGCGCTGTCCCGATCCCGCTGGTTGTGGCGCAGGAGTTGGTGCCGGTATAGGTTCGGCTGCTGGGGCGGGTGGTTCTGCCGCAGTTTCCTCGACCGACTGGGCGGGCTTGCCGATCTCATCGGGTGGCGAGGCGGGCTGCTCGGGTGCAGTCCTTGTGGTCTGCCGGATTGCTTGTATTGCGGCTTCGAATGTGAGGCCGTGAGCGCGAAGCAGCCCCGCGGCGTTAGTGCGACCGTCGCCGATGATTGCCGCAAGTACAATGGCGCCGTCGATCAGATTGCGGCGTCCTGCGCGTGCGGCGACGGCGGCGGCGTTAAGGATACGGCGTAATTCGTCAGAAATGGCTGCAGTGCCGCCTTCGCCTGGCGGTAACCGCTGTTCGATGCGGCCGATCTGTTCCGAGACGTCGGTTTGCAGATTCGAAATTTCGACACCGCTGGTCATCATGACCTGGCGGGCGTCTTCGTCCTCGGTCAACGATAGCAGAAGGTGGTCGAGCGCAACCTCGGTGTGAGACTGCTCCTGTGCATACTGGGCGGCGCGCGCAAGCGTCTGGCCGAGCGTTGCCGACATCGGTATCGGTGCCAATTGATCGGCGATGCCCGCCCCCATGTCGTGCTCCCCTTAAGCCTTCCGCCTGTTCGCCAAATACCTGAGTCGCGCCCGCAGCGACCTTCTATAGCGTTATGGTTAGGTCGGATAGCAGTAGAATGTGTGCGAAATCCGCTGTTTGTTTCGCAGCGCAGTACAAGTGCGGTATATAAGTGCTGAGAAGCAACAATCTGTGGCAATCACGCCCGATTACAGCTCTTTTTCTGGGTGACGGCGCCTTTTACACCGGGCGATGGAACGGCAACGATGGATGGTAAAAAAAAACGTGCGCATGCTCCGCAACTGGCGGGCTCTCAAGCGGGAACGGATGAGATCACGGCGCACGTGCAAGCGCGAATCCTGGCCGAAGCCCTTCCGCATATGATTCGTTACGACGAACAGACGGTTGTTATCAAATTCGGTGGCAACGCCATGGGCGATGAAGAGCTGGCCAATGCGTTCGCGCAGGATGTGGTTTATCTGAAGCAGTCAGGCGTCAATCCAATCATTGTGCATGGCGGCGGGCCGCAGATCGCCAAGATGCTTGCCAAGCTTTCGATCGCATCGGAGTTCGTCAACGGTCTGCGGGTGACCGATAAGCCGACTGTTGAAGTCGTGGAGATGGTGCTGGCAGGTGCGATCAACAAAGAGATCGTATCCGCCATCAACCGGCAGGGCGGCAAGGCCGTCGGCATTTCCGGCAAGGATGCCAACTTGATGATCGCGACACGGATCACCGAGATGCCCGACCCTACCTCCAATATCATGAAGGCGGTCGATATCGGGTACGTTGGTGATCCGAAGTATGTGAATCCGCATATCGTGGACGTCATTTCAGATTCAGATCTGATCCCGGTGATTGCGCCCGTCGCGATGTCGCTGGACGGTGAGACGCTCAACGTCAATGCCGACAGTTTCGCTTCGGCACTGGCGGCGCGGATGAAGGCGAAGCGTCTGTTGCTGTTGACCGACGTCGCCGGCGTGCTGGATGGAGACAACTCGCTTATTTCGACTTTGACGGTTGCAGAAGCGCGTGGGCTCATTCGAGATGGAACCATTACTGGCGGCATGATCCCGAAGGTCGAAGGGTGCATCGAAGTGGTCGAGGCAGGAGTAGAAGCCGTTGTTGTTATCGACGGACGCGTACCGCATTGCGTGCTGTTGGAATTATTCACCGAGCATGGTGTGGGTACGCTGGTCGGTCAGGAAAATAGGATCTCGTGAGTAGGAAGCCGCGAAAACGTAATCCCTCGGAGAACGGGACGACAGCCGAGACGGAGACCGTTCCTGGCGGCGTCCCACGCGGGTTCGATGAGACCTTGATTTGGGTCTTCGATCTCGACAACACACTGTATCCGGCTGAGTGCAATCTGTTCGCGCAGGTTGACCAACGTATGGGTACGTTCATCGCAAAGGAACTCGGCATTCCCTTCGCGCAAGCGCGGCACCTGCAGAAGGCCTACTACCGGCAGTTCGGGACAACTCTGTCAGGATTGATGCAGGTTCATAAGCTGGCGCCGGAGCCGTTTCTTCACTACGTTCACGACATCGATCTGACTTGCGTTCCTGAGCTGCCGGAATTGAAGTCCGCAATCAGCGAGTTGCCTGGGCGCAAGCTGATCTTCACTAACGGCTCGCGTCGGCACGCAGAGAGAGTTGCGGGAAAGCTCGGCGTCCTCGATGAGTTCGAAGACATCTGCTCGATCGAGACTTGCGAATTTGTGCCGAAGCCCGAGGCGGAAGCCTTCGACCGGATGGTCAAGCATCACGGTTTTGCGCCTGAGAACGCGGCTATGTTTGAAGATATGCCACACAATTTGGAAGCGCCGCACGTGCTCGGGATGACCACCGTGTTGGTGCATTCAGATTACTACGACCATCCCGTGCAGTCGAAAATCAAAGGCTGGAGCGCGCCGCCTGAGCATGTCCACCACATGACGGACGATCTCATCGCGTTTCTTTCGGGGATCAAACCGAAACAAGAGTAGCTGAGATACAGGCAGGGGGGCGGCGACACCAGATTGGCGCCAATCATCCGCCCACGGCTTCCCTCGACCTAATTGCTCCGCGTGACTTCTACGAGATTGTCGGAAAACGACGGGGCGTGGCCCATGTCGGTGAATTCCGCGGAACTGATGCTGTTGACGGTGCCAACGTTCAACTGCCGCCAATAACCAAGCGTTGCAACCACGACGCCAGGATTCACGTCATCGGTCACTTTGGCCAAGGCCTTGAAAGCGCCGCGTCCGTTGGCGACCTGGACTCTGTCACCGTCGACGATCCTGCGCGGTTCGGCGTCCGCAGCGTTGATGAGCACGAACTGTTCGCCCTGTCCCTTGATTTTTTGCTCCATGTTTGCGTAGCAGGAATTCAAGAATCCATGGCTCTTCGGTGAGACAATGCTGAGCGGATACTTGGCAGCCAATTGCGGA
>Ga0316190_10004063_pt1 | contig 10630 bp, 10 predicted proteins | sample Eddworburrow2_MG_FD_204929 | JGI IMG/M metagenome (GOLD analysis project Ga0316190, IMG submission 204929) | Coastal sediment microbial communities from Maine, United States - Eddy worm burrow 2 | ecosystem: Environmental > Aquatic > Marine > Coastal > Sediment | place: USA: Maine | collected... | reverse complement strand
ACGATGCTGACGATGACGATGATGATGACGACGATGATGACGCTGACGACGATGACGCTGATGATGACGCTGACGACGATGACGATGATGATGATGATGACGACGACGATGACGACGATGACGACAACGAAGAAGAGGATGATGATGTGAAAGAAGAAGAAGAGAAAGTAACGACCAAGAAGTCCGCCAAGAAGTCAGGCAAGAAGGCCGCTCCTAAAAAAGCGGAAAAGAAGGCTGACAAAAAGGCTGACAAAAAGGCTGACAAAAAGGCTGCCAAGAAGGCTGACAAGAAGGCTGACAAAAAGTCTGCTAAGAAGGAAGCTCCTGTAGCGAAGGAAAAGCCTGCAAAGAAAGAAAAGAAGGCAAAGGAGCCGAAGGAAAAGAAAGTGTCAGTGATTGGCTTGATACGTGAGCACATTGCCGCTAACCTCGATTGCACTACTGACGACCTTGAGAAGGTGTTGAAGAAGTCCAAGCTGGACTACAATTCTTCAACGATAAAGGCCGCGCACAAAGCGTTCTTGGATATAGTGAGTGTGCTTAAGACTCACTACAAGCTCACTAAAAAGAAGTAGTGTGTGATGGATGCGGCAAGTAGCATAAAAAGTTTACTTGTAGCACTAGGGGAAGACGTAACCCGTGGAGGCTTGTTAGAAACGCCTTCGCGGGCTGCGGCTGCTTTTGAGTTCTGGACTAGTGGCTACAATCAAGATCCTGCAGAAGTGTTGAAAGTGTTTGATGACGGGGCTGAGGACTATGATGAGATGGTCTTAGTCAAAGGAATTGACGTGTTCAGTATGTGTGAGCATCACATGGCACCATTTTTTGGTAAAGCGTACATAGCGTACTTACCAAAAAATAATATAGTAGGGCTGTCAAAGCTAGCAAGAGTAACAGACATCTTTGCTAGACGGTTTCAAGTGCAAGAACGATTGACACAGCAGATAGCAGCAGCAATCGATGAAGTGCTTGAACCGCACGGCGTAGGCGTTGTGCTTAAATGTAGACACATGTGTATGGAGTCGCGCGGCATTCAGCAGAGTGGCACTGAGACGATTACGTCGTGCCTGACGGGTGTGTTTAAAGAACATGATGTAAGGACAGAGTTCTTGGGGCTGATATGAGTAGAAAATTAAGTGTATTTGTTAGGACTTCGTTTGAAGCTATCCATTGTTGGCCAGACTGTCCTCATGAAGAAGTAGCGTACTTACGCAACCCACACAGGCATGTCTTTCATGTTGAAGTGCACGTTAGCGTTAACCACGATGATAGGGACGTGGAATTCTTAACCCTTAAAAAAGTACTGGATCATTTTCTAGACAACACAGTCAGAGGAAAAGACTTAGGCGTAACTTCTTGTGAGATGCTTTGCAGTCTTATATACAGCAGACTGCGGCATGAGTATATTGTTTTAAAAGTAATAGTGTCGGAAGATAATGAGAATGGTGCAATACTGGAGATTAGTTAATGACAGATAAGAATGAAACAGTAATAACCCGACAAGCTTATTACTCAAACGAGTTAAAGGCTGGGCCTAGTTCGTTCAACGTGTCGGTACCAGAGATTTATCAGATAGAAGTAACCAATGCTTGTAACTATTCCTGTGATTTTTGTCCCAGAGATACTGAACGCATGAGGAGAGCTAATACTTTTATTGACGTTGAGTTAGTAAAGCTAATCGTTGAGCGTGATTTTGAAGGCAGTTACTTCACTGAGTTTCAGTTGTCGGGCGAGCCGTTGCTTCACAAGCAGTTGTATGAGATAGTATCGTTGTTGAAGGGCAAAGTGCTTACAGGTCTTAGCACGAACGGCTCAGCAACAAACAACAGTCGTAATTTAGAAGCGTTGATGCTGATTGATTACGTGACCATCAGCATTGACTCCGTAACAGACTACGCTAACGTTCGGAAGGGTGGTAATTGGGATAAAGTTCTTTTTAATCTAAGACTGCTTATTCATGAAATAGAAAGGCGTGGATCAGGCCCTGCAGTTGACTTGCAGTTGATTGAGTTTCCTGGGTACGAGAAAGAGCGTGACCTACTACTGGAGATAGTAAATACTTACAACATGCAAGACTTTGTTACGATCAGGACGATACCCGACTGCTTTCAGTCGCTAACTCGCCAACACAAGCCATCAGCATCAAAAGAGATATGCCTCAATCCTTGGTTGTCAGTTACGATTCAAGCGGATGGTGATGTAGTACCTTGTTGTTTCGCGTTCGGGAAGGAAGTTGTTTACGGTAACCTGTATAATCAATCACTGAAAGAAATATGGGCGACCTCACCAGTGCTGCAACAACTACGGAACGATATGCTGACAGGGACTTACAATAAATTATGTGGTGATTGCCACATGCGTAGCCCAACGCTTCTGCATTGGGACCTGTACACTAACACAGTTAAGGATAGGGTGCTAACCAGTGACAGTAATTAATATACCGATTGAATCATTAGAGGAGCGGTACTCTGCTCAATGGAACGAATGGATACCTGGGTTTTTCAGAGACTACAAAATACCGTTTCTTACCATTGATCCTGCTCCATTATCAACTACGATAAGGCAAGGTGAGTTCTTAGATGTTATCGGCACTAACTACTACAAAGCTAGTCAGTTAGCGGCTATCTGTAAACTGTTTGATAATGGACTGATAAAGGACGGTGACACATTCTTCTTCAATGATTTGTGGTTCCCTGGTATTGAGATGCTGTTCTATATCAGAGACGCACTAGAGTTTGATTTTAAAATAACTGGTATCTTACATGCTGGTTGCTATGATTGTCATGATTTTTTAGTCCGCAAGGGCATGAACAGATGGGGCTGGGAGATTGAGCGATCGTGGTTTGGAGAAGTAGATACTATTTTTGTAGCTACTGAGTATCACAAAAAGCTTATTCGCTCTGCTCACGGAGTAGTAGCAAATAAGGTAAAAGTAACTGGCTTGCCATTTTACTGGGATCGTCCTACCTCAGTAAGTAGTCATAAAGAAAAGATAGTCGTGTTCCCACATCGGTTAGCACCTGAAAAACAACCTGAGCTGTTTGATCAGTGTGCTTCGTTACTAAGTGCTCTGCTTCCTGATTGGCAGTTCATCAAGACTAAGGACGTATGCAACACCAAGGAAGAGTATTACCAGTTACTTGAGAGGTCTAGGATAGCCGTGTCGTTTGCAGAACAAGAAACTTGGGGTATAGCAATGCAGGAAGCTGTCATGGCTGGTTGCGTTCCTCTATGCCCTGACAGGCTGTCCTATCCCGAGCTGTATCCTGAAGTGAACTTGTACTCCAGCACAGAAGATACTTTTTTAGTTAAGTTACTGGGGATGATGAGAGACTCAGAGCATCTTGATTTTTTAGAAAAATATAAGCTGCACGAGATCCGATCAAACATAAGAACTAACGGCAAACAAGCGTTAGTAAATATAGTGGGGCACTTCCATGACGATTAAGTTTTCATTGGACTCAGGAGCTCACTCACTATACAACATAAAGTTCGCTGGTAAGGACGAGGATGGTAATACCATAAAAGGTACGCACGCTCGCATGAATACCACTTACGACTTTTACAAGACACCAGCATTCAAGGCGTACCTTGAGAAGTACGTGCAGTATCTACACGAAAGAAAAAACAGATTAGAGTTCTATGTTAGTCTGGATATTATTTTTAATCCTAAAGCGAGTTGGGAAGTGCAGCAGTATTTAGAGAGCTGTGGTCTTAAGCCGATACCTGTGTTCCATTACGGTGAAGACATCAAGTGGTTTAAGAAATACGTTGATCGGTATGACTACGTGGGTATAGGTGGTCTGGGTCAGGATATTACCAAGCAGAAGTTCATTCGATTTTGTGACCCGCTTTTTGAGATGATTTCTAATAAGAATGGTACACCGTGCATCAAGACGCATGGCTTCGCTATGACGAGCATTCACTTAGTTAAACGCTACCCATGGTTTTCAGTTGATTCAGCGACTCACCATAAAGCATCGTTTAACGGTCACTTATTAATACCGAAGCCAGTAATCAAAGGCAGAGAAATATTAGGATTCGATTACTTAGGTCCTAATTGCATTGTGCCAGTAACAGAACGGCGCAAGTATCAAAAAGGCAAGCCAGTGCTAAGGCACATATCAAGAGCAACGGGAGTTGTTTATGATGCTTACACTAAGTATGTGTTTGACCACGGCATGAATATTGAGGACATGGATATAGTAGATAATAGAGTAGTCATGAATGCTATCTATTACCAACACGTCCAGCAAGCTCTGAAAGTCAGAATGGGAGAGACGTTCGACTACGAGGAGGGTGGTAACATTTATTTTGCAGGGTCGCTAGTTCACAGTACAGCTACACAGGAACGGTTAGATTATTTCAACAAGCACACTAAGAAGTTAGGCAACGTCAGGTTTTTAGGTAGTTTCTATTACAAGTCTATTTTAGAAAAAACCATGAAGTATGCTAACAAGAAAAAACGCGTTAAACTAAGGAGCCCCAAATGAAAAGAAGTGAGCTGTTAGCAGCACTTAACATAGTGAAGCCAGGTTTGACTAATTACGACTTCATCCCAATCCTGTCTAATTTTTGTTTCGACAGGGAAACCATAATGGCTTATGATGACCTTACAGCTATTTGTACTAAGTTTGCTGCAGGTATATCAGGCGGTATTTCAGGACAGACGTTGCTAAACATCTTGGGTAAAAGTAGTGCCAAGGAATTTGAAGTAACTGGATATGATAATGGGAAGATTAGTTGCAAGTTAGGCAGGACTAAATTAACGCTGCCAGTATTACCAACAGAAGACTTCTTGTTTGAGAAGCCAGATGAGAAGCGAGCTGTATCATTCACGCTGAACAAGGACTTCTATACCGGCATAAAGATGTGCATGCCGTCAATTAATACTGATCCCAACCACAGAGAGCAGATGGGAATATCAGTAGACATTAACAAGAAGCGTACTTACATATGTTCTACAGACAATATAACCGTTAGTAGGTACAAGCTGAAGAAAGGCATTGACAGTAAAAAAGACTTGCAGTTCATATTGCCTAAGCCGTTTTGTGAGCAACTGATCAGATTCAGTACAATGAATGACGTGCCACTCAAGTTATCAGTACACAAGACTTTTGCTATAGTAGATTTTGAAGACGGTGGCTTTCTGTTTACTAAGTTGTATACCAGTAGTGTGACTCTGGACTATGCGGATATCTTCGAAGCGCATAGGAAAGCGATCAAAGCATGCACAGACAACACTCCGAAGACGCTGAAGGCGTGTACTGAACGTTCGCTTGTCCTGCTGTCGAAGGAGCTCGACAAAACTTCGACGTGCGTGGTGGCGTCTGATAGCGTTATGATGAAGACCGATACTGCGCTAGGTAAAGCAGTCGATAAGTTCAAACTGAACAATTCAGTAAAAGACGATATTACCTACAGCATAAACCCAGAGTTGATACTTCGGTATATAGGCTTATGCAACAAGATAAGTTTTAGTGATTCAGTAGTGGTGATGACAAGCGAAAGGTTTGTGCACTTAGTATCAAGGATTTAGTATGTTCTTTTTCCAACAACCCACTAAAGGTGGTAGTAAGAAGAGTGCACCGTCTGTAGCTATAGAAACACTACACAAACTAGAGTGCAAGGTTTGTCCTAATAAAAACAGTGATACATGTAACCCACGAAGAAAGCCAGAGGGAAGCAAAAAAGACTTCTACTTACTGACTGAGACAGTGTCAGATAAGGATGATAAAACAGGCACTCGTTTTTCAGATAAAGCTGGTAGGAAGATACTAAAGAGCATTCCAAAGAAGTATAAGGATAGTCTTCGTATCAATTCATTGACCAGGTGCGTTAATGATAATGACAAAAAGAAAAACACGGTTGCTATTGAGTGTTGTCGTCCTTCGATTGAGCGTGACATTGAGAAAACAAAGCCAAAGATGATATTAGGTTTTGGTGATGCAGTGTTAGAATGGGCTACGAAAAGAACAAGCTCGTACTTATGGCGTGGTAAGCGCACACCAGTAAAGATTGGCAATCATGTTTGCTGGTATTACCATTGCAACTCACCTGAAGAAGTCATAAGCAAGCAAAAAAAGTCTAGGAGTGGTGATTCATACGAGAACGAGCATGACCACATTTTTGACCTTGATGTGTCCAGAGCTTTCAACCACTACAAAGATGACCCACCCTTTGAAGATATTAGTAAGCTGTATAATGGTATTGAGTACGTGCTTGGTAATGGTGAAAAGGATTTAAAGACCATAGCCAAGTGGTTTGAGAAGTTCTCAAAAAAGAAGTGTGCTATTGATATAGAGACGACTGGTCTGCGTCCATACAATGAAGGTGAGAACATACTTACAGTATCTATAGGTACGTATGACAACGCCGTGGCCTTCCCGTTGTTTCATCCTGGAGCTGGGTGGACGAAGAATCAGTTAGCAAAACTAATAAAGATGTTCGTTGAGTTCCTCTGCAACTCAAAAACAAAGATAGCTCATCGACTGACGTTCGAGTTAGAATGGTTTGCGTTCTTTTACGGCAAAGAGTTGTTGCGAAAAACAAAGTGGGGTGACACAAAGGCACAAGCGTACTTATTGGATGAGAGGAAAGGCGTAACACCACTAGATTTTTTAGTGCGCGAGCATTTTGGATTTGACTTAAAAGGTCTGTCACCTATCAACGTCAAGGATCTGATCAATGAACCATTGGTTGAAGTATTAAAGTATAATGCTCTTGATACTAAGTACACGCATAAGCTGGATGCTTACCAGATGCCTATGCTCGATGAAAAGCTGATACCTCCATATAAGAGATTGATACGCGCTTCCATTACGTTAGTTCTGACACAGAAGAAAGGCTTAGTTCCTAACAAGAAGGCAGCTAAGAAGTTCGAGCGTGATTTGGGTAAGCAGCAAAAAGACTTGTTGGCAGAGATACACGAACTAAAAGTAGTTAAGAAGTTCATTAAAGAACGGAAACGATTCAACCCAGCCTCTCCTGATGACCTACTCATTGTATTCAGAGATATGTTAGGCTTTCAGCAAGGTGTAAAAGCAGGCGGTAAAAAGTACAGCACGGATGAATCAGTCTTATCAAGAATAGATCACCCACTGTCCCGACTTATTTTATCACTGCGAGGAGTTAGTAAGTTAAAAGGTACTTACATTGATTCCATAGTTGATGGTTCGTTGTTGTATGATGACGGACTTATCCATACAATGCTGCACTTGTTACTAGCATCTACGGGTAGGCTTAGTTCTTCGGGACCTAACATCCAGAACTTTCCAAAAAGAAAGCACAAAGAGATAAGAAAAGTAATACGAGCACCTAAAGGCCATAAAATGGTCAGTCTTGATTATGGTCAGATCGAAGCAAGAGTTATTGGTATGGCCTCACACGACAAAGTGTTCTGTAAAGCGTTGTGGGAAGATTACGATGTGCATTACGAGTGGGCTGAGCGAATAGCTCACGTGCATCCAGACTGTGTAGGTGGTAAGCGATACCTTAAAGACAAGAAAGTGATGAAGTCATTCAGAGGCGACATTAAAAATCAGTGGGTGTTTCCTTTGTTCTTCGGAGCAGTCGTAGGTTCTGTTGCTAAAGCTAACGGTCTACCGATAGAGAAGGCTAAAAAACTGTATGATGAGTTCTGGGATATGTTTGAAGGTGTGCATGAGTGGCAACGCGAAGTAGAGAAGCAGTACTTGAAGGATGGTTATGTTGAGATGCTCACGGGACGCAGGCGTTATGCGCCTATCAACTGGAACAGGATAATCAATAGTCCGATACAAGGCACAGCTGCTGATATTGTGGTAGACGGTATGACTCGTTTATCAGAGAAAGGAACTCAAGCAGTCATGCAGATACACGATGATCTTACTTTTTACATACCTGACGATGACGTAGATGAGCTATTACCAAAAATAGCCAAGGAGATGTGTTCCTCAGACTTTGAGTTCATAAACGTACCACTCACAGTAGAAGCATCTATTGGGACTAACTGGTACAACCAAGTAGAAGTAGCTGTTTTTAAATCAACTGATTTTAATTAAGGGGATAAGCATGGATGAGTCATTGCACATAAAGTACAGACCTACTACGCTAGATGAAGTGGTAGGACAAGATCATATAACTAAGTCGTTAGGACAGTTGTTTAAAAAGACTGTGCCTCATGCGTTCCTATTCACAGGCAATGCTGGTTGTGGTAAGACTACATTAGCAAGAATAGTCGCAGCAGAGTTAGGATGCACCAGTTCTGTCAGTGGTCTGCTTGAAGTAGATGCTGCAACAAACACAGGCGTAGATGCAATGCGTACTGTAGCGGATGGTTTGCAGTATCAGCCGTTAGGTAAAAACAAGAACAAGTTTATAGTAGTCGATGAAGCGCACATGCTTAGTAAATCAGCGTGGAACTCGTTGCTCAAGATTGTGGAAGAACCTCCAGCACATGTCTACTGGGCTTTCTGTACGACTGAGCCAGCGAAAGTACCAAAAACAATTCGCACGAGGACACATGCTTATGAGTTGCGTGACGTGCGGCGCAATGACTTAATGGACTTATTGAAGAATGTGTCTAAAGAAGAAGGCATCAAGTTAGATAAAAAGTCACTCGATATAATAGCAAAAGAGTCTGACGGTAGTCCAAGACAAGCGTTAGTGTACTTATCGATGGCAGCTAAATGCAAGGACCCAGAGGACGTAGCTATACTAATCGGTTCAGCAGAAGGAACAGCAGAAGCCATTGATTTATGCAGGATGCTTATAAGTGGTAGTATGTCATGGAGTAAAGTGCTGCCTATACTGAACAGCATGAAAGAACAAAACGCTGAGAGTATCAGACTGATGGTTGTGAACTACACGGCTAAGGTGTTGTTGGGTACTAGTGATAAAAAGAAAGCAGCAAATCTTTTAGCGATACTAGATGCGTTTTCTGAGCCATGCAATACAAGTGAGAAGATGGCTCCAATATTACTTGCTATAGGATCACTATTATTTGAGTGATTGTTGTATATATAATCATGAGTAGCAAAAGGGGTTAGTAATGAGACAGTTTTTCGCAGCAGACTTTAAAGACTATTTGAGGATAGACAAGCATGACTTAGACGGTATGCTTGTGAAACAGGCCGATGCTTTTTATGAAGTGTCAGAACATCTAACGTCTGCAATGGCTGAGCGTGATGGTCTTAAAGATACATTGGCGCAAGTTACAGCAGAGGCTAGTGAGAAGATAAGAAATAAAGCAGAGGCAGCTGGTGATAAAATGACTGAAGGACGTGTGACTCAGTTAACCGTCCTTAGTAAGAAGTACCAGAAGGCAAATACTAAGTACTCACAAGCTAAGCGTGACGCGGAGCAGTGGTCCTTGTTGAAGGAGGCACTGTTGCAACGAGCTAGCATGCTTAAGTTACTCGTCAACTTATACTCAACGAACTACTTCACTACTGAGTCAATGAGTCCAACTAAAGGAAACGCCGGAGAAGTTGTGGCTAGGAACAACGAGCAACGGTACTTAGATGCAAAGAAGAAAAAGAAAAAGCGTAGTGCGTTACGAGGTCATGCACCATCATGATAGAAGTACTGTCTAGTTTAGGTAAGTTTTTGTTAGTGGTAGGTGCAGCAGCTGTTGCACTGTTTGTTATATATGTGGGCGTACGGTTAGCGACGACTGCATACTTTCAGAGTAAAAGTGATTACATCAAGAGGAGTGTAGAAAATGGCGAAGAAGTCAAAGAAGTCAAAAAAGGCTAAGAAAGGCTATAAGTATAAATCGAGGACTGCTGATGACGTTAAGTCACAAATGTCTGACAACAATAACAGAGATCAGCTTCTCAATATGGAGACTGTTACTTTCACTCCTAAGGAAGGCGACAATTTAATTCGATTTCTTCCACCAAGTGAGCCAGGCGAACCGTTTGCAATACGGATACCAGTTCATTTTGGTGTTGGCCCTGACAATGGCGCATACTTATGTCCTAAGGAGTTAGGTGAAGGCAAGTGCCCATTGTGCGAGGAACGAGCCAGAGCTACCAAAGAAGGTGATCAGGATTACGCTGACAAGCTCAGACCTGTGCCAAGAGCAATGGCGTGGATCATTGACAGAGACGAAGAGGACAAAGGACCTCACATCTGGATGATGCCAGTCAGTTTGTACAATGAAGTGCTGACGTTGGTGGTTGATGCACGAAGTAAAGAAGTATTGGATATCGATCATCCTGAGGATGGGTATGACATTGAGTTCGTGCGAAAAGGAAAAGGACTTAAGACAAAGTACTCAGGTGTTAAGATCGCGCGTAAGTCAAGTGAAGTCGGTGATGATGATTGGGTACAGCATGCAGTAGATAATCCACTCGCTGGTTTGTTGCAAGTGTTCGACTACGATCACATCAAGGAAACTTTTGATGGTGAAGTAGACGACGATGACGATGATGATGACGACGATGATAAGAAGTCAAAGAAGTCAAAGAAGTCAAAGAAGTCAAAGAAGTCAAAGAAGTACGATGACGACGACGATGACGATGACGACGATGACGACGATGATGATGATGATGATGATGACGATGACGATGATGATGACGATGACGATGACGATGACGATGATGACGATGACGACGATGACGATGACGATGACGAAGATGACGAG
>Ga0316190_10004060_pt1 | contig 10636 bp, 10 predicted proteins | sample Eddworburrow2_MG_FD_204929 | JGI IMG/M metagenome (GOLD analysis project Ga0316190, IMG submission 204929) | Coastal sediment microbial communities from Maine, United States - Eddy worm burrow 2 | ecosystem: Environmental > Aquatic > Marine > Coastal > Sediment | place: USA: Maine | collected... | reverse complement strand
CTGAGCCGGATCGGGACAAGCACCCCACTCTGGCGGGACAGATCGCTGCATATACCTTCAAGCAACTGCGCGACTATAAGGATGGCAGCCGCGAAAATCGCAAGATGAGTGAGGCGGTAGAGCGACTGACCGACGAGCAGCTCGCGGCACTGGCCGCCTGGTATGCGGATCAACCGATTCCCAAAGTGGAGGTTGACGAAGACGAAACGGTCAGCGAAGACACCATGAAACTGGTGTTCCGTGGCGACAAGACCCGCCTGATCCAGCCCTGCGCATCCTGTCACGGCCCCCGTGGCGAGGGTGCAATCATCGATGTCCCGGCCATTGCGGGGCAGAACGTCAAATACTTCGTCAACACGATGAAGGACTACGCCAAGGGCAAGCGCGCGAACGATGTCTATAGCCGCATGCGCATCATCGCCAAATCGTTAACCCGCGAAGAAATTAATGAATTAGCCGTCTATTACGCTAGACTAGGCGGCCAGCCAGGTGGCGGCGGCCTGTTTCAGGCCTTTGCAAATTGATCTGCGTCAAATACTGGCGGACGGTCGTCATAGTAGATTGATCCGCTACAAATAAAAAAGATAAAAAAGAAAGATAACCCGGCCACGAAGGCCGATGACCAATAACCCCTTCCAACACAAAGAGAAACCAGGAGGAATTATGGGCTGCAACAGAAAAGCGCTTGTCGCGCTGATCGGCTCTGTCTTTATGGTCGGCACCACGCAGGTGTTTGCCGGACCAAGTGCCAGTGCAATGGCCAACACCTGTGCCGGGTGCCACGGTACGAATGGTCAAAGCGTAGGCCCCGCCTCGCCGAATCTGGCCGGCATGTCCGAAGCCTACTTCGTCGAAGCGATGCAGGGCTTCAAAAAGCTGCCGAAGGACAAAAGCCACGCAATAGAAGAAGAGGCGCGTCCTGCGACCATCATGAACCGTATCGCCAAAGGCTATACGGACGAGCAGATCGAACAGATGGGCGCCCACTTCGCCAAAATGCCCGTTTACAAGGCCAAAGTCCCGCATGACGCAGCCAAGGCAAAGGCCGGTGCCGCTATCTACGATAAGAGCTGCTCCAAGTGTCATGACGAGAATGGCGGCCTCCCGGACGACGACGCAGGCATCCTTGCCGGTCAGTGGCTCCCGTGGCTGCAGTACTCCATGGCCGACTACCAGAGTGGCCATCGCGAGATGCCGAAGAAGATGAAGAAGCAGGTCGAGAAGCTGAGCGACGCCGAGATCGAATCTGTGCTGAACTTTTTCGCCAGCCAGCAGTAATCAGGGGGAATAAAACAATGGCAAATTTCACACGTAGAAAATTCATCCAGGCTGCCGGTGGCATAGCCGCGGTAAGCGCACTGGGCTTCCCCGCGATTGTGGGCGCGGCCAGCAAGAAGGTCGTTATCGTTGGTGGTGGTGTTGGTGGCGCAACGGCTGCCAAGTACATCCGCATGGCTGATTCTTCGATCGACGTGACGTTGATCGAGCCGAACGAACACTACTACACCTGCTTCATGAGCAACGAGGTACTGTCCGGCCACCGTCAGATGGATTCCATCAAGGTAGGCTACGAGGGCCTGAAGGGACACGGCGTCAACGTGGTTCATGACACGGTCACCGACATCGATGCAGCCGGAAAAATGGTCAAGACCGCCGGCGGACAGAGCTTCGCCTATGACCGCTGCATCGTTGCACCGGGCATCTCGTTCAAGGACAACATCGAAGGCTACGATGCCGCCGCGATGACGGCCATGCCACACGCCTGGAAGGCCGGTGAGCAGACCGTTATCCTGCGCAAACAGCTCGAGGCCATGAAGGATGGTGGCGTCGTGGGCATCGCCGCGCCGCCGAATCCGTTCCGCTGTCCGCCCGGGCCATACGAGCGTGCCTGCCAGATCGCCATGTACCTGCAGGAGCATAAGCCCAAGTCCAAGGTGGTGATCCTGGACAGCAAGGACAAGTTCTCGAAGTTCGGTCTGTTCCAGCAGGCTTTTGCAAAGCACTTCCCGAACCACATCGAGTGGGTTGCCGCAAAAGACGGCGGCAAGGTCACCCGCGTGGATGCGGCCAGCAACACCCTGTACGTCGGTGATACCGCGCACAAGGTCGATGTGGCGAACGTCATCCCGGCCCAGCAGGCCGGTGCGATCGCAATCAAGGCCGGCCTGACCAACGACTCGGGCTGGTGCCCGATAGATGGCCGCACCTTCGAATCCACCATGCACAAGGGTGTTCACGTCATCGGCGATGCGTCTGTCGCTTCACCGCTGCCGAAGTCCGGCTATGCTGCCAACTCGGAAGGCAAGACCGCGGCTGCCGCGGTCGTGGCCCTCCTGAATGGCAAAGAGCCCGGTGATCCCTCGCTGGTCAACACCTGCTACTCGATCATCGGACCGAACGACGCCATTTCGGTTGCCATGGTCTACGACCTGGTTGATGGCAAGCTGAGCAAGGTCAAGGGCTCCGGTGGCCTGACACCGAAAGACAGCAGCCCCGAGATGCGTGCCCGCGAGGTCAACTACGCGTACAGCTGGTTCGAAAATATCAAGCACGACAGCTGGGGTTGATCCCCAACCAAACCTTTCCACTGGAAAGTTCGAGGGACCCTTCGGGGTCCCTTTTTTGTTATGTGCTTTTTTATTTTGGGTTTTTGGACGCAGAGGTCACAGAGGAGGGCAGAGAACGCAGAATTTTTAATTGCGGCGATCGATATATACCTAGCAAAGAGTAGTTGTGCGGTAATGGGTATCAGCTGTTAAGCAATGCACGGGTAATGGAGGCCGCCTCTATTCAATCGTTTCCCCCTAAGAACCTCTGTGGACTCTGCGACCCTCTGTGACCTCTGCGTCCCTTGACCAATCTGAAACTATCAACAGATCCGCGGCAGCGGATCATCCTCAAGCTCTTCGAGAATGCGTTCGCCACCCAGTTCAGTGACCAGGATCACGCGCTCGCGTCCTTCGACCAATTCACCCACACAGGCCGCTTCCCGCCCGCCAGGCAGGGCCTGCCAGCTGGAGAGCAGCTGATCCGCGGCATTCGCTTCGACGACCGCCACCACCCTTCCCTCACAGGCAAGGTACAGCGGGTCGTAACCCAGCATCTCACACACCGAATTGACAGGATCATGTACCGGTATATCCATCTGCTGCAGCCGGACCTGCAGACCGGTCACATGCATCAACTCATGCATCACGGTAGCCAGGCCGCCGCGCGTGGGATCACGCATGAAACGCAGGCCAGAAAAAGCGGCGGCGGCCTGCGTCAGCGGCAGCACATTGGCCGCATCCGATTGCAGATCACCGCGCATACCGAACTCCTCGCGCGCGAGCATTACTGCGATGCCGTGATCACCGACCGGACCACTGACCAGAATCCTGTCGCCCGGCCGGACGTTCGCCATCGAGAGATCGAGTTCGAGTGGGGCCACGCCAACACCGGTGGTCGCCAGGTACAGGCCCCCACCTTCGCCACGACGAAGCACCTTGGTATCGCCGGCGACGACGGCGACACCGGTCTCGGCGGCCGCGCGCGCAATCGACGCTACCAGACGGTCGAGCAGAGCGACCTCGAGGCCTTCCTCGATAAAGGCGTTGAGCGTCAGGAAATGAGGTGTCGCGCCGGATACCGCCAGGTCGTTACAGGTCCCGTGCACCGCCAGGGTCCCGATATCGCCACCGGGAAACTCCAGTGGCTGGACCGTGAAACCATCCGTCGTTATCAACTGGCGCCCCGGAGGAAGCGCGATTGTCGCGGCATCGACCTCCACGTCGAGTTGGTCCTTACCCAGGTGACGCGCAAAGATGTCTTTGATCAGTTCGCGCATCAAACGCCCGCCATTGCCGTGGGCCAGGCTGATATGGGTGTCCTGCACCAACTCCTCCGGAGAATCGAGACTTTCGGAGAACAGGCTTTGCCTGCTTTTTCAGACCGTACCCGATCAGATTACTTGATCTTCACCTGCAGCATCTCGTCGCCGTCCTCATCCGTGAGATGCACCGCACAGGCGATGCAAGGATCGAAGCTGTGGATCGTGCGCAGGATCTCGACCGGCTGCTTGGGGTCGTGCAGTTGGTGATTGTCCTGCAGCGCGGCCTCGTAGGCGCCCGCCTTGTTCTCGGGGTCACGCGGACCGGCATTCCAGGTCGACGGCACCACGGCCTGGTAGTTGTCTATCTTCTGGTCCTTGATCACGATGTAATGCGCCAGGCCGCCGCGCGGGGCCTCCATGAAGCCGACACCCTTTGCCTCTTTGGGCCAACTGGACGGATCCCACTTTTTCTCGTTGAAGGTGCGGGTGTTGCCGGCCTTGATGTTGGCCATCAGGGTGTCCATCCATGTCTGCATCTTGTCAGCAATCAACTTGGTCTCGAGCGTACGTGCCGCGGTGCGGCCCAGGGTAGAGAACAGCGCCCGCTTGTCCGCGCCCAGTGTGCTCAAGGTCGAGTTCACCAGTTCTTGCGTGGCCTCATCACCCTTCGCATAGAGCAGCAGGACCCGGGCCAGAGGACCCACCTCCATCGCATTCCCCTTCCATCGCGGCGACTTCAGCCACGAGTAGCCATCTTCGACATTCAGCTGTTTGTACGGGGTATCCGGCCCCCCGCGACCCTTGTAGTCGAAGCTGGTTTCACCCTTCCAGGGGTGCAGTCCCTTGTCCTTGCCCTCTTCATACTCGTACCAACTGTGCGAGATGAACTCCTGAATCTCGGAGTCGGCACGCAGATCGACCTCGTGCACCTCATCCAGATTACGACCAAGGATCGCCCCCGGTGGTATCCACCAGCTCATCGGATCGCGCAGATCGGAACCCGCCTCGGCGGACGGAAAATCACCGACGACCAGGAAATTGCCCAGACCCTCACCGCGCTGGAACCATTCCGGGTAGAATCCGGCGACCGCCAGTGTGTCCGGCACGTAGACCTGATCGACGAAACTGCGCATCTGGTCGATGATCGACTGAACCAGGGCCAGCTTCTTCGCATTGACGGCCGAATCCGATTCGAGGTCGATGGGGTTCGGCGTGCCGCCGACCAGGAACATCGGATGTGGGTTCTTGCCGCCGAAGACGGCATGCAGCTTGACCACGTCACGTTGCCATTCAAGCGCCTCAATATAGTGCGTGACCGCCATCAGGTTAGCCTCAGGCGGCAGCTTGTAGGCAGGATGTCCCCAATAGGCCTTGGCGAAGATACCCAGCTGGCCGGCCTCGACGAAGGTCTTGAGCTTTTTCTGCATGTCCGCGAAATAGCCGGGTGAGGACTTCGGCCAGTTCGAGAGGCTCTGCGCCAGCTCCGCGGTCGCTTTCGGGTCAGCCCCGAGTGCCGAAACCACGTCCACCCAGTCCAGGGCGTGCAGGTGATAAAAGTGCATCACATGGTCATGGACATACTGGGCCGCAATCATCAGGTTGCGGACCAACTGGGCGTTGGCCGGAATTTCGTAATCCAGCGCATCCTCTACAGCACGCACGGAGGCAATGCCATGCACCAGGGTGCAGACACCGCAGATGCGCTGCGCAAAGGCCCAGGCATCACGCGGGTCGCGGCCGCGCATGATGAGTTCGATCCCCCTGACCATGGTGCCCGAAGAATAGGCAGACTCGATCTGGTTGCCGTTCATCTGTGCCTCGATGCGCAGATGCCCCTCGATTCGTGTGATGGGGTCGACGACGACGCGTTCACTCATGGCTTGGTCCTCATGCATCCAGATAGCTGGTCAAGATTTGATATTGCGCCTGGCTTTCGGTGTCATGCGCATCCTCGTCACTGTCGGCAGCCAGGCAGGTACGCGCCATACGTGCGCTCATCGCCGCCTTCCAGGCGGCACCCTTGCCCTGCGAACGGCCCTCCGGCTCCAGGCAGGCCTCGGCGGCACGTGCGACGAAATAGCCCGCCTGATCGGTCCATTCTCCATCGGCGCCGCAGCGCGTATGCGCCTCCAGACACGCCGCTTTGATGCTGCGACGTGCCAGATTTACGACATCCTCGGCAAGGTCGGTGCCCTTGGCAACAACCAATGACTGAGCGACGCGCGGGTCGTTGCTGAGGCCCAGCACGTTTTCGACGAACAGGGCACCTACAAGGCGCTGCTGCTGAGCATTCAGGCCGTTCAGCGCATCACGGAACTGCTTGTCGTTGCTGATGGTGCTCATCATGCCTGCTCCTTGTCGTCCTCAACCAGATACTCTGCAAGCATCTCGGTCAGACCGACGATCGGGATATCCATGTTGTTTTCTTCCAGCCCCTCTTCCAGGGTCAAACGGCAGTTGGCGCAGGCCGTTACAAGTGTGTCAACACCCAGCGCCTCGAGCTGCGCCTTCTTGCGGTTGAATGCGGTCAGCTTGAGTTCGTCGGCACGCTCATTGGCACTGACGCCGCCGCCACCGCCACAACACCAGTTCATTTCACCCGCGTCTTCCATCTCGACGAAATTGCTGGCGATCCTGTTCAGCAGGTTACGTGGTTGTTCCACCACCCCGCCCTTGCGCGCGATCTGGCAGGGGTCGTGGTAGGTAAGCTTCGCGTCTTCCATGCCCTCGGTCTTGATGAGACCCTTTTTCACAAACTCATCCAGCACCTCGAGGATATGCTTGACCTCGAATCCATAGGGCCGGCCGATCAGGTTCGCGCCATCCCAGCGGATGGCGGTGAATGCGTGACCGCACTCCGGGCTGATCACGGTCTTCACGCCCAGTTCGTCAGCGGCATCCACAACCCGGCTGACCAGCAGCTTCGCAATATCGGACACGCCGATCTGGATACCGCTATTGGTCGCCTCGAAGGCCTTGGAGGCAATGGTCCAGCTCTTTCCGGCCTGATGCATGATGCGCGCAATGGCTTCCAGGTATTCCGGGAAGTTCATGATTTCCATTGACGACAAAAGCACCAGGTACTCCGCGCCCTTGGCATCTATCGGAACGTCCAGGCCGGTGTTTTTCTGGAGGTGTTTGATCTGCGCCTGCACCGCCGGCAGCTTGACGCCCATCGGGCTACCGATCTCCACCGCCCTCGTGCTGGCGCCGATCAGGCCTTCGGGTGCATAACCCGCCGCGGCGAAACCCTCGCGGATCTTGCGGATCATGCCGGAGATGTCGTTACCAACCGGACATACCAGAGAGCATCGTCCACACAGCGTGCAACCGTCGTATACCAGAGTCTCCCACTCGGCGAAGGTGTCCGCGTCCACCTCTTTCGAAAGCCCCAGGGCGGCCTTGGCCTTGCCGAACAGGGTGTACTCACGCTCCCAGATTCGACGCATGGGCTCGACCTTATTGATCGGCGTGTACTTGGGATCACCGGTCTCGGTATAGAAAAGGCAGGCCTCGGCACACAGGCCGCAATGCACACAGGCGCTGAAAAAACTCGCTACCGGTGCGTCGATCTGCCCCTTGATTGCCTGAATACCTTTTTCGACAGAGGGCGCACTCATGATTCCACTCCTCTACGGCCGGCCTGATAACCCTGGTACCAGCGGGCCATGGCGAAACTGAACATATGGGTTAGCTTGGTGAAAGGTGCGACCACCAGCAAGAGTTCGACGCTGAGCAGGTGCAAGGCAAGCATCATGGTATACGAGGCGACCAGATGATTGTAGGTCAGGTAACCGGTCAACAATGGCAACAGGGTCACTGCCCAGGCGACATAGTCGTCCTTCGTGCTAATGAAACGGATCACCTTGTTGTTGAGCCGGAACACGAGTGCAGCAATGAGCGAAAGGATCGTGATCGCACCGACCGCATCGATAACTCCGGAAGGCAAGCCTGGCCAACCAAATCCAAGGAACGACTCGAACAGCACGATGTGCGGGCCATACAGAAACAGGACGATGAAAAAACCGATGTGCAGCACGTAGCCGTTGATGATGCGCAGAGGTTCCCTGTCGAAGACCGCCTTACGCGGCAGGTTGCGGCTCAACAAGGTTTGGACGCCCCCCTTGGGGCCACTGCCACGCGGCGCAGACAGGTCAGGTTTGTTGCCCAGAGCCAAGACCTCCAGCAGCCGCAACAACATACCGGCCACGAAGATGGTCAGTGCGATATCGAACCCCGAACCCCGAGCCCAGGCGAGTAGCTCATTGGCATCCATGGTTTAGGACTCCTTACTCAGGTCTTTGATAGTGATGGTTTCGCGGTTGTCCACCGCGTCAGACTTGCGTTTGCGGTTCAGGACGGCTGCCGCCGCACCGATGGCAATACCCGCGGCACCCGCGGTCAGGATGGTCTCACCGACATTCGTGTGCGGCAGGGACAGGGCGCGGTAGAAGCCACCCGCATCCCAGAAATTCGGTTCGGAACAACCGATACAGCCGTGCCCGGCCTCAATTGGAAAGCTCGTACCCTCGTTCCACTTGGCCGTGGCACAGGCGTTGTAGGTCGTCGGTCCCTTGCAGCCCAGCTTGAACAGACACCAGCCCTTGCGCGCCCCCTCGTCGTCGAAGGTCTCGGCAAACTGGCCACGCTCGTAGAACGGTCGACGATAGCAACGATCGTGGATATTCTGGCCAAAAAATACCTTTGGGCGATTCAGATGATCCAGTTCGGGCAGTCGACCGAAGGTCAGGAAATGTGCCAGAACACCGGTAATCACCGTTGGAATCGGTGGGCAGCCAGGTACGTTCACGATCGGCTTGTCTTTGATGATGTCCGAGACCGATACCGCACCGGTAGGATTCGGGTTGGCCATGGGCAGACCGCCGAAGGCCGCACAGGTGCCGACTGATATGATCGCCGCTGCACCCTCAGCCACCTCTTTCAGCATCTCGAGATTGCTGATCCCCGCGATGGTGGAGAAGTTGCCGTTTTCACCCAATGGAATGGAGCCGTCGACTACCAGCAGGTACTCGCCCCAATTCTTCTTCATGGCCTCATCGCGGGCATGTTCTGCGGCGTCACCGGCAGCCGCCTGCAGCGTGTGGTGATAGTCAAGCGAGATATGGTCGAAGATCAGGCCTTCGATCGTAGGGGCATGACTGCGGGTCAATGATTCTGTACAGCCCGTGCATTCCTGGAACGAAAGCCAGATCACCGATGGCCTTCGCGCCTGCTCGAGCGCCGCGGCGACCTTCGGGATCATGATCGGCGGCAGCGCCATCATGGACGCGGTGGCGGCACAGAATTTCATGAAGCCACGGCGCGACACGCCGCGTTGACGCAGGCGTTCACTGAGAGTTAGGTCATCCACCTCTTGATTACTCCTTCTTCAAAGCGAGTTGGTGTTCAGTGTTCAATCCCATCTTTCCCGTCCCGACGCCGTAAGCCAGTCTGCAAGCGCCTCCGCGGAATCTTTCACATCCGCCTCGGGGGTAAGCAGCAGAGAAGGAAGACGTGCGATCTCGATGAGGGACGAATGCTCCTCACCCTGGGGATTCATGTGCTGTACCAGCCAGACACCGGGATAGGCGGTTTCACGAATATACGAAGGGCCGAAGGCATCGAGCCTGGCCTCGACCTCACCTTTTCCCAGGGTGTCGAGCAACTCGTCGCGGTCTTCGGGGGAAAGCGGTATGGACGACAGATCAATTGTCGTCGGCTCGCCGGTCGATGCGAGCCTTTCGAGGGCGTGTCGGATCTCGTGCAGCAGCGGTAACGCATTGCCGGTCGCAAGGCCCATGGGTCTAACGACTTCGACGTCAATTGCGTCCAAACCTGACACGTCTCAGCTCCGTAATGGGATAGGCAGGCATTACCGTATTGGCGACATAGTAGCTTGCGGGCCGGTTTCTTTAACTGACCTATATCATCTCTTGCTTAAATTCCTATCAAGGGTCGTCTGGAGCAGTAAGACCAAATAACATTCGGTCGCTTTCCACCACCGCCAACCCGGCGCGGGCCATTGCAGCACGCAGCCACAAGCGCAGCGGATCCGGGGACCCCCTGCGCCTTCCGGAATCGTTTGCATGAATCAGCACCGATCCGGCCGGGTCGCAACACCCGAAGTCGATGCTCAGCCACAACTCCTGCCCACCGGGGCGGGCAAACCAGCATAGCGACAGGCTGTCCTGGCGCCGTCGGGGAACAGTTGCTTGATGTACTTACGGGTCCAGCGGCAATCGTGCTGGTCCTTGCACAGATTGCGGGCCAACACCGGCATCTCTGGTGCGATCCGGTATTCCGTGTAGAAGCGATTCAGAAAATCGATCAGCAACCAGTGGTCATCCACCAGCTCGACGCCATCGACCTCGGCCATATACTCTGTCACGGCCTTTGTCCAATCGTCCGGATCCACCAGGTATCCCTCCTGATCGATCTTTATGTAGCGCCCCTCGACTTCGATTAACGCATGCTCCCGGGACTCCGGCGTGGCTATCCGGCCCTTTGCTTCTTCCATCCTCATTTTGCGCCTCCCGATTCTGCGATCAGTGAGAAAGGAAAATTGATTCTCCTTTTACGTTGAATCTAGCACCAGCAGACGGGGTGCAGAACCACTCTGGCTTGCCTTAGTTCCACTTTGTTTGACCCAGGGACAACAAGCGCAAATTAGCGTCCTTGAAAAACCTGAATTTGCCTATATAATCATCCACTTATTTGTATTTCTCGGCCAATTTCCGCGCCTTTCTGCAAAATGCCGGAAAAATGTCTCCTGATGACTGGCAGCCAAGGTCCGTCAAAGCTGGCGATCCGGCACCCTACCCTTTA
>Ga0316190_10004059_pt1 | contig 10637 bp, 4 predicted proteins | sample Eddworburrow2_MG_FD_204929 | JGI IMG/M metagenome (GOLD analysis project Ga0316190, IMG submission 204929) | Coastal sediment microbial communities from Maine, United States - Eddy worm burrow 2 | ecosystem: Environmental > Aquatic > Marine > Coastal > Sediment | place: USA: Maine | collected... | reverse complement strand
ATAGTGAAGGAGGGTGCCAATGCCTTGTACAGGAGCAGCGGCGAAGAGAAGTTTGAGGAGGTAGGGGGCCTGGCCCTGGTAGATGATCCTGAAAGCGCAAGAGAATCGCTCTTCTTTGACTACGATCACGATGGTGACCTGGATCTTTTCCTGGTCAGGTCAGGAAAGAACCTCTTATACAGGAATAATTCCGACGGCACTTTTGCCGAGCAGGGCGAACGCTCGGGTCTGGCTGGTGAAGATGCAGAAAGTATGGATGCTGCCTTTGCTGATTTTGACGAGGACGGAGACATCGACCTGTTGGTGATCAACCAGAATGGATCAATCAGTCTGTATTCCAACCAACGACAGGGTTTTTTCCGGGATATAAGCAGCGAAGCCGGATTGAAGCAAAGAAAAGGATCCAGTGCGCTAAGTGTGGGGGATTACAATAACGATGGATTCCCCGACCTGTTTATTGCCTCACTTATTCCCGGAAACTCTGCCATGCTATTGAACCAGGGAGATGGTACCTTCCAGGAGGACCCCACATCTGAAGAGGTGACTAAGAGTCTTGAAAGTGTAATGGTCCACGATGCCGAGTTTATCGATTTTGACAACGATGGTTACCTGGACCTGCTGGCAGTGGGGGAATCGATTCGTGAGGCTGAAAGCGGTGCTATTCTTTACCACGGAGACGGAAGCGGGAAAATGTGGCTTTCTCCAGGCATCCTGCCCGACGATCTGAGGTCTGGTCATCAAATCACCATTTTTGATTACAACGACGATGGCGATCTGGATCTGGGCATTGCCGGGATCAAGGGGGATATCCGCATTCTGCGTAACGATGGTGGAAACAACCACCATTTTATCAAGATGAAACTGGTGGGCCTGAGGGCCGGAAGTGCCAAGAACAATTACTACGGGATAGGAGCCAAGGTAGAGATGCGCTCGGGCAGCCTTTACCAGTCCAAGGTGGTGACCGGACCCAACATTCATTTCGGATTGGGTTCGCGCCAACAGGCAGAGGTGATCCGGATCCTTTGGACCAACGGGGTTCCGCAGAATATGTTCTTCCCGGCCACCAATCAGGATCTGATTGAAGAGCAGCAACTGAAGGGATCCTGTCCCTTCCTCTATGCCTGGAACGGGGAAGAGTACACCTTTGTGAAGGACATCATGTGGAAAAGTGCCCTGGGAATGCCCCTGGGCATCATGGGCGAAACAAGTAGCTATGCCCCTTCAGATGCTTCGGTGGATTACATCAAGATCCCGGGGGAGAGAATGAAGATGCAGGACGACAAATACATTGTACAGGTCACCGGGGAACTCTGGGAGACCATTTACACCGATAAAATTGGCCTCGTGGTGCTGGATCATCCCGGGGAAGTAGAAGTATATGTGGATGAACGCATGGGACCGCCTTCCGATGGGTATACACTTTTCCAGGTGGGAGAGAAGAAGGTGCCCGTCTCAGTCACCGATCAACATGGGACCAATCTCTTAACTGCTGTTACAGAAATCGATAATCAATATACACCGGTTTTCAAGCAAGGAAAATATCAGGGGGTGACCGAGGTATCGGAGATCACCATTGATCCCGGGATAATTGATCCCGCCGAGAGCCTTTATCTATATCTCTATGGCTGGATCTTTCCCACCGATGCCAGCATCAATGCATCCATATCCCAATCGGACGAAATCAGTATCGTGGCCCCGGTGATTGAAGCACTGAATCGGAAGGGAGAATGGATACCCGTCATCACCAATCTGGGATTCCCCATGGGCAAGGACAAGATGATCGTGGCCGATCTGAGCGGGAAAGTGAATCCCAGCGATCCCAGGATCCGGATTCGCACCAATATGCAATTGCACTGGGACCAGATCTTCTTCACACAGGGAGATCCCAGGGCCGAAGTGCGTTCACATGAACTTGAGCCCACCGCAGCCGACCTGCATTACCGCGGTTTCTCACGTACCTTTAGAAAGGGGGGGAGGTATGGACCCCACTGGTTCGATTACAGTCAGGTAAGCACTGATCCAAAGTGGCGCGATCTTACAGGATCCTACACCCGTTTTGGGGATGTATTGCCCCTGCTGCTGGAAGCCGACGATATGTACGTGATCAAGAATGCCGGCGATGAGACCACCATCGAGTTTGATGCTTCCTCACTGCCTGACCTGCCGCAGGGCTGGAAGAGGGATTTCCTGATCCATAGCGTGGGCTGGGTAAAGGACGGAGACCTGAATACGGCTCACGGACAGGAGGTGGATCCCTTACCCTTCCACGGAATGAGCTCTTATCCTTATGGAGCGAAGGAAGCCTATCCTGCAGATGCGGAACATATGAACTACCTGAAGGAGTATAATACCCGAAGGGTGGATACCCGCGATTTTGCCAGGGCCTTAGTTGGTAAAGAAGAGTAGCAGTCCAACGCTTACTCCCATCAGGAAGAGTGCAAAAGGAAGGCTGAGCCACAATTGTTGTAAGGGCTTCAATCCCTTTTCTCTCCAGCTTCGAAGGATATTCCGGAGGCTCAGATGCAAACCGGTCAATATTAACAGGGCCTGAATCCAGGGAATATAGCGGGGCAGGAATTGGTGCCAGGGGGTATTGGCCGTTCCGAAAAAGTCCCATCCCCAGCCAAAGGGATCCGAGGCCGATTGTATCACAAATGTAATGTTCACGAAGAGCATGGGTATGACGAAAGCCATCCATAGCAGGAGACTGAATGGCAGCAAGGATCCCGAATAGCTAAGAAAAATCTCCCGAATCCTGGGTTTCACAGTGGAAAAGGCTTGTCCGGCCCGGGCCAGGAGAAAGAAGAGACCGGGCACGATGAAGAGCACCATGGACCACAGTGTGGCGGTGTAAATCCCAAACAGGTCCCAGTTCTTTTTGTCCAGTATATTGATGTATTCCCTGATTTCGGGCCAGTGCCCCAGGTACAGAATACTGTATATGATGGCGATAGTGAAAATGGCGATGGAAAGCCATGCATCGCTCATGGAACGAATCCTTCGTTCCAAAGCAAAAGGCCTTTTATACAGGGTAACATTGTCGTAGGTACAGCTGCGTAGGCACTCCAGGCAAAGACCACATTTATCACTCTCCTTCATTTCTCCCACATTAAGGCCGTAGGGACAAGCCCAGCCATGTGCATTTCCTTTCTCGCAAAAATGAGCCTTGCATTTGTCGCACACATCCTGGGAACGGTTTCTCAGGGCAATCTTACTCATTCCGGCAAAGGGACCTACAAAAGCGTGGACTGGACAGAGATAGCGACAGAAGGCCCGCAATTCGAAAATGCCTGCCATCAGGGTGGGAACCAGCAGAAGCATTAAGATCACCAATCCCGACACCCTGGGAGAGGCCACCATAGTAGTAGAAAAGGTGGCCAGGGAAAGGAACACAATGATTCTAAGCCAGTTGTTATTTAGCCATTCAGGCCAGGGCAGGGACAAGCCAAAAAACTTGTTGTTGTAGCTCCTGGTTTTTCCTTTCCTGGGAGAAAAGAGCGATCCTCGCTGAATCAGATCTCCAAATATAGGAAGGGGGCAGATTGTGCACCAGACCCGGCCTCCAAGAGGAGTCATTACCACAATGATCAGGAACAACCAGACCGCCCACATTAACAGAACTCCAATGTTTCTCCCCGACATTTTCGTGCCAAAGATGGACGTCATAATCACAATGTAAATCAGGGTCAGGGCAAAGAACATCAGAAGGATCTGTGGCCAGCGGCTTAGCAGGAGTTTTTTGAGAAGGGGATTCTTTTTAAGCAGATCTGTCATTCTGGTCTTATCGTCGTATGTGGCCGGATCAGGACCGGAGCGTCTGAGTATGCTCAGCAACCATATCATAAATACACCCAGCAGGCTCCCCAGGCTGAAACACAATAAAGTATTGGGAAGGATAATAAGCTTTCCCTGTTCAAAGGCATGCATGGGTCCGCACCAGACATGACAGCGGTACTGGCTTTTTGAAATCAGGTAATTTAAGAGGCCCGGATGTTCCGCAGTAATCGTTAACTCCTTTGTAATGATTGGTTTATTTGAAGGATCTTTAGTGCTGAAAACAGTTACTTCTTCCACAGCCGGACTCACCTTTACATCAATATCAAACTCTTCCAGGAAGAAGGAGTGCCCCGTATCGTCCGAGGAAAAAGTCAGGTGCAGTTTGTCCCCCCGATTGCAGCGGATTACTGCCGGATCTTTCCCATAGCGGAAATTCCTGATATGAATGTAACGGTCCACGGGTTCCCGGGCAAAGAACTGACAGACGATGGCAGGGATGAGTCCAAATGCCAGCACTATGGTCACATTACGAATCCGGGTTGGGGCTTTCCTCATTAATTGCTTTGATTCCATCAGACGGAGCATAAAAATAGTTATTTTTAGCTTCCGAAAATGAGCCACGCATGACTAAAACCTCCGGGCAGAAGAAAAGAGAAAAAGCAAGATTCAGGAATTGGATCACAGTTCTTGTCATATTACTGATTATGGTGGGTGTACCTTATGCCATCCTGCAATATCAGGCAGGCAAAAGCGGCATGACCATCAAGGAAGTGATTCAACGAAAGATGGTAAAATCTGAAGGATCAGAATCCGGATCAGATTCGCACTCAAGTACCGTGCGTGAAGGGGAGCAGATCGATTTTTTACTTCGCAGTCACATCGGAAATGAATATGCTGAAAGACCCATGATTTCTCATGTGGTGGTGGACGATTTTGATGAGGATGGTTTGCTGGATGTGCTGGTTTGTGATGCCCTGGACAATTTTGTTTCATGGATCAGGCAATACCCTGAAAACGTTTATACAGAGATTATTCTGGGGACTGAATTAATTGCCCCGGCTCATATACAGCCTCTTGACTTTGATGGCGATGGGGATAAGGACTTACTGGTGGCCGTTCTGGGCTTGCTTTATCCCTCCAACGATAAAATTGGATCCATTGTATTGCTTGAGAATGACGGAAATTTCTCTTTCACCTCCACTGTTATTATAGAAAGAATTGCCCGGGTTTCAGATGTGAGGGGAGGGGACCTGGATGGAGATGGGGATATGGATCTGGCAGCGGCTCAGTTTGGCTATGATGACGGGGAAACCCGATGGATGGAAAATCTGGGGAACGGGGAGTTCAAGACCCATATGCTCCAGAATCTGTCAGGACCCATAAATGTGGAGATTGTGGATATCGATGAGGATGGCGACCTGGACCTTATTTCACTGGTTAGTCAGGAGTGGGAGGAAATCTATGCTTATATAAACGATGGAACCGGGAAGTTTCAGATGAAATTATTGTGGGGATCAGATAACGAAGATTTTGGTTCCAGCGGGATCTTTCTCTACGATCTGAACCTCGATGGCAAACTGGACATCTTATATGCCAATGGAGATGCTTTTGATTACATCCCGCCTCAGGGAAAGCCCTGGCATGGTTTGCAATGGTTCGAAAATAAAGGGAATCTTGATTTTGAGTACCACCGCCTTTGCGATTTTGTGGGCGCTTACAGTTTACGTCCGGCCGATGTGGATCACGACGGTGACCTGGATCTCTTTGCCGTGAGTGCATTTAATGTTTGGGAGGACCTGGAGTCTCAGAGTTTTATCTGGCTGGAGAATGTAGGGAACATGGAATATATAAAACGCAAGATCACCAACGATCCCACTCACCTGATCGTGTTGGAACCAGGTGATTTTAACAAGGATGGTTTGATGGATTTTGTCACTGGTGGCATGTATCCCTATCCTCCCTTCGACAGGATGAGCCGGGTCTCACTATGGATCAATGATGGCACTTTGCTTTCAAAGGAATAATACAATAATGAAGCGAATTACTATGAGCCCCATACTAAGCAGATGCCTGACCTTGCTATTGATCATAAGCAGCATCTTTGTCACTACAGGATGCAAAACAGCTTCTGATCAGGAAACTGCCCAGGAGACAGTCAGTGATCTCGAAGGAAATGTCTATACTACCGTTCAGATTGGGAACGAGGTCTGGATGGCAGAGAATTTAAGAAGCACGACTTTTTCCGACGGTACCCCCATTGAGCAAGTAAAGGATTACGATGAATGGGCCAGGCTGACTCTTCCTGCCTATAGCTGGTACAATAACGATTCTCTGAATTCGGAAGAATTTGGAGCCCTCTACAACTGTTATGCGGTGGAGACTGATAAGCTCTGTCCTGAAGGATGGCGCATTCCCTCCGATGAAGACTGGATTTCTTTGGAATCAAGCCTGGGAGGGGCCAGCATTGCTGGGGCTGCTATGAAAGAAGCCGGCTTAGATCATTGGAAAACTCCTAATACCAATGCCGACAACGAAAGTGGTTTTACCGCCCTTCCCGGTGGCTATCGCAGTTACAACGGGACCTTTAACCTGATGCGGATCGATGGATTCTGGTGGAGCTCCAGTGAAAAGAGCTGGTATGGATCCAAAAACACGGTGATCTACAGAAATCTCAAATACGATGGTCCTGATCTGTTTCGGGAGGTAGCTGCGAAAGCCAATGGCTTTTCTGTTCGCTGTGTGAAAAATCCCTAGGCGCTGTCCAAAGCTACCTGATTACCTTGTAGCTAAGAACACTGTCGCGGTTCATTCCAGCTACGATCACATCTTCATCACCTTCAAGGTACAACAGGGATTCTACCATTCCATGCAGCACCAATCCGCTTTCAGCTGAAGTGATCACCTGCTTCAAAGGCAAGCCATCCTTGCTTACCAGCAATATACCTTTGTTGGCATCGTAGTAGCCGGTACTGATATCGTAAGTATGGTCATTCCCTGCCAGTAAAATATCCGGGAGTCCGTCGTGGTTAAAATCGCGCACAAGGGTTTCGCTCACAGCAGACAGCTGGACCTCCCTTGGAAGCTCTTCCCAGCGGAAGGTCCCTCCTTCGTTCCACAGCATCATGCTGGAGGTGGTATTGCAATGGAAGATGTGATCGATCCTTTCCTTCATCTCATCGGTGAGCATTTCCTGGAAGGAGGTATGACTGAATGAGGTATAGTCCTTAAACCTGCTGGCAAAATAGGCGGACTGGCCCACCAATTCGTCGAAGTAATTTACAGGGAATTCCTTCAACACATTGTGCTGATCCCTCCAGAATCCGGTGGAGATAGGATCGATACTTCCATTCCGGTCCAGGTCAAGGGCATAGATTCTCAGTGGAAATTCATCGCTTACCCGAAAGCGGTGGTTATTTCCCAGGTTTCCTGCCAGGTAGTCCTGATCTCCGTCCTGGTCAAAATCCCCCGCGGTGATGGAATACCAGATCCCATGCATGGCCTCTATTTCAGGAAGATCCTGAATCTCCAGTTTAGCCCCATCCAGATTCTTCAATACCTTAATGGAATTCCACTCTCGGGCCACTACCAGATCCTCCCAGTTATCTCCATCGTAATCGCTCCATGCGGCATCGGTAACCATCCCCAGATCCAGCCGTGTGGAAGCTTCCTGGGTGAAAGTTCCCTGTTCATTTTTAAGGATCCACGAATCGTTTGAGAAGGGGAAACTCTTATACTTTACCCGCGACCCGATAAAGAGATCCAGATCCCCATCATGGTCCATATCGAATGGTTTGACCACGGAAGCCGGGAAAGGACTTACCGGCAGTCGGATCCTGCTGAAAGTTCCTTCTTCATTTACGTACAGGTAGTGCACATATTCATCTTCGGCGGTATTTTCATAGCCACCTGCCAGGGCGATCACATCATTGTCACCATCCAGATCCACATCGATGATGGCAAAGGCAGATTCTGAAAAAGCTTTCTCCCCGGAGAGCCCTGTGATTATGACTTCCTTAAAGCCTTTACCATCTTTCAGGAACACACGTGTCGGATCTGTATTGGAAGCTCCAATGAGGATGTCCTCTAGTCCGTCCCCGTTGAGGTCGCCCTGTTCCATGCAGGGCCCGATCTGGGAAAATTTATGGGGCAGGATGTTCTGGGAATGGAAGAAATCGATGTAATCGTCCTGCTGGTGAAGGAAGTCCATTATGCCCTCCTGCCTGGAGAAGAGGTAATCTCTGCTATGTACGGAAGTCCCGGCCTGAAGAGCTCCCTCTTCCTCCACCTCCAGTACCTGGTTGACATCCAGTGAAGTAAGCCAGGATACCTTCCCGCTTGTGGGCCAGGTGATCTTTAGGGAATCAATTGCCTTATTTGCCCCGAGACCAAAATGAATCACAGGATCCACGGAAGAAATATAGCCTCTGGATAGGAAGTTCTCCTGGAACTGGTAGCTTCCGCCACTCCACAACTCTATCTTGGCTCCGAATGCTGAAGGATTCTCTTTTTTCCCCTTCAGCCGGATGCGAAGGTAGTTGCTCTCTCCCTTATCCCTCTCGGAGGTGGTATTTTTGTATACAAAGGCCACATCATTTAGATTGTTGGTGACGTAATCCAGATCGCCATCGTTATCCAGGTCCACAAAGGCGGCACCGTAGGAGTAGGATTCAATGGGTTCGAACCAGTCGGGCTTGTTATCCTTAAACTGGTATTCCCCCACGTTCTCGAAGGCGTAGTTGTTCATCTTTGAGGGGGGACACCTGTCAATCACATGACGGTGATCGGCCACATGCCCATATACCTCCGCCATGTATTTGGTCCAATCCTTATCGGTCATGTCGCGGGGATAGCCATTGGCAATGAGCAGATCCTTGTCCCCGTCGTTATCGTAATCGGCAAAGAGGGGAGACCAGCTCCACTCCGAATGGTATATGCCCATGATTTGTCCGGTCTCACTGAAAGGAACCACCTCCCCATTGATCAGGCCATTGTGCATGTGCATCATGTTTCGCAGGTACTGATGCTCATAGCCGTATTTTTCATCGTTGATGTAATAGATGTATCCAAAACCATTAATGGTGGCTTTCTTCTTATGGTAATACTCGGGCATCATGTCGAGGGTATACATGTCCGGAAAGCCATCGTTGTTGATATCGGCCATGTCACTTCCCATGGAGGATTTGGTTTGATATGACATCAGGCGGGCGATCTCGTTCTTGAAAGTCCCGTCCTGCTGGTTAATGTAGAGCAGGTCATTGGAGATATAGTCGTTGGAGATATAGAGATCGGGGTAAGCATCCTTATTTACATCCCCCACGGCAATTCCTAATCCAAATCCTTCTGTGATAATCCCTGCCTCCCTGGTCACGTTGCTGAAGGTGCCATCGCCATTGTTCCTGTAAAAATCGTCGTTATTGATGGCAGTGCCATCCAGGATTTTTGGTCTGTAACTGGCAGATAGTCGTTCCGTGACGAAATTGTTCAACAGGTAGAGGTCCAGGTCCCCGTCCATGTCATAGTCCAGAAACGCGGCATGTACCGAATAAGAATCGTCGGCCAGACCATATTCCTCTGCCTGATCTATGAATAATAATTCGCCGTTCTCCTGAATACCCTGGTTGATGTAGAAACGGTTCTTCCTCCGCTCAGCCTCTTCGAGGGCAGTACAGGTGAGGTAGATGTCCTGCCAGCCGTCCTGGTTGATGTCGGTATAGGTGATGCCGCTGTACCATTGCCCATTGTCAATATCCTGGAAGGATGAAGTAATATCCCTGAAACGAAATTTCCCTTCGTTCAGATAGATCCGGGGGGAAACCTGGTTGGCGGTGAAAATAAGATCCTGCAAGCCATCATTATCCAGGTCCACCACACCCACACCTGCGCCATTATAGATGTATTCGAAATTGAGTACATGTACCGAATCACTTTCCACCACCTCGTTATTAAAGGTAATACCGGTCTTCGCCGGATCAAGCAATTCGAACCTGGGATGTTCCGAACAGGAAAGTGCAAGCAAGGTCAGGCTAAGCAACAATAAATACTTCATCTCTTCGTCTCCAATAAACTAGTACATTGAGGAGTCCAAAGAAACAAAAAAAAGAGTCCTGTTCAAAGCACGTGACAGGCTCTTGTTTCTTAAATCAAAGCGATCTATCTGTTTTGGACCAGGCGTCCTTGCGATTGATCGATTTGGCGCTGGGGAATGGGATAGTTCACATCTTCAGGACCCACGACAGCACCGCTCCAATACATTATTGAGCCCCAGGGCATGGCTTTTTCAAAGGAGAGGATTCTATTCAATTCGGTTTGCACATTGTTCCAGCGCTGCAGATCGTAGTATCGGTGTCCCTCCTGCCCCAATTCCAGTTTTCGTTCGAATTTGATGGCTTTTTTGGCAAAGCGGATGCTGGGAAAAGAAGGGTAGAGTCCAATTAGGTAGTTAGCTGCAGGAGTGACTCCGTCGGCCTCTTTTACAAAACCATTGGGGTTGGCTGCTCGGGAACGTACTGCATTAACCTCTTCCAGACCCAGATCGCCCGATCCTGTCCAGGCTTCACATTCAGCTTTTAGCAGAAGCACATCTGCATAGCGGATCATCCGGTAGCCATTGGCAGTATATCCGGAGGTCCAGTTGCCCACCTCCGTGTAGATCCCCTCCTGAGATTTTTTATATACTTGTTTCTTGGGACTGTAGGGTCCGGCATAGCTTTGATCCCGCAGCCAATCTGATCCTGTGTGTTCTCCCCAGTCCCAATAGGGGATGCCCCTTCGACCCACCGACCAGTCCAATCGGGGATCCAGCCTTCCTGTATATTCTACAAAAGCAGAGTCGGGATTTATGCCCTGGTCGTTACTCACAT
>Ga0316190_10004058_pt1 | contig 10638 bp, 7 predicted proteins | sample Eddworburrow2_MG_FD_204929 | JGI IMG/M metagenome (GOLD analysis project Ga0316190, IMG submission 204929) | Coastal sediment microbial communities from Maine, United States - Eddy worm burrow 2 | ecosystem: Environmental > Aquatic > Marine > Coastal > Sediment | place: USA: Maine | collected... | reverse complement strand
AACGGGCTTGAAAGGCTTCAACAAAGTTTCTGGCCTGTTGTTGAATCCAATCCCACTCTTTTGCCTCTACCCGTCGTTTATCAAAGAGGGGTGTGGCAACACCAAAACCATAGGCCCCGTTTTTTTTGTACTCAGGCAGGTTTTGCATGGTGATACCACCTGTTGGTACCAGTTTGATCTGATCCAGTGGGCCTTTGATATCTTTGATATAGCCTGGGCCAAATTGGTTGGCTGGAAAGACCTTGACCATATCCGCTCCCAATTGCCATGCGGTATAGATCTCTGTCGGGGTTAATCCACCTGGGATGACGGGGACCTTCTCCTGTTTGCATTGTAAGATGACATCCGCATTGACTATTGGGGTGACGATGAATTTGGCCCCTGCAGAGAGTGCGTTCTCAAGGTCATTCAGTGTACAGACGGTGCCTGCACCAATATTCATTGCCCCATCGGCTACCTCTGTAGCCAGTTTGATCAGCTCTGTGGCGCCTTTGCTATTCATGGTGATTTCAAGATTGCACAGCCCCCCTTTTGCCGAGGATCTGACAATATGTTCTACCTGAGTGGCTGTATAGCCGCGTAGTATTCCAATAACAGGTAGCTCTTCAAATTTTGCCCAGCTGAAATGGCCGCTCATGGTGTTTTCAAGTTCTCTTGGAGAGTGTTTGTTTTAGAAAAATTTGTTGAGTGCATCCACATAGCGCAACCCCGCGATTATTCTAGCTTAAATGCTGGGCCAGCCCCCAGGTGACATGTTCTCGTACCAATTCAGATGTGTGGTCTGCTCTGGATTGTAGTGCTGCAACCACCTCATAAGAGGAGGGAGCATTGCCTAATGCTACTGCAATATTCCTTAACCAGCAGTTGTGCCCGATGCGACGGATAGCTGAGCCTGCCAGGCGACTTAGAAATTCCTGCTCAGTCCAGGCAAATAGCTCGATCAATTGTGCATTATCCAGCCCTTGTCTGGGCATGAAGTCTTGTTCATCGCTTTTAATAGCATATTGGTTCCAGGGGCAGGTCAGTTGACAGTCGTCACAGCCAAAGATGCGATTCCCAATCAACGGACGCAGCTCAATGGGTATGGTGTCTCGAAGGGTGTTGGTGAGGTAAGAGATGCAGCGTCTCGCATCCAGCTTGTAAGGTGCGATGATGGCTTGAGTGGGGCAAACGTCAATGCAGCGACGGCAACTGCCGCAGTGATCATTTGCTGCGTCATCAATGGGCAAAGGAAGATTGGTAAACAGCTCGCCAAAGAAGAAAAATGACCCTGCATCACGATTAACAACAATGCAGTGTTTGCCAATCCAGCCGTGTCCTGCTTGAGCTGCAATGGCTTTCTCCATGACGGGTGCTGTGTCAACAAAGGCCCTTGAGTCAAAATCTCCAATCTCGTTTTTAAGCTTATTTGCGAGTGTTGAAAGCCGTGAGCGGATGAGTTTGTGGTAATCTCGGCCTAATGCATAACGTGAGATATAAGCACTGTTTGGACTGTTAAGGGTATGCAGTGGGTCGGCATCAATATCAGCTAGATAATTCATACGAACTGAAATGATACGCAGTGTGCCGGGGATGAGCTCTTGCGGCCGGCTGCGCATCTGGCCATGTTCAGCCATGTATTCCATTTTGCCGTGAAGCCCTTGGTTCAGCCAGGCCATGAGCCGTTGTTCGGCTGGGCCGAGATCTGTGTTGGTAATTCTGGTTTCTTGAAAGCCTAACTCTCCTGCCCACTGTTTGATTTTTTGGGCAAGCATGGTGTAGTTGTGAGGGGTGGAGTTGGTCATTTATGGATGAAATATACCATCTCTCTCCTTGGTTTTTGTGTCGGATGTAGTGACGAGGGTGGCATGCCATATTCACAACTGCCGCTATTAGACACTAAGGACCAGAGAAGTTGGACATGAGTGACCTCAATCAAGTAGAATTCGACAGCTTCGCGACGGACTCTGTCTTGTTGCATCCGAATTGATTTTGCAAGCGGGGCGGGTTCGCTGAACTCATCCCGTTTTTTATGCCTGCTCCGGAGTGTTTCTTGAGAAAACCTGCGCTTTTGGTCCTTGAGGATGGCACCCTCTTCCGGGGTGAATCCATCGGTGTTGATGGTCAGACGGTCGGTGAGGTGGTATTTAATACCGCTATCACTGGTTATCAGGAGATCCTGACTGATCCATCCTACTGCCGTCAGATTGTAACCCTGACCTACCCCCATATCGGAAATACCGGTACCAATGATGAAGATGAAGAGTCTCCACGCATTGATGCTGCCGGGTTGATTATCCGTGATTTGCCATTGGTGGCGAGTAGCTGGCGTAGTCAGCTGCCCCTGGATGAGTATCTGCGAAAGAATGGTGTTGTAGCCATTGCTGATATAGATACCCGACGCCTGACTCGTATTTTGCGTGAGAAAGGAGCGCAAAGTGGTTGTATCCTAGCGGGTGATGATATTGATGAAGTAGCCGCGTTAGCTGCTGCCAAAGCCTTTTCCGGCCTCAAAGGTATGGACTTGGCTAAAGAGGTGACGGTTGATTCATCTTATCCATGGTGCCAGGGTTCTTGGTCTCTGGAAGGGGGGCTGCCAGCAGATACTCCCGAGCTTCCACACCATGTCGTTGCCTATGATTTTGGTGTGAAGCGAAATATCCTGCGCATGTTGGTTGATCGGGGATGTCGACTGACAGTCGTTCCAGCTCAGACACCAGCAAGTGAGGTGTTGGCGCTGAATCCTGATGGCGTATTTCTCTCTAATGGGCCTGGCGATCCAGAACCCTGTGACTATGCCATTACGGCAATCAAAGAGATTGTGGAGAGTGGTGTGCCGACCTTTGGTATCTGCCTTGGCCATCAGTTGTTAGGGCTGGCCAGTGGGGCAAAAACCACCAAGATGAAGTTTGGTCATCATGGGGCAAATCATCCAGTGCAGGATCTTGAAACGCGTGCCGTCATGATTAGCAGTCAGAACCATGGCTTTGCTGTTGATGAAGAGAGCTTGCCAGACCATCTTGAAGCCACACATCGTTCCCTGTTTGATGACTCGCTACAGGGGATACACCGCACTGATCGCCCTGCTTTTGGTTTTCAGGGGCATCCAGAGGCAAGCCCTGGCCCGCATGATGTGGCACCGGTTTTCGATCATTTTATTGAATTGATAGAGCAGTATCGCTCAGCTGGTTAATTTCGCGTAGAGATGACGTTAACCCCTCTATGCTTTATAAGGCTAGGCAACTAGCGACTAGACACTATTTCAAATGCCAAAACGTACAGACATTCAAAGTATTCTGATTATCGGCGCAGGCCCCATTGTTATCGGTCAGGCCTGCGAATTTGATTACTCCGGTGCCCAGGCTTGCAAGGCGCTTAGAGAGGAGGGGTACCGGGTCATTCTGGTCAACTCTAATCCGGCCACTATCATGACCGACCCGGAGATGGCGGATGCGACCTATATAGAACCCATCACCTGGCAGACGGTGGCACGCATTATCGAGAAAGAGCGCCCGGATGTACTATTGCCAACCATGGGGGGGCAGACAGCGCTCAACTGTGCGCTGGATTTAGGGCGGCATGGGGTGCTCGAAGAGTTTGGCGTGGAGATGATTGGCGCTTCACGTGAGGCCATTGATAAAGCCGAAGATCGTGACCTGTTCCGCCAGGCGATGACGAAAATTGGTTTGGCGATGCCACGTTCGGTCATCGCCCATAGTATTGAAGAGGCCCGGCAAGTGCAGGCGGGCATTGGATTTCCTACCATTATTCGACCCTCGTTTACCATGGGTGGAAGCGGCGGCGGTATCGCTTACAACAAAGAAGAGTTTGATGAGATCTGTGCCCGAGGGCTGGATTTGTCGCCCACTACTGAGCTGTTGATTGAAGAGTCGGTACTGGGGTGGAAAGAGTATGAGATGGAGGTGGTGCGCGATCATAAGGATAACTGCATCATTATCTGCTCCATCGAGAACTTTGATGCGATGGGCGTGCACACAGGTGACTCCATAACAGTTGCCCCAGCCCAGACCCTCACAGATAAAGAGTATCAGATTATGCGTAATGCCTCATTACAGGTATTGCGTGAGATTGGCGTGGATACGGGCGGGTCCAACGTACAGTTTGGGGTGAACCCCAAAGATGGCCGCATGGTCATCATCGAGATGAATCCTCGTGTATCACGCTCCTCTGCGTTGGCATCAAAGGCAACGGGTTTTCCTATTGCCAAGGTTGCCGCCAAGCTAGCAGTGGGATTTACCCTGGATGAGCTGCGCAATGAGATCACCGGCGGTGCTACCCCGGCCTCTTTTGAGCCGACGATAGACTATGTCGTCACCAAGATCCCCCGTTTTGCCTTTGAGAAGTTCCCCAAGGCGGATGATCGCCTAACCACCCAGATGAAGTCCGTGGGAGAAGTGATGGCCATTGGCCGCACCTTCCAAGAGTCTATGCAGAAGGCCCTACGCGGTCTTGAAACAGGTAAGCATGGACTTTGTGAGGTGGTGGATCTGGAATCAGAGGATGCCCTGGAGACGATCCGGGATGAGATTCGCCAGCCTGGCCCTGAACGACTCTGGTTTATTGCAGATGCCTTCCGTGCCGGTATGTCATTGGAAAAAATCTATGGACACAGCCACGTTGATCCCTGGTTTCTGGTGCAGATTGAAGAGTTGGTAAAGATTGAGGCAGAGGTCAAAGTACAGGGATTTGCTGCGCTGAATAAAGAACGGCTCTTCTATCTGAAACGCAAAGGCTTTTCCGATAAACGCTTGTCAGTGTTGGTTGGTGTACAAGAGAGTGAATTGCGTGATAAGCGATATGCACTGGGTATTCGCCCGGTATTTAAGCGTGTCGACTCCTGCGCGGCTGAGTTTGCGGCAACCACAGCCTATATGTACTCCACCTATGAAGAGGAGTGTGAGGCTGCGCCCACTGACCGTAAAAAGATTATGGTTTTGGGTGGTGGTCCCAACCGCATTGGCCAGGGGATTGAGTTCGATTATTGCTGCGTACATGCTGCCTTCGCCATGCGTGAAGATGGCTATGAGACCATCATGGTCAACTGTAATCCAGAGACGGTCTCTACCGATTATGATATCTCTGATCGGCTCTTTTTTGAGCCGTTGACGTTGGAAGATGTGCTGGAAATTATCCATATTGAACAGCCAGTGGGCGTTATTGTGCAATATGGTGGTCAGACGCCACTTAAGTTGGCGGAAGATTTGGAGGCAGCAGGCGCCCCCATTATTGGCACCTCGCCGGACTCAATTGATCTGGCTGAAGATCGTGAGCGCTTTCAGCAGATGATTCAGAAACTTGGATTGTTGCAACCACCTAACCGCACGGCACGTGAGCCAGAAGAGGCTGTGGTGTTGGCGCAGGAAATTGGCTATCCACTCGTGGTCAGACCCTCCTATGTGCTGGGTGGTCGTGCGATGGAGATTGTCTTTGATGAAACAGATCTGCGTCGTTATATGCGAGAAGCTGTTAGCGTATCAAATGACTCTCCGGTACTGCTTGATCGTTTTCTGGATGATGCTATTGAGGTTGATGTTGATGCCATCTGTGATGGTGAACAGGTGCTGATTGGTGGCATCATGGAACATATTGAACAGGCCGGTGTCCACTCAGGTGACTCTGCCTGCTCACTGCCTCCTTATACGTTGTCCAAAGAAATACAGGATCGTATGCGAGAGCAAATGCGCCAGATGGCCTTGGAGCTAAAGGTAGTTGGATTGATGAACACCCAGTTTGCGATCAAGGGTGAAGATATCTACATCCTGGAAGTTAATCCCCGTGCATCACGTACTGTTCCCTTTGTCTCTAAAGCGACAGGTGTGCCGCTGGCAAAGGTGGCGGCACGTTGTATGGCTGGTCGCAGTTTGGTAGAACAGGGCGTTACCAAAGAGGTTATTCCAGAGTATTATTTTGTTAAAGAGGCTGTTTTCCCCTTTGTTAAATTTCCTGGTGTAGATAGCGTGCTGAGTCCAGAGATGAAGTCCACGGGGGAGGTCATGGGAGTAGGTCAGACCTTTGGTGAGGCCTTTGCAAAATCATTGGAAGGAGCAGGCGATCCACTGCCACAATCAGGCAGAGCGCTACTGAGTGTGCGAGATGTTGATAAAGAGCGCATTGTGAAGGTTGCCAGGTCGCTGAGAGAGCAGGGCTTTGACCTTGTTGCTACCTACGGGACCACGAAGGTTGTGCGGGCCGCTGGCATCGATTGCGAGCTTGTAAATAAGGTAGGGGAAGGTCGCCCTCACGTTGTGGATATGATCAAGAATGATCAATTTGACTTGATCATCAATACCACTGAGGGTAAAAAGGCGCTTGAAGATTCAGCCTCAATCAGAGGGGCGGCTTTACAGCACAAAGTTAGCTACACCACGACTATTGCAGGTGCTGAGGCAAGCTGTCTGGCGCTTAAAGAACTTGAATCTGCTGACGTCAATTGTCTACAGAATTTCCACTAACATTACTGTCTTGATGTTCTGCTATAGCAGAACAGGACGCCATTGAGGATACAACACAATGAGTAAGGTACCACTCACTGTTCGTGGTGCAGAAGCACTACGTAATGAGCTTACAGAGCTGAAATCAAATGCTCGCCCAAAAGTCATTCAAGCCATTGCTGAGGCGCGCGCCCATGGTGATCTGAAAGAGAATGCTGAGTATCATGCGGCTAGAGAGCAGCAGAGCTTTATCGAAGGACGAATCAAGGATATTGACGGTAAGCTCTCGCATGCACAGATTATTGATGTTACAACACTGAATGCGGGTGGCAAGGTGGTATTTGGAGCAACAGTTGATGTTGCCGATGAGAATACGGGTGAGGAGTTTACCTACCAGATAGTTGGAGAGGATGAGGCTGACATTAAGGCTGGCCGTATCTCTGTCACTTCACCGATTGCACGTTCGCTTATTGGGAAGGTTGAAGGTGATGTTGCCTCATTTCAGGCGCCTGGTGGCGTTAGGGAGCTTGAGGTCTTAGAAGTACGGTACGAGTGAGTAAATGCAGTAAAAGCAGCCGCCAGTGGTTGGACCGCCATTTTAAGGATGCCTACGTAAAAAAAGCGCAGCAAGAGGGGTATCGCTCCCGTGCAGCCTTTAAGTTACTTGAGATCCAAGAGCGCGATAATCTCTTAAAGCCAGGTCAAACGGTGGTAGACCTTGGTGCGGCTCCAGGAGGTTGGAGTCAGGTTGCTAAGCGGCTGGTTGGTGTCAAAGGCACTGTTATTGCACTGGATATTCTTGAGATGGAACCCTTGACGGATATCGCGTTCATACAAGGAGATTTCCGTGAAGATGGGCCATTACAGGAATTGACCAGAGTGCTTGATGGCCGATCGATTGATCTTGTTATTTCTGATATGGCCCCCAATGTAAGTGGTATGACGGTCGTAGATCAGCCGCAGGCTATGTATCTGTGTGAATTGGCACTGGATTTTGCAAGACAGACACTAAAGCCTGGTGGTGGATTTATAGTGAAGGTTTTTCAGGGAGAGGGCTATGATGAGTATTTCCGGGAGTTGCGAAACAGCTTTAAAAGGACAGTAACCAGGAAGCCAAATGCCTCCAGACCTAAAAGTAGAGAGGTCTATCTGGTCGCACAGGGCTATAATGTGTAGTAATGTTAACTGGTATTTAGCGAAAAATTGAGTTTGTTGCCGGGACAAGCACATTTTATTTAGTTCGGCAAAATGAGGATATCGTTTTGAATGATATGGTAAAAAATCTGGTTCTTTGGGTGGTTATTGCAATTGTCCTCATGTCCGTGTTCAATAATTTTACGTCACAGAAGAGTGCCGTGCTTCCGATGCCTTACTCTCAGTTTATTGAAGAGGTAAAGCGTGGCACGGTCAGTGAAGTGGTCATCAATGGTCAACAGATTGAGGGTGTTGATACCAGTGGGGCAACATTCTCAACCTACAGTCCTGAGGATGATGGGCTTGTCAGCGACCTGCTAAACAGCGGCGTAAAAATCGTTGCCAGACCACCAGAGCCGCCTTCGCTTCTGATGTCGATCCTGATCAACTGGTTTCCTCTCTTTATCCTGATTGGCTTGTGGATCTTTTTCATGCGCCAAATGCAAGGTGGTGGCGGTGGCCGGGGGGCAATGTCCTTTGGGAAAAGCAAAGCTCGTTTGCTGAGCGAAGATCAGATAAAAGTGACATTTAATGATGTCGCAGGTGTTGAGGAGGCCAAGGGAGAGGTCTCTGAGATGGTTGATTTTCTCCGTGATCCTTCAAAATTTCAAAAGCTTGGCGGAAAGATCCCACGTGGCGTATTGATGGTGGGTTCGCCGGGCACAGGTAAAACCCTGTTGGCCAAAGCCATTGCGGGAGAAGCCAAGGTGCCGTTCTTTACGATCTCTGGTTCAGATTTTGTCGAGATGTTTGTGGGTGTGGGCGCTTCCCGTGTGCGTGATATGTTTGAGCAGGCCAAAAAGCATGCCCCCTGTATTATCTTTATCGATGAGATTGATGCTGTTGGTCGGCACCGTGGCGCAGGCCTAGGTGGTGGGCATGATGAACGTGAGCAGACCCTGAATCAACTGTTGGTCGAGATGGATGGTTTTGAGGGCAACGAGGGTGTCATCGTTATTGCCGCTACCAACCGCCCTGATGTGTTGGATCCTGCGCTGTTGCGTCCAGGCCGTTTTGACCGCCAGGTCGTGGTTCCATTGCCCGATATTCGTGGTCGTGAGCAGATTCTAAAGGTTCATATGCGTAAAGTGCCTACAGCCGAAAATGCCAAGGCATCGTTGATTGCGCGAGGCACTCCTGGGTTCTCCGGCGCAGACCTTGCGAATCTGGTCAATGAAGCAGCGCTTTTTGCCGCACGGGCTAATAAGCGCGAAGTGGATATGGAAGATCTGGAAAAGGCCAAAGATAAGATCATGATGGGCGCTGAGCGGCGTTCTATGGTGATGAGCGATGCTGAAAAGAAGCTGACTGCTTATCATGAAGCCGGACATGCGATCATCGGTCGTTTGGTGCCGCGACATGATCCTGTCTACAAAGTGAGTATCATCCCTCGGGGGCGCGCATTGGGCGTCACCATGTTCCTGCCAGAAGAAGATCGTTATAGCATGAGCAAGGAGCTGCTGGAGAGCCAGATTTCAAGTCTGTTTGGCGGGCGTATTGCAGAGGAGTTGATTTTTGGCCCGGAGAGCGTCACAACGGGGGCGTCCAATGATATTAAGCGTGCAACAGAGATTGCCCGCAATATGGTAACCAAATGGGGCCTTTCTGAAAAGCTGGGACCGTTGATGTATAGCGAGGATGAAGAAGAGGTGTTCCTTGGTCGTTCAGTGACTCAGCATAAAAATGTATCAGATGATACGGCTCACACCATTGATAGTGAAATACGGGCATTTATTGACCGTAACTATCAGCGTTCACATGATATTCTTACGGAACATATTAAAACGCTGCATGTGATGGCTGATGCTCTGATCAAATATGAAACCATAGATAGTGATCAGATTGATGACATTATGAGTGGAAAGCCTCCTCGCCCACCTGCTGATTGGGGTGAGTCTGACTCAAAGCCAGGAGGTTCGGGGGGTGCTGAAGTCGCAGAGGAGAAGCCTGAAGAAAAAAAGGGTGAAGATACCATTGGCGGCCCAGCTGGCCAACATTAAGGGTTAATACTAGTTCTACTTGTAGTTTATATCACTCTTTAAATTAAGCGATGAGTGCGGTGTCTGTTATCGATTGCGCAGGCAAGCTGCTTGATATCTCCCAGCCTAGAGTAATGGGTATCCTTAATGTCACCCCCGATTCCTTTTCGGACGGGGGTGATTTTTTATCAGTCGATATGGCTGTGGCACAAGCCAATCGAATGGTAGAAGAGGGTGCTGCCATTATTGATGTCGGAGGTGAATCAACCCGCCCAGGCGCCCCAGCAGTCTCAGAAACGGAAGAGCTTGATCGTGTACTGCCTGTTATTGAAGGCATTGCAGGCAGTCTGTCGATACCCATCTCCATTGATACCAGTAAACCAAATGTTATGACGGCAGCTGTTGCCGCAGGTGCTGGGCTGATAAATGATGTAATGGCATTGCAGGCTCCGGGAGCAGTAGAAGTTGTAGCTGACCTAAATGTGCCAGTGTGTCTGATGCACATGCAGGGAGAGCCACGCACCATGCAGGAAAACCCGCAGTATGGTGATGTTGCATCAGAGGTAAAAAACTTTTTGGCGCAGCGTATCGGTTGCTGCATATCAGCAGGGATCTCCCGTGACCGTTTATTGGTTGACCCTGGCTTTGGATTTGGCAAAACCTTAGATCATAATCTGGCTTTGTTACGGGATTTGCAGGCGCTGGCTGAGCTGGGTATTCCCATATTGGTCGGTCTATCACGAAAATCGATGATCGGTACCTTGTTGGATGAACCCGTGAATCGCCGTATGTGGGGTAGTTTGGCTGCAGCAGTGCTGGCTGCTGAGCGTGGGGCGCGTATAATTCGAACTCATGATGTAAAGCCAACGGTAGATGCCTTGGTTGTTGCTGCTGCTGTCACAGCATAATTTATTGCTCTGAGCTCCCCTGTCGAGAATAAGGAGGATTTAGTGGATCGTAAGTATTTTGGAACTGATGGTATTCGTGGTCAGGTAGGAAAGGGGCATATTACCCCTGATTTCGTATTAAAGCTG